>Ga0307429_1000118_pt1 | contig 56806 bp, 58 predicted proteins | sample SalMarWE160230MG_FD_202151 | JGI IMG/M metagenome (GOLD analysis project Ga0307429, IMG submission 202151) | Salt marsh sediment microbial communities from the Plum Island Ecosystem LTER, Massachusetts, United States - WE1603-230 | ecosystem: Environmental > Aquatic > Marine > Intertidal zone >... | reverse complement strand
GGAGAGCGTTCTGTCGAAAAGCCCGAAAGACATGCAGCACGAGCGGGCCGAGGCCAGCTTCAAGCGCAAGGAGGTGCAGGCGCGCGAGGCGAGCAAGGCCATGGCCGATTACCAGGCCGCGCATGCCGCAACGCGTGAAAAGACCGCGCGGCTGAAGGCGCTGCGGCTGGAGAAGGAAGCGGCCGACCGCGCGGCAGACGAGCAAGCGCCGGCGAAACCGGCCAAGCCGAAAGGTGCCGCCAAGCCGAAATCCGCCGCCAAAAAGCGGCGCTGAGCGCGGGAGGCGGCCGATGCGCGTGATCATCGCCCGGTTTGCCGTCACCGCCGCCGCGATGGCGCTCACGCTGACGGCGGCCTCCGCCACCACCAAGGTCAAGGCGGAGCGGCCCGAGGGCCAATTGCGCTACGGCCAGCGCCTGCTGGTGGACGACGGCTCCTGCCCGGCCGGGCAAATCAAGGAGCTCACCGGCGCCAAGTCCACCCACGGCGTCAAGCGCCTGCGCCGCTGCATCCACCGCTGAGCCGGCGGCCATTGCGCTTGCCCGGCGAATCGGCATTGCATCGCTCGTCGCGCGGCCCGTGACCGGCCCCGCGCCTGTTTTCGTGCCACCTGTGCATGGACCATCGGCGGCGGTCTTTGGGCTGCCGCCACCGGGGCCGCCTCTTAAGGGCGCCCGCCTGACGCAAAGCGCCGCGACCCGTGGGGCGCAGGGCCTCGCGGGCCGGTGTCTTGCCGATTTCGAGGGGACGGCATCATGGCCAAGAAGCGCAAGACCTCGCGTAGCCGCAAACCGGCGAGAGCCAGACCTGCGCGGCGCCAGGCGTCGCGCCGGCGCAGCAAAGTCGATGACGCCGACCCGATGCACATCATCGCCGCGCTGCTGGTGCTGGCCTTGTTCGGGTTCGGCATCTACTTCTACCAGATCAGCCACAAGGAGGCTGGGTCGATGAGCGCCACGCCGCCGCTGGCGATGGAGAAGAAGTAAGAGAGACAGACGCGACGCGAGCCGCGCGCGCATTGTCGCGCCCTACTCCTCCGGCTCGGTGGTGAAATACAGCGGATAGCCGTTGCTCTTGCCGAGCGCGGTCGCCTCCTTGGCCTTGGTGTCGGCTACGTCCTTGGTGAATGCCGCGATCACGCAGGCGCCGCGCCGGTGCGCCGTGATCATGACGTTGTAGGCCTCGTCCTCGTTCATGCGGAACACGGCCTTGAGCACCAGCACGACGAATTCGCGCGGCGTGAAATCGTCGTTGAGCAGGATGACCTTCCACAGCTTCGGCCGCTCGGTCTTCGGCTTGAGCTTGCTGCGCGGTTTGACCAGGGTCTGGGCCATCGACACCCTCCGATGCCGGACGGCGCCGATTATAGGGCAACGGCCGCGTTCAGGCGAGCTTGGCGCGAGTTACGCCCGGCGCGTTCCGGCCTGCCGTTCCAGCCGCTGCGCGCCCTGTTCGCGCGGCTGCCTGGCCTTCAAGACCGCGTCCAGGCTCCAGGGCCCGGCGCCGGCAAAGATGAAATAGAAAAAGATGAAGCAGTACAGGATGGCGGCATCGCCGCCGTTGAGCTGCGGAAAAAAGCCGCGCGGCGCGTGGCTGAGGAAATAGGCGAACGCCATCTCGCCCGACACGATGAAGGCCGCCGTCCGCGTGAACAGGCCGGCCGCAAGCAGCGCGCCGCCGACGAATTCGAGCGCGCCGGAGAACCAGGAGAGCGTGAACAGGTCCGGCATGCGCGGCGAGGGAAAGCCGAACATCTTCGATGTCCCGTGCTCGAAGAACAAAAGCGCCACCATGATGCGCACGATGCTGAGCACATAGGGCGCAAGGCGCGTCGCGCGGTCTTCTAGTGTCATTGGTGTCCCTCGTCTGCGGCGCAAGGCACTGGCCGCACCCCCGATGGTCATTTTCCCCGAGCAAAACGCAATGCGTGGCCAAATTGTGGAAGGCCCGCGCGGCACTTTGTCCCCTGCCCCGCGCACAAGGTATGGCGGCCGCTTGAGGCACTAAGTGCAGCCAATTCCAAGCATTCCGCCGCCTTGGCGGCCGCATCAAGGAGCGGACCTTCAATAACAATGCCGTGATGGGCGGCGGCGGCGCCGCCGCGAATGGCGGCTAAAGTCAATTGCCCACCCGCAGGAGCGCAAAAACCATGCTCTACCTCACTGTCAAAGCCGCCCTCTCCGGCGTCATCATCGCCGCGGCAAGCGAAACCGCCCGCCGCTCGCCCGCGCTTGGCGCACTCATCGTCTCGCTGCCGCTCACCTCCCTGCTCGCGCTCGTCTGGCTGTGGCACGACTCAGGCGATACCCAGCGTATCGCGGCGCTGGCGCAATCCACCTTCTGGTACGTGCTGCCCACGCTGCCGATGTTCCTGGTGATGCCGGCGCTGCTGCGCCACGGCGTCGGCTTCTGGGTGACACTTGCCGCCGGCTGCGCGCTCACGTTCACTCTCTATCTCGTTACCGTATGGGCGCTGGAGAAATTCGGCGTCGCGCTCTGACGAATAGCGCCGAGTTGCCTCAGCCCTGCCCGTCTCGCGCGATCGTGCCACGCGGCGTAAGGAGTCGGCCTAAGCGCACGCGCCCTCACGCACTCGTAAACATGCCTGAGGCGAGGCCGCCAAAGCCGGTTCCTTGCAGCCGCCGGCTTCTAGGCCGCCAGCCCGAGGAAATCGCGCAAGGCTGCGGCGGTTTCCTCCACGCTCGCTTCCTCCACCGGCACTTCGATCGCCTCGTCGGCCTGCGTGCGCAGCAACAGCTTGCGCAGCTCGGCCCCGGAGACGGCATCCTTGAAGCTCGCCACGTCGAGGTCCTTGATGTCGGCAAGCGGCATTTCCAGCGGCCGGCGCTTCCACATCAGCATATTGCGCTCGATGCGCGCGAGGCCGGCCTTTTTGTCGAGCGCGAGGCTGAATGAGCTCAGTCCCCCGCCTGCTTGCACGACCAAACGATTTGCATTGCGTTCGACGATTGCCATGGGTTTTCTCCCCCTGCTCGTCGCGACGCCGGCAATCATACGCCGCTCGCGCGGACGCATGCGACCAACCGCCTGCGCCAAATCGCCGCCGCCGCGAGTTATGTTGCGATGCAAGATTGCGCGGCTGGGACGGGTTGCGCCCGCCCGATCCGCGCGCCGGTATCGGGGGAGGAAAGTGTTGCTCTACGGGCACGCCGCCGGAAATGCCGCCAAAAATGGACTTGCCAGCATTGACGAATCAGTCCTGCCATGACGGTTTGATGATCGAGATTCAGTCACGTGGGCCGGTCGCGTTATTGGGCCGACCCGCTCCGATGTTCCTCCCGCGTGGCGTTTTAACTGGGCGGCCGCAAGGCCGCCCCTTTTCGTTGGGCGACTTATTGGCCGCTCATTGCGATGGGCCGGTCGGTGGAGGGTCGGTTGCGGCGTCAGGCCGCGCTGGCGCGGTTGGTCGGCCCGGTCGTGGCCAACGCGACGGAGGGGACCGGCAGCGGGTCGATGGCGTCGATCAGCTGCAGTAATGATCCCGCCGGCAGCGGCGGGGCGAACACGTAGCCTTGCGCCGAGCGGATGCCCAACTCGCGCAAATGGGTCACCTGCTCGAAAGTCTCAACGCCCTCGGCCACCGCGTCCATGCGCATATTGCGCGCGAGGTCGACCAATGTTTCGACGATGGTGGTGGAGTTGGCTGAGGTTTCGACCTCCTCCTGGCCTTGCCGATAGATCAGACCGCCGAGCCAGAAATCGAATGCAACCAAAGGAGCGCCGACCAGCAACACACCGACGGTAACCGCAATAATATTCCGGCGCGTGAACGCGCGCACAAACCGTCCCATCCTGCTGTCCGGGCCGCCAATCCCTCCTGGTGTTCAGGTAGCGAGCCACGCCGCCGTAAAGACCCGCTTAAGCCAAATCTGGGGTGAGCGCGCTGAACGGGCGCTTGGGGCCTGCCCGCGCACGCATGGTTAATGAATGGTAAATGGTATGGAATATTGCCCCGCCTCGCGCGGTTGACGTGGGGCACGCCAACACGGGGATATGGGATGCGAAAGTTATGTCGGCACGGATTGTGGGCGGCGCTGCTCGCGGCGGTATTGGCGCCTGGGGCCGCCCCAGCCCAGGAGCGGCTCGCGATCTTCGACGCCCACCTGCACTACAACCAGGAACCGACGCCGTTTTATTCCCTCGACCAGGTGCGCGACGTGTTCCGCCGCAACAGCGTGACCGGCATCCTTGCCACCAGCCGTCCTAACAAGGGCACCCACCAGTTGGTGGACGCCAAGTGGCCCGAGCTCCGGGTGGTGCCGTTCATCCGACCCTATCGCGTGCGCAGCGACATGCAGACATGGTTTAAGGATCCCGCCATCTTCGACCTCATCACAAGCGAGTACGCGCGCGGTTATTACCGCGGCATCGGCGAATTCCACATCTACGGCAAGGACGCGGCCTCTCCCTGGGTGAAAAAGGTTGTCGATTTCGCGGTTGAGAAGAATCTCTATTTGCACGCCCATTGCGACGAGGAAGCGCTGCTCATTTTGTTCGGCCACAATCCCAAAGTGCGGATCATCTGGGCGCATACCGGATTTTCGGTACCGGCCGCGCGCATCGCAGCGCTGCTCGAGGCGCATCCCGGTGCGCTGTGGGGCGAATTGTCTTACCGCGGCGGCATTACCGCGGGCGGCAAGCTGACGGAAGCCTGGCGGCGCCTGCTCGCGCAGCACTCGGACCGCTTCCTGCTCGGCTCCGACACCTGGATCAACGAACGCTGGGAAAGCTACGACGATACCATCAAGGAATACCGCGGCTGGCTCGCACAACTTGCCCCCGATCAGGCGCGCCGCATTGCCAATGGCAATGCCGCCCGGCTGTTCGGGCCGCTTCCGACGGAATGAGGGCTATTTCTTCTTCGGCGCGTCCACCAGCTCGGCGATGAAGCGCGGCAACGCAAAGGCGCCGACGTGCAAGTCCGGCGTCCAATAGCGGGTCGGGAATTGCCCGGCCTTGCGATAGCGCGCGGCGACCATCTTGGGCGAAGCTTGGCGCAGACGCTTGTTGTCGGTGGCAAAGCCCATGGCCATGTGGCCCCCGACATAGGTCGGGATGGCGGCGATGTAACAGGTGGCATCCGCGAACAACGTCTTGAAATGACCGATGCTGGTCGCAAGCTCGCTTGCTTGCAGGAACGGGACGCCGTTCTGCGTGACCAGCACGCCGCCCTTGTTCAGGCAGCGCTTGCAGCCGGCGTAGAATCGCTTCGTGAACAGCACCGCGCCGGGCCCGACCGGATCGGTGGAGTCAACAATGATGACGTCGAATCGGCGCCCGGTTTGCGCCACATAGTGCATGCCGTCGCCGATGACGCATTCGAACCGCTTGTCGGCGAAAACGGGCTTGGTGAACTCGGGATAATGCTCCTTGGCGAATTCCACCACCGAAGCGTCGATCTCGACCTGGGTGAGGCGCTTGACGGTTTTGTGCTTGAGCACCTCCTCGGCGATGCCGCAGTCGCCGCCGCCGACGATCAGCACGTCTTTCGTTGCGCCATGTGCGAACAGCGGTACGTGACTCATCATCTCCTGGTAGACATATTCGTCGCGGCTGGTGATCTGGATGGCGCCGTCGAGCATCAGCATTTTGCCGAAGAATTTGTTGTCGAACAGCACCAGGTGCTGATGGGCGGTCTGCGTCTCATAGAGCACCCGCTCGACCTCGTAGCTCATGCGGAAACCGAGATTGTCGAACAGGGTTTCCGCGATCCAGCGTTTCTCGGCCACTGGCCTATCTCCTCCGTCAATGGCCGACCTGGGCCGGCCATCCAGTGCAAAGCAATTGTGTTTTTAATGGTGTGGTTGCCCGGCGCAATGCCTACACGCGGGTCGGCTGGCGAGCTTCAAGCCACGCCTTGGCCGCGCAAATGCTCGCTCACCGCGATCTTGTTCGGGCTGAAGGCCTCGCGCAGCACCGGCACGCAGGCGTCCGGATTGGCGCTGCCGCACATGAAAATATCGAGCGCGGCATAGGCGCGTTCCGGCCAGGAATGGATCGAAATATGGCTTTCCGCCAGCACCGCGACGCCGGAAATGCCGCCATTGGGCTCGAAATGATGCAGATGGATATGCAGCAAAGTGGCGCCGGCGGCATGCACGCACCGGCGCAGCGTGTCCTCGATGTGATCGATGTCATCGAGGCGGCTGGCCTGGTAAAGGTCGACAATGAGATGCGCGCCCGCGCACCGCACGCCGTTCCGCATCACGAAATGGTCGTCGCGTTCATCGGAACCGGCCGCGTGCGCCGCGATCGAAGCGTCTTTTTTTCGGGTGGTACCTGGAGTCTCCAAGCCCTTCCCCAATCGCAAGAGGGCGTTTTGTGACATGCCGCTCTCTCCAACCAGAGATCGAACCCGAGAGACCGGCGAGCCGGCTCGCGGAGTGAAAGTGATCGTCACGCAAGCGTCACGACGCAAGCGTGCACATAGGGGCAAGCTACGATCGGATCAAGAAGAATTTGTAAACGCAGAAGATTCCGCCGTTGCCGGCGGCCGCGGGGAGATTATGGCGCAATCGTGCCGCTCGCTGCGGAACGTTGAGTCGGCCATTGGGCGCAGCGCGAAGACGCGCTAGATTGCGGCCATGCCCGCCGCGGTAATGCGAGCGGCCACTGAGGGGGATTCAATGAAACTCTACATGCATCCGGTATCCACGGCCTGCCGGCCGGTACTTTTGTTCGCTGGCGACAACAACATCGCCATGGATGAAGAGCTGGTCGATCTGATGACCGGCGCGCATTTGCAGCCGCCTTATTCCACCATCAACCCGAACTGCCTGGTGCCGATGCTCGAAGACGGCGACCTCAAGCTGACCGAGAGCTCGGCTATTTTGAAATATCTCGCCGACAAGACCGGCTCGCCGGCCTATCCGAAGGATTTGAAGCAGCGCGCCAAGATCAACGAGATGATGGACTGGATCAACACCAACTTCTATCGCGAGTGGGGCTACAATCTCTGCTACCCGCAGCTGTTCCCGCACCTCAAGCGGCGCAGCGACGAGGCCCAGGCGGCGACGCTGGAAACCGGCCAGCAGAATTCCAAGCGCTGGCTCAAGGTGCTCAATGACTATTGGATTGGGCCGAGCAAAACCTATCTATGCGGCAATACCATCACCATCGCCGACTACCTTGCGGTCGGCATTGTCTCGCTGGGTGAGATCATCCGCGCCGATCTTTCGCCCTATCCGAACGTGCAGCGCTGGCTCGCCGCTATGAAGAAGCAGCCGAGCTGGACGAAGGTCAACGAGACCTTTTACGGCCTGGCCGAGGCTGTGAAAGACCAAAGGTTCGTCGCCCTCGCATAGCGCATGATCCCGAAAAGTGGGAACCGGTTTTCGGATAAGATCAGGCGCAAACAAGGCCGCTACGCGGCAGACGAGCGCGCAAGACTGTAAAGGAGCGGCGCATGAGTTTCTTCCCCGGCAAGGACCCGGAACCCGGCGACACCTATAGCTGCGAGGCCATCGCCCAGGTGGTGGTGCCGCGCACGGTCGATCTCGGCGACGGATTCTCGGTGCGGCGCGCGCTGCCCTCTGCGCGCACGCGCATGGTTGGACCTTTCATCTTCTTCGATCATTTCGGACCGGCGGAATTCCGCGCCGGCAATGGGCTCGACGTGCGGCCGCATCCGCACATCGGCTTGGCAACCGTCACCTATCTGTTCGACGGCGAGATCATGCACCGCGACAGCCTCGGCACGGCGGCGGCCATCAAGCCGGGCGAGGTCAACTGGATGACCGCCGGGCGCGGCATCGTGCATTCCGAGCGCACCGGCACCGAATTGCGCACGACCGGCAGCCCCATTCACGGCTTGCAGATGTGGGTGGCGCTGCCGGCGGCGAAAGAGGAAATGGAGGCCGGGTTCGCGCACCACGAGGTCGCCGAGTTCCCCATGGTGGCTGAAAACGGAAAGAGCGTGCGCGTTGTGGTGGGCTCCCTCTACGGCGCCTCGTCGCCGGTGCCTGTTGTGCATGAGACGATCTTCGGTAATGTGCATCTTGCGGCTGGCTCAACGCTGCCGCTCGACGCCGGCCATGAGGAGCGCGCGCTCTATGCGATCGACGGCACCATCGACATTGCCGGCGACAAGTTCGAGCCCGGGCGGCTCTTGGTGTTCAAACCGGGTGACGCGGTAACGGTGACGGCCGCGAGCGACGCGCATTTCGTCATCGTCGGCGGCGCGCCGATGGACGGCCCGCGCCACATCTGGTGGAATTTCGTCTCCTCGCGCAAGGAGCGCATCGAGCAGGCCAAAGCGGAATGGAAGGCCGGCCATTTCGGCAAAGTGCCGGGCGACGAGATCGAGTTCATCCCGCTGCCGGAGAACTAAACCTTGCCGACGTTGCCGCCAGCCTTCGATTTCGCCGGCAAGACGGTTTTCGTTGCCGGCGGAACGAGCGGCATCAATCTCGGCATTGCCGAAGCCTTTGCCGCTGCGGGCGCGAAGCTAAGTGTCGTCGGCCGCTCGCAAGAGCGGCTGGACGCAGCTCAGCGGACGTTACGGAGCCATGGTGGCACGGTTGTCGGCTTTTCTGCCGACGTACGCGACGCAGAGGCGATAGCAGCAGCCCTCAAATCGACCCATGATGCGCTGGGCGCGATCGATATAGTCGTGTCGGGAGCCGCCGGGAACTTCCCCAGCCCGGCGGTTGGTATGTCCGCCAACGGCTTCAAAGCGGTGATCGACATCGATCTACTGGGCACGTTCAACGTCTTGCGCGCCGCGCACGCATTTCTGCGCAAGCCGGGGGCAATCGTCATCAACATTTCGGCGCCGCAGGCCGTGCAGCCCATGGCGCTGCAAGCGCATGTCTGCGCCGCCAAGGCCGGCGTCGACATGCTCACCCGCGTGCTGGCGATCGAATGGGGCGGCGACGGCATCCGAGTGAACTCGGTCATTCCTGGACCGATTGAAAATACTGAAGGCATGGCCCGGCTCGCGCCGACTGCCGAGGCCGCGCAAAACATCGTCCGCGGCGTGCCACTCGGTCGCTTGGGGACAAAACAGGAGGTTGCCGACCTCGTCCTGTTCCTTGCCTCGCCGTGGGCCGCCTATATCACCGGCGCGGTCATTCCCGTGGACGGTGGCTGGAGCGCCAACGGCGCGGCCGGCTTGGCTTCGGCCATACGAGACTAATGTCCGACGGCGCGCGTCATTTCTTCGGCAAATCCAGCCTGATATGCAGCTCGCGCAGCTGCTTCGGCGTTGCTTCCGACGGCGCGCCCATCAGCAGGTCCTCGGCGCGCTGGTTCATCGGGAACAGCACCACCTCGCGCAGGTTCTCCTCGCCGGCCAGCAGCATGACGATGCGGTCGATGCCGGGCGCGATGCCGCCGTGCGGCGGCGCGCCGAGCGAGAGCGCGTGCAGCATGCCGCCGAATTTCTGCTCCAGCACGTCCTCGCCATAGCCGGCGATGGCGAAGGCCTTCTTCATTACCTCGGGGCGATGGTTTCGGATCGCACCTGACGACAGTTCGATTCCATTGCAGACGATGTCGTACTGGATGGCACGGATCGATAAGAGCTTCTCGTGATCATTGGGATCAAGCGCGAGGAATTCCTCCACCGCCATGTTCGGCATGGAGAACGGATTGTGGGAGAAGTCGATCTTCTTTTCTTCTTCGTTCCATTCGTACAACGGATAGTCGACCACCCAGCAGAACTCGAAACGGTCCTGCGCGATGAGGCCAAGCTCTTCAGCAATCTTGGTGCGCGCGGGACCCGCGAATTTGACGAAATCCTTCGGCTTGCCGGCGACAAAAAAGCAGGCATCGCCAATGCCGAGCTTCATCTGGCCGGCAATCTTTTTCGTGCGCTCAGGGCCGATGTTCTTGGCGAGCGGCCCTGCGCCGCCCTCCTCGCCTTCGCGCCAGAAGATGTAGCCCAATCCCGGCTGGCCTTCGCCTTGCGCCCATGAATTCATGCGGTCGCAGAAGGCGCGGTTGCCGCCCTTCGGCGCCGGAACCGCCCACACCGCGCCGGCCGGATCTTTCGCCAGAATGTTGGCAAAGATCTTGAAGCCGGAATCGCGGAACGCTTCGCTCACGTCCTGCATCTCGAGCGGATTGCGCAGGTCGGGCTTGTCGGTGCCATATTTCGCCATGGATTCCGCATAGGGGATGAGCGGGAATTTCGCCGTCACCTTCTTGCCGCCCGCGAATTCCTCGAACACGCCGCGGATCACCGGCTCGACCGCGTCGAATACGTCAGCTTGCGTGACGAAGCTCATCTCCAGATCGAGCTGGTAGAATTCGCCGGGCGAGCGGTCGGCGCGCGCGTCCTCATCGCGGAAGCAGGGCGCGATCTGGAAATAGCGGTCGAAGCCCGCCACCATGATGAGCTGCTTGAACTGCTGCGGCGCCTGCGGCAACGCGTAGAACTTGCCGGGATGCAGGCGCGAGGGCACCAGGAAGTCGCGCGCGCCTTCCGGCGACGAGGCGGTGAGAATCGGCGTCTGGAATTCGAAGAAGCCCGCCTCCTTCATGCGGCGGCGGATCGAGTCGATCACCCTGCCACGCAGCATGATGTTGGCGTGCAGATGCTCGCGCCGAAGATCGAGAAAGCGGTATTTGAGCCTGATGTCCTCCGGATAGTCCTGCTCGCCGAACACCGGCATCGGCAATTCGGCGGCGGCGCCCAGCACCTCGATCTCATCGATATAGACCTCGACCTGCCCGGTCGGCAGCTCCGGGTTCAGCGTGCCCTCGGGGCGCTGGCGCACCTTGCCGTCGATGCGCACCACCCATTCCGAGCGCAGCGTCTCGGCCAGCTTGAAGGCCGGGCTGTCGGGATCGGCCACCACCTGTGTAATGCCATAGTGGTCGCGCAGATCGATGAACAGCACCCCGCCGTGATCGCGGATACGGTGGCACCAGCCCGACAGCCGCACGGTCTTGCCGATGTCGCCCTCGCGTAGCGCGCCGCAGCTGTGTGAGCGATAGCGATGCATGGGTGTTGGTCGGGAAAAATCCGGACGTGACTCAATTGCAGAGAGTGAAGCGCGCGAAAAGCGCACGGGGGGCAGGCTTTGTCAAGGTAAGCGTTGCCTCACCCCGGAAAAGCGTCATGCGCCTTAGCGGCCATGCTGGCGCAGGCTGGCGGCGACATCCGCCACCGCGTCCATGATTGCGCCACGGCCGACGATCTCGGCCATGATGCCTTCGACCTTTGGCTGGATGAAACCATCGAGATCGTCCCAGACCAGCGGCTTGTCGGTCTGCGGCGGGCCGGCGGCGGCCGCGCGTGCACACGCATAGAGTGGACGCGTCGCCGGCGACAGAAGTTGCGTGGCGTCGTAGCTCTCGGCCACCAGCTTGGCGCGCAACTCCACCGCCTGCACCGCGAACACCAACGCGTTCGACAGGAAATGCGCGAGCACGTCGAGCGAGTCGCGCGCCAGATTGGCCGCGTTCATCGCCTGGCTGTTGATGTTCTGGTTGAACTGCTCGGCATGGGTCGGATAGCGGTCGGCGATCGAATGACCGTAAAAGGCGATCAGCGGCATCAGCGCGTTACACGAGAGCTGCAGCGACTTGAGGCCGACATTGACGCCAGCCGCCATATTGCCGACCAGCGACGGGTTGAGCCCGTAGTTGAACTCCGGCGACACCAGCAGCGCGATCTGCACGTCGAGATGCTTGGCCAACATGCCGATGTGATAACGCAGTCGGTCCATGGCCACGCCAGTATATTCTGCGAGGAAATTGCCGGTATGATAGATCTCGCCGGTGTCGGGATTGACCAGCGGATTGTCGTTGGCAGAATTTGCTTCGACCTCGATTTGACGCGCAACCTCGGCAAGCCCGTCGACGATCGGGCCGACATATTGCGGCATGCAGCGCAGCGAGTAGCGGTCCTGGATCAGCGTGCCCTTGCGGTGCGAGCGGTCGCCCGCCGCCTCGCTGCGCACGAGCTGCGAGCCTTTCAGCAGCGCCGCCATCTTCTTGCCGGTCCAGACCTGGCCAGGATGCGGCTTGACCGCATGGATGAAGGGATCGAACGATTGACTGGTGGCGACAAGCGCCTGGAAGTAGAGCGCGTGGATACCGAGCGCGAGTGCGGTAAATTCGATGGTCCGGTCGACGCAATTGGCCGCCACACCCGTTGACGCGGTCGTCCCGTTGTTGAGCGCTAGACCCTCCTTGGGCTCGAGCAACAGGGGATCGAGACCCAACCGCTTGAGAAGCGTAAGGCTGTCAAGCGTTTCGCCTTTGACGTCGACAAGAAATGCCGGTGAGAGCCCCAGGATGGCGCCGGCGATATAGGCCAAGGGCGAGAGATCGCCGCTCGCGCCGATTGAGCCGCGTTGAAATACGTGCGGTGTTGCACCAGCGTTCAAGAATGTCACGTAGCGCTCGATCAGTTCAAGCCGCACGCCGGAGACGCCCTTCATGAGCGAATTCGCACGCAAAAGCATCGCCGCGCGGACGTCGGTCTCCGGCAACCGCGGACCGGTTGCGACCTTATGATGCCAAAGTGAAATCTTCTGCAGGTCGCCGAGCTTTTCGCGAGGAACGACCTTATCCGCCATACCGCCATAGAGCGTTGTCACGCCATAGATCGCCTGCCCCGCCTCAACCGCCTCGACGATTCGCTTGCGGGAGTCGTTCACACGCTTCACGATAGCCTTGTCCGTGCTGAGCGCGACTTTGACGCCCCGCGCCACCGCGGCGATGTCTGCGATAGTGAGGTCATTTCCGGTGATCGTGATCATTGGCATCCCGCTCCTTTGTGCCGTTGTCTCCCCGCGAATTCGACATCATATTACGAACAAAACATAGTTGCCCGCACATGCTCGACATTGTTGCGAATTGACGCCAGCTAGAGGAACCTGCTGCGCACCGCACGCTCCAAGGAATTGCTTACCGGCCCCGGGCGCGGCCTCAGGGGCCGGCGATGAGCCAACGCCGGTCGAGGCGCCTGATAGACCGCTGCCCTCCCCCTGGGAGTTCATCCACATGCCGCGCGTGCGCGGCCAATAAAGTTTTTCCATGTCAAAGCCGGATCGGGTTAGGCTGCCTGCTGCAATGGACTTGATTACCACCACCGGGGAGCTTACCGAAGTCTGCGCGCAGATGGCGCGGCATTCCTTCGTCACCATCGATACCGAGTTCCTGCGTGAAACCACCTATTACCCACTGCTGTGCGTCGCGCAGATGGCGAGCCAGGACGAGGCGGTGGTGGTCGACGCGCTGGCCGACGACATTGATCTGGCGCCGTTTTTTGCGCTCATGGCCGACGAGAAGGTTGTCAAGGTTTTCCACGCTGCGCGCCAGGACATCGAAATCGTCTGGCACATGGCCCAGACGATCCCGCGCCCGATCTTCGACACCCAGGTGGCCGCCATGGTGCTCGGCTATGGCGACTCGATCTCCTACGACCAGCTGGTGCAGAGGATCACCGGCGACGCCCTCGACAAGTCGCACCGCTTCACCGACTGGACGCGGCGGCCGTTAAGCGACGCGCAGATCGCCTATGCGCTATCCGACGTGACCCACCTGCGCGCGGTCTACGAGAAGCTCGCCGCCGATCTCGACAAGCAGGGCCGCGCCAATTGGGTCGAGGCCGAGATGAACGTGCTCACCTCGCCGGACACCTATCGCATGGACCCGGAGCGGGCCTGGGAGCGGCTCAAGAGCCGCGTGCGCAAGCCCAAGGAGCTCGCCGTGCTGGTCGAGATCGCCGCCTGGCGCGAGCGCGAGGCGCAGGCGCGCGACGTGCCGCGCTCGCGCGTGCTCAAGGACGACGTGCTGGGCGATATCGCGGTGCAGGCGCCGACCACGGTCGAGCGGCTGGGGGCGCTGCGTTCGCTGCCGAAAGGGTTCGAGCGCTCGCGTTGGGGCGAGGCGATCCTCGACACGGTCAAGCGCGGTCTGGCGCGCGATCCCCAGACACTGCCGCAGCTCGACCGCTTCCGCCCGGCGCCCAAGGGCGCGGCCACCGTCGAACTGCTCAAGGTGCTCTTGCGCATGACCGCGGAGCGCCACGGCGTCGCCGCCAAAGTGATCGCCACCATCGACGATCTCGACCGCATTGCCGCCGACGACGAGGCTGACGTGCCCGCCATGAAGGGCTGGCGGCGCGAATTGTTCGGCGAGAAGGCGCTGGCGCTCAAGCACGGCAAGCTGGCGCTCGCGGTCGAGAGAGGTCGCGTGGTGACCGTGGACAAGGGCTGAAAAGCTAGGCGTCGATCAGCGGCTCGCGCCCGATCAGTCGCGCCAGCGACTTGACCCGGTTGAACAGCCGGTCATGCGCCAACCTGGCGTAACGGCCGGGCAATCGCAGCACCAGCTTGCCGCGCTTGACTTGCATCGGCGTCTTCGGCAGCACGCCGCTCTGCCCGGCGGTGAGGATATAGGCGACCCGCATGGCGGCGCCGAGAACCCTTGCGCGGTCGAGTGCGCGGGTGGTCGCGAGTTCGCGCAGCCGCGGCGACAATTCCTCCTCGCTCAGGCCCGCGTGGCGGAAATAAACCGAAAGCGCGAGATACGCACGGCCGGGATGGTCGATGGCGATGAAGGCACCGTTGGCGATGATGTTCATCGACTGCTCACCGCGATAGTCCGGATGTGCGCGCCAGCCGATGTCGCCAAGCAGGCAGGCGGCGTGGCGCAGGCGGCGCTCCTCGATGGTTTCCTCGATGCCGGAGGAGGCCATGAAGCGGTCGGTCCAGGTGATCAGCTCCTCGCCGTGGCGCGGCGAGCGCGAGCGCAGCAGGTTGAGATCGGCGGCCGCCTGGATTAGCGGATCGCGCATGCGCTCGTTTTGCTTGAGCAGCGAATAGAGCAGGCCTTCGCGCACGCCAAGGACCGAAATGATAACCTGCTTGGGCCTGATGGCGCTTATCAGGTTTTCCATCACCAGCGCGGCATAAGCGAGTAGCGGCCGGCGGGCGGCGTTGACGACCTCGATCTTTGACAGCGTCTCGGTATCGACGCGGTGCACCAGCCGCGAAAACTCCAGCGCCTCGCGCGCCGAAATCCGGTAGTTGTGCATGACGTGGAATGGATAACCGGTTTGCCACATGTGCAGCCGGGCGAGCGCACGCCAGGTGCCGCCCACCGCGTAGAGGGTGCGACCCTCGCCCGCGCTGAGCATGTCGAGGCCTTGGAACATGCCCTCGACGATCGTCTCGGCTTTCTTGATCGAGCCGGCGATGTCCTGCAAGGCGAGGCCGCCGAGCGGCAGCGTCAGCCCGGAACGCACGCGCGAGCCGTGCACGTCGACCAGCTCCAGCGAGCCGCCGCCAAGGTCGCCGATGATGCCGTCCGGCTTGTACATGCTGGAGACCACGCCGAGCGCGGTCAAATTAGCTTCCCGCTTGCCGGAGAGGACCGTGATCGGCGTGCGGCAGATGCGCTCGGCCTGCCGGATGAAGGCGTTGCCGTTGCGGGCGTCGCGGCAGGCGGCGGTGGCAATCGCCCAGATCCGGCGCACGTGCAAAATGTCGCACAGCGCGCGGAAGCGCTGCAGCGCCTCAAGCGCGGTCTCGATGGCGTCCTCCGCCAGCAGGCCGGTGGTCTGCACCTGCCGACCGAGGCCGGCGAGCACTTTTTCATTGAAGATCGGCGTCGGCGCCCGCGTCAGGCCCTCGTAGATGACGAGGCGCACCGAGTTCGAACCGATATCGATGACGGCGATCGGCGGACCGTGGTCGAGCCGCCCTTTTGGATATTGCACGATCGGGGACGAGCGCTTACGCGCCTTTGAAGAGGCGGCGTATAAGGCTGCGGGGCGACGATTCCTTGAGCGATTTTCCACGGCCCGACAAGCTCGGATTGGTCATGAAATATTTGTGGGCATTGAAGGGTTCCTCGCCCGGTTCGGCCTTTATGCGGGTGGAACTGCCATCCGGCAACAGCGTCCAACTTTGCTCGTTATCCATGAGATTCGCGACCATTATTTGGTCCAGAATCTGTTCATGCACAGTTGGATTGGGGATCGGGCACAGGGCCTCGACCCGGCGGTCGAGATTGCGCGGCATCATGTCGGCGGAGGAAATATAGACCGCCGCCTCGGGATGCGGCAGCGGATGGCCGGCGCCGAAGCAGTAGATGCGGCTGTGCTCGAGGAAGCGGCCGACGATGGATTTCACCCGGATATTCTCGGAAAGCCCCGGCAAGCCGGGCCGCAGGCAGCAGATCCCGCGCACCACCAGGTCGACGTGGACGCCGGCGCTCGATGCCTCGTAGAGCGCGTCGATAATACCGGGATCGACCAGCGCGTTCATCTTCATCCAGATCGCCGCCGATTTGCCGGCCTTGGCATTGGCGATCTCCTGGGCGATGTGCTCGAGGATGCGGCTGCGCAATGAGATCGGAGAGATCGCCATGCGTTCGAGCTCGGCCGGCTCGGCGTAGCCGGTGATGTAGTTGAAGATGCGCGCGACGTCGCGGCCGATTACCGCGTCGGCGGTGAAGAACGACAGGTCGGTATAGATGCGCGCGGTCACGGGGTGGTAATTGCCGGTGCCGACATGGACGTAAGTCGCAAGCGCTCCGCCCTCGCGACGCACCACCAATGACAGCTTGGCGTGGGTCTTGAGCTCGATGAAGCCGTAGACGACCTGCGCGCCGGCGCGCTCGAGATCGCGGGCCCAGCGGATATTGGCTTCCTCGTCGAAACGCGCCTTCAGCTCGACCAGCGCGGTAACGGACTTGCCGGCTTCGGCCGCCTCGACCAGCGTTTTGACAATCGGCGACTCGGCGCTGGTGCGGTAGAGCGTCTGCTTGATCGCGACCACGTTGGGATCGCGCGCGGCCTGCTGCAGGAATTGCACCACCACGTCGAAGGATTCATAAGGGTGGTGGACAATGAGGTCCTTCTGCCGGATAGCGGCAAAGCAGTCACCGCCATGGTCGCGGATGCGCTCCGGATAGCGCGGATTATAGGGCACGAATTCGAGGTCGGGCCGGTCGAGTCGCGTGAGCTGGTTGAGATCGTTGAGCGCCAGCACGCCATCGACCAGAAACACTTCGTCGTCGGCGACCGCGAGCGCGCGTTGCACGAAGCTGCGCAGCTCCACCGGCATGGTGGAATTGAGCTCCAGCCGGATCACCGACCCACGCCGGCGCTGCTTGAGTGCGCTTTCGTAGAGCCGCACCAGGTCTTCCGCCTCTTCCTCGATTTCCACTTCGGAATCGCGAATGGCGCGGAACGCGCCCTGGCCCTTGACCGTGTAGCCGGGAAACAGCCGGCCGATGAACAGGACGGTTGCCTCCTCCAGCGTGATCAAGCGGATGCCCTGATCGCCGCCTCCCGGCAGTCTGATGAAGCGCTCGATCTTCTGCGGCATGCGGATGAGCGCGTTCATCGCCTTGCCGTCGCGCGCGCGCGCGAGCTGCAGCGCGATCGAGAAGCCGAGATTGGGAATGAACGGGAACGGATGGGCGGGATCGATCGCCAGCGGCGTCAACAGCGGAAACACGTGGCTGAGGAAATACTCCTCCAGCCAGGCGCGCTCGGCCTTCTTGAGCTGCGGCCCGTCGACCAGCGTGACGCCGACGGCGGCGAGTTCGGGCCGCAATTCGATCCAGCGTTGCTGTTGGTCGCGGGCGAGCAGCGAAACCGCTTCGCCGATGCGCACGAGCTGCTCGGCGGGACTGAGGCCGTCCGGGCTCTGCATCGTGATGCCTTCGCGCAGCTGGCCTTTCAAGCCGGCGACGCGCACCATGAAGAATTCGTCAAGGTTGTTGGCCGAGATCGACAGGAAGCGCACCCGCTCCAAAAGCGGGTGGTGCTCGTTGGCGGCCTCTTCCAATACCCGGCGATTGAAATGCAACCACGACAATTCACGGTTTATGAAGCGTTGCGGGCTCGCACTGAAAGTCGGCTCGGGCGCGGCCTGGGGCGCCAGGGTCGCTGCTTCACGGTCGCGGACCGGAGCAATTTCCTTTGCTGGCGCAATAGCTTGTCCGCGATTTGCCATTTGAAAATGAGTCCGAAAGAACCAGTGCGTAGCCAATGAAAGTGGCGGCTGAATGACAGTTCGCTCCGGAACGGGGCCGGCCGTCAAGCGGGAGCGAATGCCCGTTCAGGCTAAACGTTATCAGAGCCGGCTTAATATTTTACTGGCCCGGATCGCTCAGCTAGCGGAACAGCTCAGCGGCGAGGGCCCGCGTCAGCGGCCGGTGCTGGCGCATGGCCTCCTCGTCGAGCCGCGCGACCGCCGCGCGTGCGGCGGCGAACGAGCGTTCGATGCGGTTGGCGAGATAGTTCACCAGCGCCTCGTCAACGCTCAATTGTCGGTCGGTGGCGAACTTGACAATGAGCGCGCGCAGCAGCGTGTCGTCGGGCGGCACCAGCGCGACTGCGGGCACGGCGCGCAAGCGCGAGGCGAGGTCGCGGATTGCCACCGGAAAAGTCGAAAGCGGCGAGCGCGAGGTAATAAGGACAAATGCGGCCTGCTCGCGCGCGAAATTGATGAGATGGAACAGGGCCCGCTCGTCGAGGCCGGCGAACGCCAGATCTTCGACCACCAGCGCGCCGGTGGCGAAGGCCGCCGGCAGATCGATATCTGGGAGCAATTTCGCCGCCAGCACGCGCGCACCGGCAGCCTGCGCCCAGATCGAGGCGAGATGGGTCTTGCCGGCGCCTTCCGGGCCGATCAGCGCCATGACGCGGTCCGGCCAATCCGGCCAGCGCTCAATCAGCGCCAAGGCGGCCGCGTTCGAAGGACCGGCCAGAAAATCCTCGCGCGCGAAGCTTGTCGCGTGGTCGAGCGCAAGCACGAGCTGGCGCGGCGCGACAAAGCTACCCATGCCGCTCAACGCGTTCCCTCACCGGTATAGAGCGAGCTTCGCCGATAGCGGTGCAGCGCGAAGCGGGCGAGCACACCGATGGTGGCGGCCATCGGCACTGCCACCAGCAAGCCGACGAAGCCAAACAGATAGCCGAAGGCGAGCAGCGCGAAGATCACCCAGACCGGATGCAGGCCGACACTTTTGCCCACCAGCTTGGGCGCGAGCAGATTGCCTTCGAAGAACTGGCCGACCAGGAAGATGCCAAGCACGGTGAGGATCGACGTATATTCCGGCCAGAACTGCGCCACCGCCACGCCGACTGCCAGCACCAGACCTGTCATCGAGCCGACATAGGGGATGAACGTGATCAGGCCGGAAATCAGTCCGATCAGCAGGCCGAAGTTAAGCCCGCTCACCGTCAGCGCCACCGCGTAGAACGAGCCAAGGATAAGGCACACCGCGGTCTGCCCGCGCACGAAGCCGGCGATGGCCGCGTCGATCTCGCGCGCGAGCTGCCGGACCGTCTCGCGCTGATTGAGCGGGATCGCCGCGTCCACGGTGCGGATCATGCGGTGCCAATCGTACATCAGATAGAAGGCCACGACTGGCGTGATCACCACCAGCGAGAACAACGACACCAGCGAGCGCCCGCCCGACCACAGCGATTGCAGGAAAGTGGTGAGCCATCCCACACCTTGCGACACCAGGTCGCTCATCGAGGCGGCCGGATTGAAGCCGGCGCCGAGGAGTTTCTGCACCCACGGCCGGCTCTGATCGTTGAGCAGGCCTTGCAGCTTGCCGACATAGTCGGGGATGGCGGCGATGAAAGATGTGAGCTGCCCGGCCAGGAGCGGCACCACCAGCAAGAGCACATAGACGATGGCCAGCACCACCAGCGTGATGATGATCAACGCCGCCGCCAGCCGGTTGACACCGAGCCGCTCGAGCCGGTCGGTGACCGGGGTCAGCAGATAGGCGATTGCCGCGCCGGCCACGAAGGGCAGCAGCACCCCGCTCAGCAGCCACAGCGCCAAGACGAAAACGAATAGCGCCGCCAGCCAGAAATAGATCTGGCGCTGAAACGCAGCGCCGCCCTCGCGGGCGCGTCGTCGCCGCGTCTGCGCGCGCGGGCTCACGATTTAGCCGCCGCCGAGTTCATGTGACGGATCCATTCGGCGACATAGGCGGCGACCGACAGCAGCGTCAAGGCCGCCACCAGTCCCATCAGGACCAGCGTGAGGGTTCGTGCCTCGATATTGAAGCCGAGCGAGCCGAGCACCACGCAGGCGAAGGCAATCTGCGCCACCGTATTGAGCTTGGACACCAGTAGGGGCTTGACCTTGACCGGGCTGCCGACCAGCCAGGACAGCACGACCGCGCCGACGATCATGATGTCGCGCGACACCACCAGAATGACCAGCCAGCCCGGGATCAGGCCGATGATGCCGAGGGTGACGTAGATAGAAACGATCAGCGCCTTGTCGGCAAGCGGGTCGAGATAGGCGCCGAGCACGGTAGTCATGTGAAAGCGCTTGGCGAGATAGCCGTCGACGGCGTCGCTGACGCCGGCGGCCAGAAACAGCACGAAAGCGGCCCACATCGCGCCGGACCAGATCGCCCAGACCACGATCGGCACCAGCAGAATGCGGCCCAGCGTAATGAGGTTCGGAATGCTCAAGGGTGTCCCGACTCGCAGACGCGGCCCGGCGGCTGCCGGCAACGCGCCAATTCCATCGGCTGAGTATATCGGCGGGCGGACCATTGCGCGACTTGCGATTTAGCCGTACGACCCCGGCGTAACATTTTGCTTGCGCATGATCTTTTCCGAAATCCGGTGCTCACTTTTCGGGATCATGCGCTGACGAGGGCCATCATGGCAGAAAAGGAGCGCGGCCTTAACTACGCGCAGGCCGGTGTGGATATCGACGCCGGCAACCGGATGGTGGAGCTGATCAAGCCGCTGGTGCGCGCCACCGCGCGCTCCGGGGCCGATGCCAAAATCGGCGGGTTTGGTGGCCTGTTTGACCTCAAGCAGGCGGGTTTTAGCGACCCTGTCCTGGTCGCCGCCACCGACGGCGTCGGCACCAAGGTCAAGATCGCCATCGAGACTGGCCGCCACGAAACCATCGGCATCGACCTGGTCGCCATGTGCGTGAACGACCTGATGGTGCAAGGCGCCGAGCCCCTCTTCTTCCTCGACTACTACGCCTGCGGCAAGCTCGCGCCGGAGATCGGCGCCGCGGTCGTCGCCGGCATCAGCATCGGGTGCCGCGAAGCCGGCTGCGCGCTGATCGGCGGTGAAACCGCCGAGATGCCGGGCCTCTACCGCGACGACGATTACGATCTCGCAGGCTTTGCGGTCGGCGCCGCCGAGCGCGGCACGCTGCTGCCGCGTGGCGACATATCGGAGGGAGACGTCATCATCGGGCTCGCGTCCTCCGGTGTGCATTCCAACGGCTATTCTCTCGTGCGTAAAGTGGTGGAGAAGGCCGGCGTAGCTTGGTCGGCACCCGCACCATTCGCGCCCAAGCTGACGCTCGGCGAAGCGATCCTGACGCCGACCCGCATCTACGTGAAAGCGTGCCTGGCCGCGATACGCGCCACCAAGGCGGTAAAAGGCCTTGCGCATATCACTGGCGGCGGCTTTCCCGGCAATATCCCACGCGTGCTTCCCAAGAAGCGTGGCGCGCACATCGAACTCGGCATGGTGCCAGTTCTGCCGGTGTTCAAGTGGCTGGCGAGCGAAGGCCGCATCGCGCAAGATGAGATGCTGCGCACCTTCAATTGCGGCATCGGCATGATCGTCGTCACCGCGGCCAAGGATGCGGCGGCGGTCTCGCAGGCATTCACCCAAGCGGGCGAGCGGGCCGTAACGATCGGCGAGGTCATGCGCGCGGCAGACCAAGCGCGTGTGGTCTATGACGGCAAACTGGATTTGAGTTGGTGATGGGCCGCAAACGCGTCGCCGTTTTGATTTCCGGCCGCGGCTCCAACATGGCGGCGCTGATCGAGGCCGCCAAGGACAAGAATTATCCGGCCGCGATCGCCCTGGTCGTGTCCAACAATAAGGACGCCGGCGGATTGGCGACGGCGCGCGCGGCCGGCATCGTCACCGAAGTCGTCGATCACACGAAGTATGGCAAAGACCGCGCCGCGTTCGAGCGCGCGCTGCAGGCGGCATTGGAGAAACACCGCATAGAAATCGTTTGCCTCGCCGGTTTCATGCGGCTGCTCACGCCCTGGTTCGTCGGGCAATGGCAGAACCGCATGCTCAATATCCACCCTGCCCTGCTGCCGGCGTTCAAGAGGCTCGATACTCATAAACGGGCTTTGCAAGCCGGCGCAAAGATACACGGTGCTACGGTTCACTTCGTGGTACCGGAAATGGATTCGGGGCCCATCATCGCACAAGGTGCGGTGGCCGTGCGCGACGGCGATACCGAAGACACGCTGGCTGCGCGGGTGCTTAAGGTCGAACACCGCATCTATCCGTTGGCACTTAAACTAGTGGCTGAGGGCCGGATTCGCGTGGAAAACGGTCGCTGCCTTGTCGACGGTGTGCCGGTGCCCGAAGCCGCGGAGCTGGTGCCATCCAATCTCCCTTAAAGGCGCCGGATTGCCGCGTCGGTTCGCCGGCTAAGTGCCTGCAACGTCCGGATTAAATTTGCTTCTCCGGTGTTATAGACTTTCGTAGTATAGTGGCGGCGCCACCGCTAGAGTGACCAATATTGAGGGGGGCGACGCCATGGCACAGGCAAGCAGCGATCCGAAACCAATATTCCCGGCGCTCGGGCGCCGCTACGCATTCACATCCGATCTCGCCTATCTGGTCGTGCGGGTCACCGTCGGCCTGATGATCTTCTGGCACGGCTGGGTGAAGGTGACCGTGATGAGTCACGCAGGCCTTGTCGGATATTTTGCAAAGTACGGGCTCGAGCCGGCAGGGCTCTGGGCCTACCTGGTGCCGCTCAATGAAACGCTCGGCGCCTTGCTGATCACGGTCGGGCTTTTTACGCGGCCTGCCGCCGCCATCATGATCGTCGAGTTCATCGTGCTCATTCTCGTTGTCCACGTCCCGCGCGGCTACGGCATGGCGGCGAACGGCGTCGAGTTTCCGCTGATGTGGCTGCTGATGCTGGTTGCTGTCTTGCTGCGCGGCGGCGGTCCGTGGTCGATCGACCGCAGGATCGGCAAGGAGGTTTAGGGCGCCTCGACAACATCGATCGGCTTTGCCCACCGGCAATTTGTTGCCCATTGGGGATGACCCGAGCAAAGGCAATTGCGCAACCCTTCGCGCGGGATCATCATCGATGGCGCTGAGATAAAACTCGGGAAACTTTTGGGGAGGATAAGTTATGTCGAATTATTCACAGGCGATCGGCCGCGTGCTGATATCAGCCGTCTTCATCGTCTTCGGATATATTCAGTTCACTCATATCGGCGGTTACATTGCCAACCCAGCGGTCGTCCAATTCTCCGGCCTGACCGGCGGCGCGCTGTCGCCGACGATCATTGCCTACCTGGTCGCGGCCATCGATTTAATCGGCGGACTATTGATCCTTGTCGGATATCAGACGCGTTGGGCCTCGATCGTTCTGATCGTGTTCGTCGTGCTGACGCTCATCTTTGTCCATCACTTCTGGACGATGGAGGGAGCGGCGTTTGCAGGCAATCGGGCGCACTTCTACAAGAACCTCGCCATCATTGGCGGGCTGCTGTTCCTGATCAATGGCGGACCGGGGACCTGCTCGCTCGACAACCGGTTCTCGAAAAAGTAACGCACGCCGCCGAGCGGACAGTCGATGTAAAGCGTGCGCCTTAACCGGCGCACGCTTTACGAACCCACACCTTGTTATCGTGGAAGGCCGCGCCGCCGTAGGGCGCGATCGGATCGGCGCCGGTGAGCGTGTTGATGCCGCAGCCGTCTTGATAGGCCGAATTCGGCCAGATCGATTCCGCGATCAGCACGCCGCGCCGCACGCCGTCGAAAAGCGTCGCGTATAGGCGCACCTCGCCGCGATTGTTGCCGAGCACGACTGTGTCGCCATCGGCGATGCCGAGCGGCTTGGCGTCGTCGGGATGGATCATCACCGTCGGCCGTTGCTCCTGCGCCAGCGAGGTCGGCGTCTCGTTGAAAGTCGAATTGAGGAACCCGCGCGCCGGCGAGGTGGCAAGCCGGAACGGATGCGCGTCGTCGGCCTCTTCGATCGATGCCCAGTGATCCGGCAGCACCGGCATGGCGGCGACCGGCCCGCTCTTATAGGGGCTGCGAAACGGCACGTTCGGCCAATCCGGCTTGAAGCGGAATTTGCCGTCGGGCCAGGCAAAACCGGTCAGGTAATGCGCCTCTTCGAACGGCGGCTGGCAGTCGAGCCAACGGTTCGCTTCCAGCTCAGCGAGCGTGCCGCGCTTGGACACGCGCAACATCTGATCGATCAGCTCGCGCGGGCTCATGGCAAAGCCTGCGTGCTCTGCGCCAACGCGCTTGGCCAAGTCGCTGATCACCTCGTGATTGTTGCGGCATTCGCCCGGCGGATCGACGATCTTCGGGCCGAGGATGATATATTGGTGGCCGGTGCCGCGATAGACGTCGTCGTGCTCGAGGAAGGTGGTGGCCGGCAGCACCACGTCGGCCATGCGCGCGGTCTCGGTCATGAACTGTTCGTGCACGCAGGTGAACAGGTCTGCGCGCGCAAAGCCCTGCTTGACCTTATTTTGGTCGGGCGCGACCGAAAGCGGATTGGTGTTCTGGATGATGAGTGCGGTGACCGGACCGCCGCCTTGCAATGTCTCGCGCTCACCGGTCAGGATGGCGCCGATACGCGACTGGTCGAGCATGCGCACCGAGCGGTCCCACACGTCGAGCCCTTCGATCAGCGTCTTGTCGAGCTTGTAGATGTCGGAATTGATGTGAAAAGCGCCGCCGCCTTCCAGCTGCCAGGCGCCGGTCACCGCCGGGATGCAACTTGCCGCGTGCATATTGGCAGCGCCATTGCGCGAACGCGCAAAGCCATAGCCAAGCCGGAAGAAGGCACGCTTGCGCGCGCCAATAAGCGCCGCGAATTCTTCGATGATTTTGACCGGCGTGCCGGTGATCGCGGAAGCCCATCGCGGATCGCGCGTCGCCAAGTGTGCCTTCAGCTCACGCGGCGCATCGGTGTATTTGTTCAAGTATTCCCAATCGGCGTGGCCGTCGCGGAACAAGCAATGCATCAACGCGCAGGCGAGCGCCGCATCGGTGCCGGGCTTCAGCAGGACGGCCAAGTCGGCCTGCTCCATGGTGCCGTTCATATAGATGTCGACGGCTGCGATTTTGGCGCCACGTTCCTTGCGCGCGTGCACCGCGTGAGTCATCACGTTCACTTGGGTGTTGACCGCGTTGGTGCCCCAGATCACCACCAGATCGGACTTGGCCATTTCGCGCGGATCGGCACCGGCGATCTTGCCCGTGCCGGCAGCAAAGCCGGCATAAGCCGGGTTGACGCAGATGGTGGAATGGAAACCGGAATATTTCTTGGCGTGGCACAGCCGGTTGATGCCGTCGCGCATGACCTGGCCCATGGTGCCGGCGTAATAATAGGGCCACACGGCCTCCGCGCCGTGGCGCTGCTCGGCTTGCAAGAATTTTTCGGCGACCAGATCGAGCGCGTTTTCCCAGGAAACGCGCCGGAATTCACCCGCGCCTTTTTCACCGACCCGTTGCAGCGGATGCAGCAGGCGCTCGGGGTGATGTTCGCGCTCGGCATAGCGCGCGACCTTGGCGCAGATCACGCCGGCGGTGTAGTCGTTGTCCTTGGCGCCGCGCACGCGCCCGATGGTATGCGCGTCGAGCACCTCGACCTCGAGCGCGCAGGCCGAAGGGCAATCGTGCGGACAGACGGATGGGCGCACCAAGACGGTCATTGATCGGCCCCATGCCGGGAATCTCGCACTATACCTCCTCGCCGCCGAGCCGGCGACCGCTGCGCAGCGTCACATAGCCAACCGCAAGCACGATTGCGACGGCGCAGCGCGTCAGCCAGCGCAGCGGGATCGCAGTTTCGGTGATGAAATGCTCAATCCCGATATCGGCGGCGAGCCAGATCAAGAGGCCCACGCCCGCCAGGGCGTCCTCAACGGTAAGGCGGCGACGGCGGCCGACCATGACCAGGCCGAGGCCGACAACGATGAGCGCACCGGCGCGGCCCGCCCACGGATGCAACTGGCCCGCCGCCGCATCGCCGATCCAGCTGTCCAATGCCGGGTCCGTGCTCAGGATGTCGCCGGCGATCCAGCCGAGCAGCGCGCCGCCGGCCCAGATCAGTATCTGATAACGCTCGAGCAGCGCCATCAAGATGGCGCTGCCGGCGATGATCAACGGCACGCTGGTGGCAAGCCCGAACACGATCAGCGCCACCTTCAATTCCTCGGCATGGGCAATGTCCACGCCCGCCGCCGCCGTCTGCGCCGCCGCCGCGATGGCGATGACATTGTCGAGGCTCATCACGATGTCGGCGATGGCGACGATGCGCACCGCGCGCCAGAGATTCTGCGCCGACTCGACCCGGCCGTCGACGCTCGATTCATCCTCGACCACGAGCTTAATCGCGACCCAGAACAGCAGCAGGCCGCCGAGCAGGCGCAAATAGGGATAGGTCATGGCCTCCGCGACCACCACCGTGAACAACACGCGCAGCAGCACCGCGACGCCGGCACCCAGGATAATGCCCCACAGCCGCTGGCGCGGCGGCAGCGTCATGCAGGCAAGCGCGATGACCACCGCATTGTCGCCGGAGAGAATGACGTTGACACCGATGATCTGGAGCACCCCGATCCAGAACGGCGCTTGGGAAACGTCCTGCCACAGGAAATCCAACGCTTCCCCTTTCGTTCCTCAGCGTGGACCGCTCAGCCGACGATTTCGTTTTCCGAGAAGAACTGCGCGATCTCGCGCACAGCGGTGTCGGGGGCATCGGAGCCGTGCACGGAATTTTCGCCGATCGACTTGGCGTGGACTTTGCGGATGGTGCCGGCCGCGGCCTTGGCCGGGTCGGTAGCGCCCATGACGTCGCGATACTTGGCGATTGCCGCCTCGCCTTCAAGAACCTGTACCACCACCGGGCCGGAGATCATGAAATCCACCAGCTCGCGGAAGAACGGACGCTCCTTATGGACGGCGTAGAATTTTTCCGCCTGTTCGCGGCTGATGCGTACCCGTTTCTGCGCAACGATGCGCAGGCCGGCGGCCTCGATCATGGCGTTGATGGCGCCGGTCAGGTTGCGCGCGGTGGCATCGGGTTTGAGGATCGAAAAGGTACGCTCGACCGCCATTTTGTCGTCCTTCAGTGGGCCTGATAGAAGAGATGCGTTGAATTGATTGGATTGGAGAGATCGCGGCGGCTTATAGCGGGCGTCGTTTCGCCCGGCAAGATTAGCCGTTCCCATCTGGTTGCGACCGCGGCCATCGCAGGAGGATCACATGATTTCCCATTATCGGACATTTGCCGGCTACAACGCCTGGTGCAATGAGCGGCTCTATGACGCCGCGGCGACATTGTCAGATGCCGACTATCGCGCCGACCGCGGCGCTTTCTTCAAGTCGGTGCACGGCACGCTCAATCATTTGCTGGTGGGTGACCGCATCTGGATGCAGCGCTTCACCGGAGAAGGCGCCGTGCCCAAAAGCCTCGATGCCACCGTCTACGACGATTTCGCATCCTTGCGTGCCGCGCGCCGGGCCGAGGACGCCGCGATCAGCCGGTATGTCGCGGGATTGAGCGAGGCCGATCTTTCCCGCACCATCCGCTTTCGCACGTTGTCGAACCCGGCCACTTTCGAACAGCCGCTCGCGCCCGCGCTCGATCATTTCTTCAACCACCAGACCCACCATCGCGGCCAGGCGCACGCCTTGCTGAGCAGCTTCATCGGCAACGACCGCACGCCGAGCTTCGACCTGATCGTCTATCAACGCGAAACCGGCCAGGGGGGCTTGCGCAAGATTGGTTGAGCTGTTGCGCCGCCGACGGCGCCGCACCGTCACCGCAGGTAGACACGCTCGGTGGCGGCGGTATGGGCGGGCTGGCGCGGCTTCTTCTTGATCTTATTTTTCGGCTTGCCCGGTTTCGTCTGCTCGGGCGCGGCGTCGATCACCTTCAGGCGGCCGGACTGGAAGGTGTAGATGCCGGGCCAGGGACCCGCGAGATAGGTGAGCACGACTTTGCGCTCGCCTTTGTTGGCGGTGCCGATGCTGACCTGGCTCGGGTGCCCAGCGCGGCGCACGGCTTGGCATTCGGTCATGCCGAGCGCGATGCCGCCCAGGACCGGCGCCCCGGACGCGCCCTCCGGCAGCAACCCGCCCAAACCGTCAGCGGGATTGGCGGAGGCCACCCGCTTCGGCTTGGCCGGCTTGGCCGGCATGGGCGCCGGCGGCGGCCCTTGCGGCATCGGCGCGCTGGCGAGATCGCCGGCGATCGAGCCGACCCGCGCACTGCCGCGTGGGGGCGCAGGAGCAGCCGGCGCGGGCTCAGGCGTCGGTTGGGCGGCGGCCGCTTCCGGCGCCGCCGCCGGCACCGGTCGCACGGCGGCGGTGCAGCGGCCAAAGGCATCGACCAGATCCTCAGGCGCGACCGGCCCGTGAGGGCCAAGCTCGGCGGTCTTGGTGTGACGGCTGATTTTCGCCCAGTCCGGCGTGTGAATGACGGGCTTATTGAGAAAATTGCCCTCTTTGATTTCATCGAGCATTGCGCCATCGCTCGAGCAGCCGCCCGCGGCCGCGGCAAGGGCCACGGTCACGGCAAACGCTGTGCTTGAAAAGGCGCCACGGCGCGGCAAAAACGTCTCCCCCGGCTGATCTATCTGCTTGTCCCTTAAGCCGGATTTTGCGTCATCACAATGGCGCCCGGCAAGCGCCGGTCTATATGAGGGATAGCGGCGGGACCTTCTCGGTCGGCCATTGGCGCATAGGCCATTGGCCGAGCGCCATCGCCCGTATTCTTTGGGGGGCCCCGGGCAGGCCCGACTTCCTTTTTCCGCCTTCGCCCTGGCGGGCTACGGCGGATAAGCCGCCCGCCCCGGAAGAACCGGGGGCGCGCGGGACGCCAAGGGCCCAGCTGGACCCGCGAGCCTCGACGCCTCGCGACACCGAGGCTTGTCGAAACCGATAGTACCGCAAGTCCGCTAAAACCCAAGGCGTCCCGCGCGCGGTGTTTGAAGGCTTGCTCCGCGTCGCCTCCGGTGGACTGACCTTCCAGGCGACCCGCCTCTCCTTTCGAATTGGAAGGCCGCCTATCCACCGCTTTGGGCCCGCATGGCGCTCCGCACGTCTGACCCGCGCCGACCGCCACCGTCAGCGAGGCCCCGTGGCGCGCGGCTGGCGCGCCGGGACGAAGCGGCTTGGACCGCCGGGCAGATACGCCGCATCTCCGACGCATCCGGATTTCCCGGCCACCGCTCCCCGCCCCGCATCTGAAGATGCTGTACAAACACCCCCGGCAACGGGGCGGGATAATAGGATTATAGTGGAGATTATAACCTTGACAAAGCAAGGTACTCCACATAGTCAAGCGACCGCCCCGGCCAACGTCGGGGATGGCGCGCCCGATTTGGAAAGGGTCAGCAAGATTATTGCTGACCACTTTCGCTCTCGCTGGGGTCAGGGCGCGCCCGTGACCATGGATGAGGCTCGCGTGCTGGGTCGAGAGATTTTAGGTTTGCCATAAAAAGGGCGTCGTCGATAAACGGACGCGTGAAATCGAATAATTTGGAATACTCAAGCTTGAGGCGTTCTATAATGTTCGTGAAATCTTGTTTTTTCCAGACCCGAATCTTTTTCTGAAAGTCGAGACGTAATTTTTTGGAGGCCGGTGCGTTGCGTTCGTCCATCAATTCAACATGGAGCAACACAGTCTCTCGAATATCCGCCCATAGCAGGGCGTCTGGATAAAGTGGGCTGACACCCCATGCACCATGGATAGCATGATTTCTTTCGCCGTAACGCTCATTAATCGCCCTTAGTATTTTCTGGAATTCTTCCCGCTGTTCTGGCCAGAGTTTAAGACCGCTGATTGCATCAATGGCTGCGCGTTTTGCCCCGTCGTTAGTTATGGCGAAGAAAATCGAAATTCCCGTTCTTGCTTCGCCGCCCAGAAGCGCCGCCAGGAAAGCTGCTGTTCGTGCCTCGATCTCGTTCCATTGTGCGGATATACCGGCGACGTGGGCCGCTAATTCTGGCCTTTGCAAAATTGCTTCTGGGCTGAAGTCAAAACTGATTAGATGGCTGTAGTGGATGGGTTGAGGCATGGCTAAATCCATTAAAAAGTCCGGGGATATTGAGTTGGCTTCCAACGCGTGGTCGCGTTTTGAGCGCGCTGTTGACGTGGTGGCGAAAAGCCCGCCGCAGCACCGCACTAAAAAGAAAGTCAAAAGACGCAAGGCAAAGAGGCGGAAATCCGCCTAAGCGAATTTCGCGCCTCCCTGTTTACATCAGGGTCTTAATGATTGCGGCGATGCCGAAGAGGCAAAGTGCAACATTGATCCTGATTTCAACGGTGACACGAGGTCTCATTTCTGATGCCCCCGGGTCACGCCGGCGCGACCCAAAGGGTTGCGTCAAACGTCCGGGCGTTGCGAATAAGCCGTCGCTCGCCGGTCTATCGGCCCACTCTTGGCGTTCGCGAACCGCCGCCAGTGGTCCCATGTCGCCCCCGATGGTCGTTGAAGATAGCTCGCAGCATCGCTGGCGGCGTCTTGAACGGTTCGGGCCATGGGCCTGCAGGCTGGTCCTATGGGTTGCCCGCGTTGCGAGCGCGGGGCCAGTCGGGGCCGCAGGTTGAACCAAGAGTGGGCCGATACTACCGCCTGAGTCGAGTCCCTATTCATCGGGCTTTCGGGGCTGCCAATAGCGCACAAATTTCGGCTTTGGTTTCTTGGACTTAAAGCGCCTCTTTCGCCAGCGCATAAAACGCACAGCTTGCTTGCTAAAATCAGACTTGGTGAGGCCGTCGATAGGTCAAGCGCTTGCCGACGATTTCAGCCGCCAAGGTCTGAGCGCGATCAGCGTCATTGAAGCCAAGGGCAACGCGATTGTTATTGCGAAAATCAAATTCCGCTAGATAGCGATGCAGGTGCTTTTCGCTGCAATGCTGGTACGTGCCGCGCATACCGCGCTTGAACACTGAGAAATAGTTTTCAACCGTGTTCGTGGTCACGTTGCCGCGCACATATTCGCCAGCGGTATGCTTGACGCGCTTATGGCGGCGCACGTCCATCAAGCCTTGAACGTATAGGCGGCTTTCATCGGTATGAACGTGGGTTTCGCGCTCGACGTTCTCGCGCACGATGCCACAGACCGTATTCTGATCGGCTACGGCCACATGGAACGAACGGACTTGGCCGCCGCGCTCGACAAGCGCCAGAATGGGGCGATTGTTGAATATCTTGCCGCGCTTCGTGTAGGGGCGCTTGCGCTTAGGAGACACGCGCAACTCTTCGGCGCGGCCAAAATAGGTTTCATCGGCCTCGACGACTTTGCCGCGACCGCCAAGCGGCTCTAGGCCGCCGGAGCGCATTGCTTCACGCAAGCGGTGCATCATAAACCATGTTGATTTGTAGCTGACGCCCAACATGCGGTGAACTTGATGGGCGCTGATGCCCTTCTTGCTGGCGGTCATCAGGAATAGCGCCGCGAGCCATTTGGTCAACGGGATTTTGCTGCGTTCAAATACGGTTTTGACGGTGACCGTGAATTGCTCGCGGCACTCGGCACACTGATAGAGGCCCGCGCGGTGGGCTTTGCCCCCTAGCGCGCGGATTTTGCCCTGATCGGCATTGCCGCAATGGGGGCAGGTTGGGCCTCCCGGCCAAACCCGACGCTCCAGCCACTCGCGGGCTGCGGTCTCGTTCTGGAAGATTGGATTTTGGAGATTTGCTGACATGTCTAGGTCTTCTTTTTGGACACGCGAGCGTCTAGCTCAGGCGCTTTCTGGAGTTTGCGATCAATCTCGGCGTAGATACGGGAAAGTTGCCGTGCAGGTATGGTCACCGTCAGCGCGGCGCTATCTAGTTTTGCGAACTGAAGATCAGCAAGCTCGCTGGCTCGACGAATATTCAGCCCGATATATCTGGCCGGCTCGAAAGAAACGCGCTTTGACTTAGCCATCTGACGGCTCCCTGACTATGGAGCCAATCTATACCTAATGGACTGCTTTGTCAAGGTTATAATGCGCATTATAGTCATTATAGGAATAAAGTCGAGTCCCTTTCAGGCCTGCTTCACCCAGCGCCCCTGCGCGTCCGGCTGCCAATAGGTGGCGTCGAAGCCGGTGGCCTTGGCCGCGCTCCAAGCGCTGCGGGCGGCGGCGACCGCTTCGGCGTCCTCGCCGTCGAACAGCAGCACGATGCGCTCATAAGTCTCGGGGTCGGCCGGCATGGGCGCGCCGTCGATCAGGAAGCGCACATTGGCGGCGTTGGGATTGCTGTCGGTGAGCGTGAGCAGGACCGGCTGCTGCGCTGCCTCCGGCTCGCGCCAGGTGCCGTGCGGCAGGAAGCCGTCGTCGCGATAGGTCCACAGATGGGCGTCGAGCGCCTCGATGCGCTCTTCCGAGGCGCCCTGCACCACCACGCGCCAGCCGCGCTCGAGCGATTTTTCCAAGAGCGCCGGCAGCACGCCTTCCGGCTTCCGGCCTTGCAGGTGGTAGAAGAGGATTTCGGTCATGCGCCCTGCCCGCCGTCCGCGCGCGGCTACTTCTCGTAATAGTCCTTCACCAGCCGATCCAGCAGCCGCACGCCCCAGCCCGAGCCCCAGCTCTTGTTGATGTCGTTCTGGCGCGAGTCGAAGCCGGTGCCGGCGATATCGAGGTGCGCCCATGGTGTCTTGTCGGATACGAAGCGCTTGATGAACTGCGCGGCGGTGATGGCGCCGCCCATACGGCCGCCGGTGTTCTTCATGTCGGCAAATTTTGAATCGATCAGCTTGTCGTATTCCTTGGCCAGCGGCATGCGCCAGACCACCTCGCCGGTTAATTCGCCCGCCTTGCTCAGCCGCTCGGCGAGCTGGTCGTTGTTGGCGAACATGCCGGCATATTCGTGGCCCAACGCGACGATGATGGCGCCGGTGAGCGTCGCCAGATCCACCATGAATTTCGGCTTGAAGCGCTGGTGCGCGTACCAGATCACGTCGCCGAGCACGAGCCGGCCCTCGGCATCGGTGTTGATGATCTCGACGGTTTGCCCCGACATCGATTTGACGATGTCGCCGGGGCGCTGCGCCTTGCCGTCCGGCATATTTTCGACCAGGCCGATGACGCCGACGGCGTTGACCTTCGCTTTGCGGGCGGCGAGCGCGTGCATCAGCCCGGTAACGCAGGCCGCGCCCGCCATGTCGCCCTTCATGTCCTCCATGCCGGCGGCACCCTTGATCGATATTCCGCCGGTGTCGAAGCAGACGCCCTTGCCGATGAAGGCGACCGGCGCATCAGCTTTTTTGCCGCCGTTCCAGCGCATCACCACCACGCGGGACTCATGCGCGGAGCCTTGGCCGACGCCAAGCAGCGCGTTCATGCCAAGGCGCTTCAGCTTGGCGACGTCGAGCACCTCGACCGCGACGCCGAGCTTCTTCAGCGCGCCTACCCGGCGGGCGAATTCCTCCGGACAAAGCACGTTGGCCGGCTCGTTGACGAGATCACGCGCCAGCAACACGCCGCCAGCGACCGCGGCACGCGCGGCGTAGGCGCTGCGCGCCGCAGCGACATCACCGACTGCGACGGTCATCTTGCGGTTCGCCGGCGGCTTATCGTCGTCCTTGCGCTTGGTCTTGTAGCGGTCAAAGGCATAAGCGCGCAGCTGCAGTCCTTGCGCCAGATCGGCGGCGTCATCGGCGCGCATCGCTCCGCCCGGCAGCTCGGCGAACGCGCACGCTTCGGCCGCGCTCTTGGGCAGCTTGCCCAGGGCGAGCCCCCCGAGGCTCACGAAGTCTTTCGGCTTGAGCTCGGCCGTTTTGCCGACGCCGATCACAACCAGGCGGGCGACTTTCAGACCCTCGGGGACGACCAGTTCGAGCGCGGACCCGTTCTTGCCGGTGAACGCTTCCGCCTTGGCGGCCCGCGCCGCCAGGCCGGCGGCAGGCGCAATCGCCTTACGAGTGGCGGGGCCGAATTTGAGGCTGTCGTCGCAGAACACCACGAGAACACCCCGGGTCGGAGCAGCGAAGGGGCCAAAGCCGAGCTTCAGGGCGTCGGGCATCGCGTCAATCCTCATGCGGGGGACAAACTGCCGGGCGGGCTCTCACGGCCCCATATGCGCCCCCCGAGGCGCTCTGCAAAGGCCCAAATCGCCCGATTTACGGGCTTTTTCACAAGGCAAGCGGCCCCGCCGCAACGCCGCGATCGAGCCGCCGCTGGCGTGTCAGAATTCGGCCCTGGGGCCACCCCTTGGACCTCCAGGGTCCGCCCGGTCTTTTACTATTTGTTGTGCATGTTCAACGGCTTTGCCATTGCACGGCCACTTTGTGGCGCGATCAAGGGGTTGCCTGAGGAGGGCTGGGTTAGGCTGGCTGCGCCTGGCGCACGGTGGGGAAGCTGTGCGCGGGGTGATCGTTTGCCGAATTGGGGGACGACGCGTTCGGATGGGGTCCATCAGCCGATATATCTTCCGCACCACACTCGGTGCGTTCCTGGTCGTGCTCGTCAGCCTGACGGCCGTGATCTGGGTGACGCAGGCGTTGCACGACTTCGACCTCGTCACCAGCCAGGGCCAGACTATCCTGGTGTTCATGGGCATCACCGGCCTGATCATTCCGCTGCTGGTGCTGGTGATCGCGCCGATCGCGCTTCTGATCGCGGTCGCGCACGTGCTCAACAAATTGTCCGCCGATTCCGAAATCATCGTAATGAACGCATCCGGCATGTCGCCGTGGCTCCTGTTCCGCACCTTCATGACGGTGGCGCTGGTGGTGGCGGTGGTGGTGGCGGCGATCAGCACCTATTTCGCGCCCAAGGGCTTGCGCATGCTGCGCGACTGGCTGACCGAAGTGCGCGCCAATGTGGTGAGCACCATCGTGCAGCCCGGCCGCTTCACCGCGATCGAGAACGGCGTCACCATCCATATCCGCGAGCGGCGCACGAACGGACAACTGGCCGGCATCTTCCTCGACGACCGGCGCAATCTGAAGGAACGCCTGACGGTGCTGGCGGAAGCCGGCGACCTGGTCGACAATGACAAAGGCACGTTCCTGATCCTGCAGAAGGGAATCGTGCAGCGCCACGCCATCGATCAGCGCGACCCGGCCATGGTGGTGTTCGACCGCTACGCTTTCGATCTGTCGCAATTCGCCGGCGGGCCGCAGGCGGTGAAATATTCGATCCGCGAGCGCTATCTCTGGCAGCTGATCGCGCCTGATCCCAAGGATCAATTCTACATCGAACAGCCGGGCCAGTTTCGCGCCGAGCTGCACGACCGGCTGATGGCGCCGCTCTATCCGATCGCCTTCGTCGTGATCGCCTTCGCCTATCTGGGCACGCCACGCACCACAAGGCAAAGCCGCACAATGTCCATACTCGGCGCCGTCGGCTGGGTCGGGCTGCTGCGGCTGATCGGATTCGTCTCGACCGTATTCGGCGCCACGCTGCCGTGGATGCTGTCGCTGCAATACATCGCCATGGTTTTCGCACTGGTCGCCGGGCTCTGGGTAATCCGCTGCGGCCTGATCCTGGAGCCGCCCGCCTTCATCGCCGATGGCCTCGCCGCGCTTACCGAGCGCATCACGCAACGCTTCGCGACGCAGTAAACCGAGCATGCCGATACTGAGTGGAACACTCGCGCGTTACTTCGGCCTGCGCTTCCTGGGCGCGGTAACCCTGGTATTTGTCGGCATTTTCGTGCTGGTCGGACTGCTCGACTACATCGAGCTGATGCGCCGCTCCAGCGACATTCCCAACGTGTCGGCGACGCTGGTGGCGAAGACCTCGTTTTTCCGCGTGCCGCAGGTGACCGAGCGCATCCTGCCGTTCTGCGTGCTGATCGGCGCTATGTCGTGTTATCTCGACCTGTCGCGGCGGCTTGAACTGGTGATCGCACGCTCGGCCGGCATGTCGGCCTGGCAGTTCATGTCGCCGGCGCTGGTGGTGGCGTTCGTGATCGGCATCGTCGCCACCACTGCCTATAACCCGATCGCCGCCGTTATGCAGGAGCACTCGAAGCGCTATGAAGCCGAATTACTCGGGCACGACCGGGCGCAGCTGCTCTCAAGCGGCGGCCCGTTCTGGACGAGCCAGCGCACCGCCGAGGGCCAGGCCATCATCAACGCCAAGTCGAGCCGCGGCCAGGGCAGCGCGCTCAGTGGTGTGACCGCCTTCACCTTCGACAATGCCAACCATTTCAAGCAGCGCATCGAGGCGCGGGCGGCGATCCTGGAACCCGGGGCCTGGCGGCTGTTGGACGCCCGCCTCTATACGCTGGGCAATTTGCCGACCGAGCAGCCGGTCTATCGGCTCAAGACCAGCCTGACTCCGGAACAGGTCCGCGAAAGCTTTGCGACGCCAGAAACCGTGCCGTTTTGGGCACTTCCACAGTATATCCAGATCGCGGAACATGCCGGACTGGCCGCGTCAGGCTATAGATTTCAGTTCCAAAAGCTTCTGGCACGGCCATTTTTGATGGCCGCCATGGTATTCCTCGCCGCAGCCGTCAGTTTACGGTTCTTCCGCTTCGGCGGGATCCAAAAAATGGTTTTAAGTGGCGTAGCAGCCGGGTTTCTGCTTTATGTCTTGTCGAAAGTGACTGAGGATTTGAGCAAGGTCGAGCTGATGCACCCCGTGGCAGCGGCTTGGGTGCCCGTGTTCGCCGGCGGGCTGACGGGGTTTATTGCGTTGTTGTACCAGGAGGACGGGTGATGGCGGGGCTGGCTAACGCTCGTCCACCAGCACCCCGCGCTTGTCACCGCGGCATGGGCCGGCTTGCCGCGGCTCGTCGCCGCGGCGTGGGTCGGCTTGTCGCCGTCCTTGCCCTGCTGGCGGCTGGCGTGTTCATCGCGTCGCAGTCTGCCTTTGCCCAACAGCTCAGCTTCCCGCAAAAGGCGCCGCCGCCGAAAAAATCCAAGGCCGCCATTTTGCGCGACAAGGCCGCGCAGAAGCAGATGCTGGTGAAGGCGAGCGAGATCAATTACGATTACACAAACCACCGTATCGCCGCCGTCGGCAATGTGCAGATCTATTACGGCGGCTCCACGCTGGAAGCCGACAAGGTCATCTACGACCAGACCACCAAGCGCCTGCACGCCGAGGGTAACGCCCTCCTCACCGAGGAGGACGGCAAGGTCACCCACGGCGAGATCATCGATCTGTCGGACGACTACCGCGACGGCTTCGTCGACTCGCTGCGTCTCGACGCCCCCGATCAGACGCGCATGGCGGCGGCGCGCGCCGAGCGCACGGTCGGTAACTTCACCGTCTTTCACAGTGGTGTTTATACCGCCTGCGCCCCCTGCAAGGACGATCCGCGCAAGCCGCCACTGTGGCAGGTCAAAGCGGCGCGCATCATCCACGACCAAAACGAGAAGCTGATCTATTTCGAGGACGCGCGCATTGAATTCTTCGGGACGCCGCTCGTCTGGATGCCCTACTTCTGGACACCCGACCCGACCGTCAAGCGCAAGACTGGCCTGCTGATGCCAAATTTTTCGTCGAACTCGAATTACGGCGTCGCGGTCGAAATGCCCTATTATATGGCGCTGGCACCGGATTACGACGCGACCATTTCGCCGATGATCACCACCAAGCAGGGCCCGCTGCTGCAAGGAGAGTTCCGCCAGCGCCTGCTCAACGGCGCTTATGAGATCCGCGGCGCCGGCATTTACCAGCTCGACCCAGGCTATTTCGTACACAAGGACGGCACCCCGACGCCCGGCAATCGCGATTGGCGCAGCAGCCTGGAAAGCTCCGGCCAGTTCGCGCTCAACCGGAAATGGGTTTGGGGCTGGGATGCGCTGCTGTTGTCGGACCGGACGTTCCTGCAAGACTACAACCCGCACCTGTCGCGCTATCATAACGTCGATGCCTTCCAGTCCGGCGCGAACGATGGCGTCTCGCAGCTTTACCTTGCGGGCAAGGGCAACCGCAGCTATTTCGACGCTCGTTCAATCTATTTCCTAGGCTTCTCGGAGGCGGACAAGCAGAGCGAGATTCCGGTCATTCACCCGGTGCTCGATTACACCTACACGGTCGACCATCCGGTCCTCGGCGGCGAGCTCGGTTACAAGGTCAATTTCACCAGCCTGACGCGCGACAGCGCCGATTTTGACGCGATCAGCCAGACCGCGCTCAATGCCGGTAGCTGCATCCAGACCGCCAATCCCGCGATCAAGAACACGAGCAACTGCCTGCTGCGCGGCATTCCCGGCACTTACAGCCGCTTCTCGGCGGAAAGCCATTGGCGGCGCGATATCACCGACTCGTTCGGTCAGGTGTTCACGCCGTTCGCGTCGGTGCGCGCCGACGCCGCCGTGGCGCAGATCAAATCCGATCCAGGTGTGTCGAACTATATCACCACCGGCAACTCGGATCTGGTGCGCGCCATGCCGACCGTGGGCATCGAGTACCGCTATCCTTTCATCAATGTGCAGTCCTGGGGCACGCAAACCGTGGAGCCGATTGCCCAGATTATCGCGCGACCGAACGAACCGCAGGTCGGCAGGTGGCCGAACGAGGACGCGCAGAGCCTGATTTTCGACGACAGCAACGTGTTCCGCGTCGACAAGTTCAGCGGCTGGGACCGGGTCGAGGGCGGCGGACGCGTCAATTACGGCGTGCAATACACCATGCAGTTCAACTACGGCGGCTTCGTCAACGCGCTGTTCGGTGAGTCCTACCAGCTGTTCGGCGCGAATTCTTTTGCCATGGGCGGCAGCACCAATACCGGGCTCGACAGCGGCCTCGACACCCGGCGCTCCGACTATGTGGCGCGCGTTTCCTACCAACCGAACAGCACCTATATGTTCACGTCGCGCTTCCGCTTCGACAAAGACGACTTCACCGTGAGGCGGACCGAGCTTGAGACCCGCGCCAGCTTCGACCGCTGGTCGGTTGATCTGCTCTACGGCAATTACGCCGCCCAACCCGCGCTTGGCTTCCTGAATGACCGCCAGGGCGTGCTGGGCTCCGGATCGTACAAGCTGAACGCCAACTGGGTGCTGCTGGGCGCGGCGCGCTACGACATTAACGCGAGCAAATTCGACCAAACCCGCATCGGTCTGGGTTACGTCGACGATTGCCTCATCTTAGCCCTGAATTATATTACAAGTTACACCTACAGTGGAAATCCCAGCGCCAACCACTCGATCATGCTGCAATTGAGCTTGCGTACGCTCGGCGGCACATCAGTGAGTCAAAAAGTCGGCGGGGCGGGCGGGCTCTGATTTAATGACGTCGGCGGCGACGCATCCGGCCGCCGGCCAAGCCTTATGCAATGGATACCGCGATGCCGAGGAACTCTGTGAGAACGAATCCATCCCGTCGATGGCTGGTCGGCGCCGTCTTTTTCGCTGCCGCCGCGGTCATGCCCGCGCAGGCGCAAGTGGTGGTCGTCGCCAATGGCTCGCCCATTACCGCCTACGACATCGAGCAACGTGCCAAGCTTGTTCAATCGTCGACCCACCAGAAAACGACCCGCGAGGAGATCATCCAGCAACTGATCGATGACCGGCTCAAGATCGCGAAAGCCAGGACGTATGGCCTGGAGGTGAGCGACGAGGACATCAACAAGGCGTTCGCCAATATGGCGGCGCGCCAGCACATTTCAGTCCAACAATTCGTCGCCTTCCTGGCGCGTGCCGGCATTGCTCCGGAAACCATCAAGGCGCGCCTGCGCGCCGAATTGACCTGGAATCAATTGGTGCGCGGCAAGTTCGCGGCCTCCCTGCAGGTCAACGAATCTGAAATCGCTAAAGCGCTGCGCGAGCGCAACGACCCGGAGGTCGGCTACATCTATACGCTTTACCCGGTGACGGTCGTGGTGCCGTCCGGATCGAGCGAGGCCGTGATCGCAGGCAAGAGGCGCGAGGCCGAAAGCCTGCGCGCCCGCTTCGTCAACTGCAAAGAGGGCCTTGAATACGCGCGTGCGCTGCGCGATGTGGCGGTGCGCGAGCCGGTCGCCCGCAGCTCGGCCGATTTCCCGCCGCAACTGCGCGAACTGCTCTATAAAATGGAAATCGGCCACCTGACCACGCCGGAGACGACGGCGCTAGGCCTGCAGATGTTCGCGGTTTGCGAAAAGAAAGTCACCAAGACCACATCGCCAGCCGAGCGCGAGCTGCGCGACGAAATCTTCGCCAAGCGGTTCCAGAGCGAAGCGCAAAAGTACTTGGAAGAAATCCGCAAGTCCGCGATGATCGAATACAAATGAGCGCCGCCGGCAGCCTTGCTCTGGCACTGACCATCGGCGAGCCGGCCGGCATCGGCCCCGATCTCGCGCTGGCGGCCTGGCGGAAGCGGCGCGATCTCGACGTGCCCGCCTTTTATCTCATCGGCGAACCGGATTTTCTCGAATGCCGCACCCGCGCGCTCGGCCTCGATGTGCCGCTCGCCGCGGTGACGCCGGCGCAAGCAGGAACCGCCTTCGCGCGGGCCTTGCCAATGGTGCGGCTCGGTCTGCCGGTCACTGCAGCGCCCGGCAAGCCGGACGCCACCAGCGCACCGGCGGCGATTGCGTCGATCCGCCGGGCGGTTAGCGATGTCATGGCGGGCCACGCCGCGGCGGTGGTGACCAATCCGATCGCCAAGAACGTGCTCTACCGCTCGGGCTTTGCCGAGCCGGGCCATACCGAATTCCTCGCCCGCCTGGCGCAGGAAGCAACCGGCAAACCGGCGACGCCGGTGATGATGCTGTGGTCGCCCGAGCTCGCGGTGGTGCCGGTGACCATCCATATTCCGCTCAAGCAGATTTTTTCGGTTCTCAGCACCGAGCTGATCGTGCAGACCGGGCGCATCGTCGCACGCGATCTTGCTGCGCGATTCCGGCTCGCGCGTCCCCGCCTCGCGGTGGCCGGTCTCAATCCGCATGCCGGCGAGGACGGTACGCTGGGCGAGGAGGACCGCGCGATCGTGGCGCCGGCGGTGGTACAGTTGCAAGCCGAGGGCATCGACGCGCGCGGGCCGCTCTCCGCCGACACGCTGTTTCACGAAGGCGCGCGCGCGGGCTACGACGTGGCGTTGTGCATGTATCACGACCAGGCGCTGATCCCGATCAAGACGCTGGCCTTCCACCACGGCGTCAACGTCACGCTCGGCCTGCCGTTCGTGCGCACCTCCCCCGACCACGGCACGGCTTTCGACATCGCCGGCACGGGCAAGGCCGATCCGTCGAGCCTGGTGGCGGCGCTGAAACTGGCGGCGCGGCTTGCGGCCAATGCACCTGCGCTCGCAGCCGCGAAATAGCCTATGGCTGCCATCGACGACCTGCCGCCGCTGCGCGAGGTCATCCGGCGGCATGGCCTCACCGCCAAGAAATCGCTCGGCCAGAATTTCCTGCTCGATCTCAATCTGACGGCGCGCATCGCGCGCGCGGCCGAGCCGCTCGAAAACATCACCGTAGTCGAGGTCGGCCCCGGCCCGGGCGGCCTCACCCGCGCGCTGCTGGCGCTCGGCGCCCGGCGCGTCGTCGCCATCGAGCGCGACGCGCGGGCGCTCGCCGCATTGGAGGAAATCGCCGCGCGCTATCCGGGCCGGCTAGAGATCGTGGCGGGCGATGCGCTCGGTATCGACGTGCGCGAGTATCTGGGTCCTGAGCGCGCGCGCGTGGTCGCCAACCTGCCCTACAATATCGCGACCGCGCTGCTGGTCGATTGGCTCACCGCCGAGCCATGGCCGCCCTGGTACGACGCGCTGGTGCTGATGTTTCAGCGCGAAGTGGCGATGCGCATCGTCGCCAAGTCGGGCGGCAAAGCCTACGGGCGGCTATCGGTGCTGGCGGGCTGGCGCACGGATGCGAAGATCCTGTTCGACGTGGCACGCACCGCCTTCGTCCCGCCACCCAAGGTGACGTCGTCGGTGGTGCGGCTCGACCCGCGACCGGTGCCGCTCGCCTGCGACGCGCAGGCGCTGCAACGGGTGACCGAAGCGGCCTTCGGCCAGCGCCGCAAGATGCTGCGGCAGAGCCTGAAGACGCTCGGCGTCGATACGGCTGCGCTGCTCGCCGCCGCCGGCATCGCGCCGACCGCGCGCGCCGAGGAAATTCCTGTGGAAGGCTTCGTCGCGCTGGCGCGCGCGTTCCGTTCCCAATAAGTTGCGCGTATGACCCAGATGCACCGCCAATCGCTGACCGCCTATGGCGCGCCGCTGTGCGAGACCGTGGTGGAGGCACCGCGCCCGCAGGGCAGCGAGGTGCTGGTGCGTATTGCGCGCTGCGGCGTCTGCCATTCCGACCTGCACATGCAGGACGGCTTTTTTACGCTCGGCGACGGCAAGCAGCTTGACGTGCGCTCAGGCCGCACGCTGCCGTTCACGCTCGGCCATGAGATCGCCGGCACGGTCGAGACCGCCGGGCCGGAGGCTGACGCGAAAGTTGGGGCCAAGGTCGCGGTCTATCCCTGGATCGGCTGCGGGCAATGCCCGGCTTGCCAGGCCGGCGACGAGAACATTTGCGCCGCGCCGCGCCATCTCGGCGTCGCCGTGGACGGCGGCTATGCCACCCATGTGCTGGTGCCGCACCCGCGCTACCTGATCGAATACGCGCCGCTGCCGAGTTCTTACGCCGGCGCGCTGATGTGCTCGGGCCTGACCGCTTACGCCGCGTTGAAACGTTTGGCCGACCGCGCCAACCGCGCGCCGCTACTGCTGGTGGGCCTGGGCGGCGTCGGGCTAATGGGGCTGGCGCTCACGCACGCCATGTACGGCACCGCGCCTTATGTCGCCGACATCGACGCCGCCAAACGCGAGGCAGCGCTTGCCGCCGGCGCCAAGGAAGCGTTCGATCCATCCGCCGCGGGCGTGCGCAAGGCGCTGCTGAAAGCGAGCGGCGGCATCTATGCGGCGGTCGATTTCGCCGGCTCGGACAAGTCGCTCGCTTTCGCCACCGGCGTACTGGCCAAGGGCGGCAAGGTGATGGTGACCGGGCTGATCGGCGGCGGCTATGCGACGGCGGTCGCCATGTTCCCGCTCAAGGCAATGGGCATCGAGGGCACGCAAACCGGTACGCTGGCGGAGGCGCGCGAACTCATCGACCTGGTGCGCGCGAAGAATATTCCGCCCCCGCCGATTGCCGAGCGTCCGCTCGCCGAAGCGTCGAACACGCTCAACGACCTGCGCGCCGGCCGCATCGTTGGGCGGGTGGTGCTAACGGTGTAATTAAATTGCGTCCGGCGCGAAGGGGCGCCTAGGTGCGGAACAACTTCGTGGACAGGTCGGCGAGATTCTCACCTGCGAATATCTTCGCCTTCACCGTAGCGGATCATCGACGCCAAGTCCCAAGCCGACGCGCCTGAAAATTGTGCCCCCAGCAAGCTCATGATCACGGGATCGGACTATCGTCACTGGCGTCAGCCGGCGATAGCATATTTGGCGATTTGCCGATAGCTAGACAACGTCGGCGTGCCGGCGCCTAGAATGCCAGCGAGCATGAGCGCGTGCCCTTCGGCGCCGCTGATTGCAGGCTGCCCCTGAGGATCGTGAGGCCATTCGGGCTTTTTCGGCCTGAAAATTCGTACGTCCAGGTCGCGCCATCGTCGGACTTGCCCTCTCCAACAATCAGCATCGTTCCCGATGGCGATAGAATTCCGAGAAACTTTTCCCCGCCGGGTAGACGGCTGGTCTTCCGGTCAATCAGCCAAAGGCTTCCGGACACATCGAATTGCAGCTCGACCTGGAATGGCGTAAGTTTTTTGCGATCCGCAGAGTGTGAGCCGCAGACCAGCTTCGCCGGCACGTGCTTGGTGGCAGCCTGCTGCGCCGATGCCGGCAAATCCCATGCGCCGAAACTTAGTGCAATCGCGGTCACATACAGCAGATGACGCAACTGGCGCGGCGTGACATTTCGGTTCATCGGCATCTCGTCGTTCATGAAATTCATATGACGCCAGCTATGATACATGAATTCAGTGTCCAATGCGAATATCCGCTGTGGTCCAATAGTGGAAAGAGAGACAAGCCCTTACGATGTCGGCTTTACCCCAAAAATGGACTCGCTACCGCAGTCACGGAATGTCCTCTTTGTGCCAATCGCGACCATTGCACCGCAGCAAAATATTATTCGATAGGCGGTGCGGTGAATTTGATTGAATTTGAGTGCGACAATCAGTCGTTCGTCGTTAGGTCATGTCGAACCTACGCCTTTTGCTATTGTGCTAATGTAGCCAACGATGATCGAGGGCACCTGAAAAATTCGGCTCGCGAACATGGCAACCAACCTGATTGAACGACGCCTCGTAGTAATTCTCGCTGCTGACATGGTTGGCTACTCGCGCCTTATGGAATTCGATGAAGCCGAAACCCTGGTACGGCTGAAGGCGCTCAGGAGCGAGTTGATCGATCTTAAGATCGCGGAGCATCGCGGGCGCATCGTCAAGACGACCGGTGATGGATTTCTCGTGGAGTTCATCAGCGTTGCGGATGCCGTTCAGACCGCAGTCGATATTCAGAATGCCATGGCAGAGCGCAACTCGACGGTGCCAAACGACAAACGCATTGAATTCCGCATTGGCATCAATCTTGGAGAAATCATCATGGAGGGTGATGACATCTATGGGAATGGCGTCAACGTGGCTTCAAGGCTAGAAGGCCTCGCCGAACCCGGCGGGATTTGCATCTCTGACTCGGTCTTCGAGCAAATTGAGAAAATATTGAGCCTCGCTTACGAGGATATAGGCGAACACCAAGTCAAAAATATCATAAAACCAATCCACGGCTATGCAATCCGCGGCGCAATTACCTCGCCCGCCCAGAATCGTGAGCGAGCCGAGCCTTCTGGGACAAAACAAAATGAGCAAAGACCATCTGTCGCAGTCCTTCCATTCACCAACATGAGCGCTGACGCCGAGCAGGAGTTCTTTGTCGATGGCATGGTGGAGGACATCATCACCACGTTGTCGAAAATATCCGGTCTCGTGGTAATTGCCCGCAATTCGACGTTCACATACAAGGAAAAGGCTGTCGATATAAGGCAAGTTGGCCGCGCGCTTGCTGTTCGTTATGTGCTGGAGGGCAGTGTACGAAAGGGTGGAACCAAGATTCGTATCACGACTCAGCTTGTTGATGCTGATACTGGAGAACACGTGTGGAGTGCGCGCTTTGATAGAAATATCGAAGATGTCTTTGCGCTCCAAGACGAGATCACCTCTCACATCGTGACGGCGCTGCAGGTTCGGCTGGTGGAAGGAGAGCAGGCCCGGGTATGGGCGAAGTCGACCGAGAACCTGGCGGCCTGGGAATGCGTACTGCAGGGGCAAGAGCAGTTCCGGCGGTATACCCGACAGGACAACGCAAAGGCGCGAGCGTTGTTCCAAAAGGCCGCCGAACTCGATCCTAACTACGCAATTGCCTGGGTTCGGCTTGGCTGGACGCACTGGGCCGATGCTCGCTACCTGTGGACATCATCGCCGAGCTCAGCCGCATCGCAAGCGCACGAGTTTTCTGAAAAGGCCATCGCATTACAGGACGACCTGCCCGAGGCCAATGCCCTGCGCGGGGCGATCGCGCTCATGAAACGCGATTTCAAGGAGGCGGTTGCGGCCGGCGAAAGGGCGATTGCGCTCGATCCAAATGGCGCCGACGTAACAGCCCTGCTCGCCATGACATTCAATTGGTCTGGTGATCCCGAAAAAGCGTTGGGCTTGATAGAAAAGGCCAAGCGACTAAGCCCTCTCTTTTCAGCCTGGTATCTTGCCGTTCAAGCGCACGCCCTTCGTCTGATGGGACGCCACCAAGAGGCCATCGAAATTTACCAAGCATCTATTGCGCGCAACCCGGACCATATTGCATCGCGACTCGGGTTAGCCACTTCGTTGGCAGAGATAGGCAAACTCGATGAGGCGCGGCACCATGCCGACGAGACCCTCCGCATCAACCCCGAATTCACACTTTCGAATTACGCGAGCTCATTAACCTATCGCCTTCCCGAGCATTCTGAGCAAAGCCTCACTGCATTGCGTAAAGCGGGGTTGCCAGAGTAGTCAGAACGCACGGCGACAACCATGAGCATTGGATCAGCAAATGTCCGCCTTGTGCTAAAAGCGAACAAACCCGGGCGCACCAGGATTGCCCGCTATGTGCCAATTGCGAACTTATGACTGCAGCAAACCGCATCGTCATTCAATCAACTTGTCGGCGCGAGCGAGCAGCGAAGGCGGAATGACGAGGCCTAGCGTTTTTGCCGTCTTGCGGTTGATGACCAGCTCGAACCTGGTGGGCTGCTCCACGGGAAGTTCGGCGGGCTTGGCCCCTTTCAGGATCTTGTCGACGTAGACCGCCGCGCGTCGAAACTGACCGGCCATGTCCGGCGCGTAGCTCATGAGGCCGCCGGCCGTTGCATGGTCCGTAATCCCATAGACTGCCGGCAGGCGCGTCTTCGCCGCAAAATCTATGATCCGCGCGCGATGAACCGCAAATATCGGATCCGCCAGCACCAGCACCGCGCCAACGTTCGCCTTGGCTATCGCATCGAAAGCGCGGTCGAGTTGACCGGAACCTCGCGCCCCGACCTCTTGCAGCTGCAAGCCCAGCACATGGGCCACGCGCTCGCTCGCCTTCAACATCTGGGCTTGGAAGACTGCGTTGGCGGGGTTCCAAAGCACCGCGACGCGCGAAAGCTTGGGGATGAGCTCTTTGAGCAGCTCCAGTGATTTGCCGGTCACTTCGGTGGTCATGGAAGAGGTGCCAGTGACGTTGGCCCCGGGTCGCGCAAGACTGGTGACCAGCCCAGAGGCTACGGGATCAGCCACACCCAGCATGACGACGGGGATCGTCTTGGTCGCGGCTTTGGCGGCCAGCGAGGCTTGCGTCACCACCGCAACGATCACGTCGACATCGAGCTGCACCAACTCTGCGGCAAGATCGGCGAGCCGATCAAACTTTCCAGCCGCGAACCGGTACTCGATTAAGATGTTCTTTCCCTCAACGTAACCAAGCTCATGGAGCGCTTGCAGAAAACTCCGGTCGCGCGGTGACAGCTTGGTGGCCGGCGACAGGTAACCGATCCGGGGAACCTTTGCCGCCTGTTGCGCGCGTGCCGCCAGCGGCCATGCCGCCGCCGCACCGCCGAAAAGCTTAATGAAGTCGCGCCGCCTCATTTGCGCCTCGCAGTTCAGATGACGTCATCGTAATGACTCATGCCGGCCTCCGGAAGGCACTGGCAGCAGCATCTTGGAAAATTCCGTCGGGCTGCGCGGCCAATCCATGTCTCCTATGGCGCATGAGCGGACAGCGGCGACACGTCCGCACGCTGTCTGCTTTGCCCCCAATCACGAGCATTGCGGGGCGGCGTCTCCCACGTCGGCGCTTGGCTACGTTTATGAGTGCAGGCCCTAAAGCTTCGCCTGCAGCCCGCGCACGAAGTCCGACAGGCCGGGCTGGCGCTCGCGCTTCAGGCGTTCGGCGGCGAGGATCGCCTTGACGTCGGCGAAGGCCTGATCGATCTCGCGGTTGATCACCACGTAATCGTATTCGGCCCAATGGCTCATCTCGTCGGAGGCTTTCGCCATGCGGTGCAAGATGGTGTCATAATCGTCCTGCGCGCGCGCGCGCAGGCGCCGCTCCAGCTCGGGGATCGAGGGCGGCAGCACGAACACCGCGACCAGGTCGGTGCGCGCCTTTTCGCGCAATTGCTGGGTGCCCTGCCAGTCGATGTCGAACAGCACGTCACGGCCTGCGGCGAGCGCGTCCATCACCGGTTTCGCCGGCGTTCCGTAGGAATTGTCGAACACCTCGGCGTATTCCAGGAGTTCGCCGTGCTTGACCATGGCGGCGAAACGCTTGCGGTCGATAAACTGGTAGTCGCGGCCGTCGACTTCGCCGGGCCGCATCTTGCGCGTGGTGACCGAGATCGACAGGGTCACGCCGGTGTCTTCGGCGAGCAGCCGGCGCGACAGCGTGGTCTTGCCGGCGCCGGAGGGCGACGACAGCACCAGCATCAGCCCGCGCCGGGCAATGCCTGTTTCTCCCGGCCTCATGCTGAGGAGCGCACCGCTAGGTGCGCGTCTCGAAGCATGAGGCCGCCCCATCCTTCGAGACGGGCGCTATGCGCCCTCCTCAGGACGAGGCGGATGAATGCCGCGACGTACCACATCATGCTCACTCCAGGTTCTGCACCTGCTCGCGAAACTGTTCGACCACGGTCTTGAGCGCGAGCCCGATATTGGTCAGTTCCACGTCGTTGGCCTTGGCGGTGAGCGTATTCGATTCGCGGTGCAGCTCCTGCGCCAGAAAATCGAGCCGGCGGCCGACCGGGCCGCCGTCGGCGATGAGCTTCTGCGCCTGCGCGACGTGCGAGGCGAGCCGGTCGAGCTCCTCGCGGATGTCGGCCTTGGCGGCAAGCATGATCGCCTCCTGGTGCAGGCGGTCGGAATCGAAGCGCTGGGAGGCCGCCAGCAGGTTCGCCACCTGCTCGGCGAGCCGCGCCTTGATCGCCTCCGGCTTGCGGCCGGGCGCTTTTTCGGCACGCGACGCCAGTGTGGCGATCTCGTCGAGCCGCGCGAGCAGCAGGCGGCCGAGCGTCGCGCCCTCCTCGCGGCGCATGGCGGCAAGATCGGCAAGCGCCTTATCGAAGCCGGCAACGACGGCGGCTTCCGCCGCGCGGCGCGCGTCCTCGCTTTCGTCCTCTTCGGTTATTTCCATCACGCCCTTGAGGCCGAGGATGCCGTCGAGGCTGGCAGGCGTAGCGTCGATCTTGCCGGTGAGCCCCTTGATCATCGCCAGCACCGCGGCGAGCACCTGCTCATTGACCTTGACCGTGGCGCTCACGCCTTTGCGCTCGACGCTGAGGTTGGCATAGACGGTGCCGCGCGCGAGCTCGTCGCTGGCGCGCTTGCGCGTCGGCACCTCGACGGCATCCCAGCCCGGCGGCAGGCGCAGCCTGAGATCAAGGCCTTTGGCGTTGACCGATTTGATCTCCCAGCTCCAGGCGTAGGCGCCGGCGACGCCATGGCCGCGCGCAAAGCCGGTCATGCTCGACAGGGCCATGGATGCGGGTCTCACGATCGAGGGCGGAAACGGCGGCGACCTTAGCGGCGGCGGCGCGCCGTCACAAGGGAACGGTCGCCACGCGTTCGATTACTGATTGGTGGGCTTGTCGGCGGGCGTGTCGGCCGGCTTGGCGGCATCGCCCGCCGCCGGCTCTGCTTTCGCCGCCTCTGCCTTGCTCTTGGCGCGCTCGATGGCGCGTAGCTTGGCCACGCTCTTCTGATGCTGTTCGTAGGTTTCCGAGAAAACGTGGCCGCCGGTGCCGTCGGCCACAAAAAAAAGATCCTTGGTGCGCGCCGGTTTGGCCACCGCTTCGAGCGAGGCTTTGCCCGGATTGGCGATCGGGCCCGGCGGCAGCCCGTCGATCACATAGGTGTTGTAGGGCGTGGGCTGTTCGATCTCGCTCTTCATGATCGGGCGGCCGAGCGAGCCCTTGCCGCCGGTAAGCCCGTAGATGATGGTCGGATCGGACTGCAGCTTCATCTTGTTCTTGAGCCGGTTGATGAAGACGGCGGCGACGCGCGAGCGCTCATCCGGTTTGCCGGTTTCCTTCTCCACGATGGAGGCGAGTATCACCATCTCCTCGGGCGTCTTGAAGGGAAGGTCGGGCACGCGATGTTGCCAAATCTCCTTCACCTCGCGCTGCTCGGCCTGCTGCATGCGGTGGATGATCTGCGCGCGCGACATGCCGCGGGTGAACTTATAGGTCTCCGGCAGCAGCGAGCCTTCGCGCGGGATTTCCTTGATCTGGCCGGCGAGCGCGGTGTCCTGCAACAGGCGGGAGACGATCTGCTCGGAGGTGAGCCCCTCCGGAATCGTGAGCGCGTGCTGTACCACCTTGCCATCGATGATGGTGTCGACCACGTCGGTGAGGCTGGCATGCTTGGTAAACTTGTATTCGCCGTGCTTGAGGCCGCCGCGGGCCTTCATCACCATGACGCCGCCGATGAACACATAAGGCTGGTCGATGACGCCTTCGTGCTCCAGCAGCGACGCGATATCCTTGATGCCGAGCCCGCGCGGAATGTTGACCACCTTGTCCTCGGGCAGCGGCCCGGGCGCATCGAAGCGCTGCTTGCCGACATAGAGCGCGGCGCCGACGGCGAGCGAGACCACCACCAGCACCGTAAACACCGCATTGCCGGCGATCACCAGCGGATGACGCACCCGCTTGGAGCGCCGCTTGGGCAGCGGCACTTTTTCCGGCTCGAGCGCGGCCCGCGGGCTGCGTAGAATCGTCGGCTTGTTGCCGGGCGGCGGTGGAACCGGACTGGGGTCGAGCCGGGAGGCGCGGCCGCCAAGGCGGGACGCCGCCCGAGCATTGTCGCCTTGCGGGGGATTGGAACTCACAACATCGCTCCCGCTCCTAGCGCCGGCAGGCTCACCACAAGCGGACTCCCGTCAGGCTCGAATATATCAACAGCTTTCGCACGTTAGGAAAGATTATGGCGAAAGCGAGGGGGCATCTGGCGATGCCCGGCAGGCCTTTTGCCGGATCATGCGTTATTCCGTGTATCGGCGGAAGATCAGCGAAGCATTCGTTCCGCCGAAGCCGAACGAATTCGACAGCGCCGTGCCGATCTCGCGCCTGCGCGACTCGTGCGGGACGAGGTCGATCGGCGTCTCGACGGATGGGTTGTCGAGGTTGATGGTGGGGGGAGCTACGCCGTCGCGGATTGCCAGGATCGAGAAGATTGCCTCCACTGCGCCGGCGGCGCCGAGCAGATGGCCGACGCAGGACTTGGTCGACGACATCGAGATGCGCCCGGCCGCGTTGCCGACCAGCTTCTGCACCGCGTCGAGCTCGATCTCGTCGCCGAGCGGCGTCGAAGTGCCGTGGGCGTTGATATAATCGATGTCGTCCGGGGTCACGCCGGCGCGTGTTATCGCGGCTTTCATACAGCGGAAGGCGCCGTCACCGTCGGGTGCCGGCGCGGTGATGTGATAAGCGTCGCCCGACAGGCCATAGCCGGTGAGCTCGGCATAGATCTTGGCGCCGCGCGCCTTGGCGTGCTCGATCTCTTCCAGCACCACCACCCCGGCGCCCTCGCCCATCACGAAGCCGTCGCGGTCCCTGTCGTAGGGGCGCGAGGCGCGCGTGGGGTCATCGTTGAAATTGGTGGAAAGGGCGCGCAAGGCCGCGAAGCCGGCCAGCGCCATGCGGTTGACCGGGGATTCGGTGCCGCCCGCAACCATGACATCGGCGTCTCCGAGCGCAACCAGCCGCGCCGCGTCGCCAATGGCGTGGGCGCCGGTGGAACAGGCGGTAACCACCGCGCTGTTCGGGCCCTTCAGCCCGAACTCGATCGACACGTAGCCGGAGGCAAGATTGATGATGCGGCCGGGAATGAAAAACGGCGACACCCGGCGCGGGCCCTTTTCATTCAGCGTGATCGCGGTCTCCGCGATGCCTTCGATGCCGCCGATGCCGGACCCGATCAGCACGCCGGTCGTGGCTTGATCGTCGTAGCTTTTAGGCTTCCAGCCGGCGTCGTCGAGCGCCTGGCGCGCAGCACACATGGCGAAGACGATGAATTCGTCGACCTTGCGCTGCTCCTTTGGCTCCATCCACTGATCGGGATTGTAGGTGCCGTTCGAGCCGTCGCCGCGCGGGATCATGCAGGCGATCTGGCAAGCGATGTCGGAAACGTTGAAGCGGTCGATCTTCTTGGCCCCGCTTTCGCCCTTGAGCAGGCGGGCCCATGTCGTCTCCACGCCGCAGCCGAGCGGCGTCAGCATGCCCATCCCGGTGACGACGACGCGTCTCATGGCCGGCTCCAACGCAAATTCGACCTCCTACGCTCCGTCGCGGCGGGCATAGCCGACAAGCCTAACTGTTGAAGCGATCGAGCAGCCGCGTCGGTGTTCGCTCAGCTCTTTGCGTTCTTTTCGAGAAATTTGATCGCGTCGCCAACCGTGAGAATCGTCTCGGCGGCATCGTCGGGAATTTCACAACCGAACTCTTCCTCGAAGGCCATCACGAGCTCGACGGTGTCGAGGCTGTCGGCGCCAAGATCGTCGATGAAACTGGCCTGCTCCGTCACCTTGTCGGGCTCGACCCCAAGGTGCTCCACGACGATCTTTTTCACCCGCTCGCCAATATCACTCATCGTTCCAACCTCGTGCTTTTTAGATTGGGCCGCGATCGGGAATATGATCGCAACCAAACGCGATATGGCCTCGTCGTGGCTGACGGTGGTGAGACGAATGCGATCGCGGAATGTTCGATTAAGACTTCCGCTCGCGGCCGCCCCAGCCGGGCCGAATTTCGGTTACCACACTTCAAATGCGTTGACTAGCAGTGTGAGCCTAGCCGCCTACCCCCTGAAATGCCAAGCATTTCCCGTCAGATCATGGCCATGCCGCCGTTGACGTGGAGGGTCTGGCCGGTGACGTAATGGGCCTCGTCCGAGGCAAGATAGACCGCGGCCGCCGCCACGTCGCGCGGCGTTCCGAGCTTGCCGGCCGGTACCCGGGCGAGAATCGCCTCCCGCTGCTTGTCGTTGAGCCGTTCGATCATGGGCGAGGCGATGATGCCGGGCGCGATGCAATTGGCCGTGACGTTGCGCTTGGCATATTCGGCGGCCACCGATTTCATCATCCCGACGATACCGGCCTTGGAGGCGGTGTAGTTGCCCTGCCCCGGATTGCCCGTGAAGCCGACCACCGAGGAAATGCCGATCAGGCGGCCGTAGCGGCGGCGCATCATGGTCTTCACCGCCGCGCGGGCGAGGCGGAACGGAGCGGTCAGGTTGACCGCGATGACCTGATCCCAGTCTTCGTCGCGCAGCTGCACGAACAGGTTGTCCCGATTGACGCCGGCATTGGCGACCAGGATGTCGAGCTTCTCCATTTTCTCCTCGGCGCCGGGCACCAGCGCCTCGACCGCATCCTTATCGGCAAGATCGCAGGCCAACACGTGCACACGGTCTTTCAGTTCGCCGGCGAGCGTGTCGAGCGCCTCGCGGCGCGTGCCGGAGATGGCGACGGTTGCGCCCTGACCGTGCAGCGCGCGCGCAATCTCGCCGCCGATGGCGCCGGTCGCCCCGGTCACCAGCGCGGTCTTGCCCGTCAGATCGAACATCATGTTTTTCTCCCGGCCTTGAAGGTGGCAACGTCTTCGGGGCTGCCGATGGCGACCGTACTCGCGCCGTCGGCGATGCGCTTGATAAGACCGCTCAGCACCTTGCCGGCGCCCACTTCGTTGAACTCATCGACGCCGGCCTGCGCCATGAACGCCACCGACTCCCGCCAGCGTACCGCGCCAGTGACTTGGCGTACCAGGGCCTGCACAATCTCGGCCGGCGCGCTGACCGGTTTGGCCAGAATGTTGGATACCACCGGCACCACCGGCTGATTGACGTTTACTTGCGCAAGCGCCTGCGCCATCACGTCGGCGGCAGGCTGCATCAGCGCGCAATGGAACGGGGCGGAGACCGGCAGCAGCATGGCGCGCTTGGCGCCTTTGGCCTTGGCAATTTCGACCGCACGCTCGACCGCCGCTTTGTCGCCCGACACAACCACCTGGCCGCCGCCGTTGTCGTTAGCGACCTGGCAGACTTGTTGCCCGGCAGCCTCCGCCGCCACCGCAGCGGCGGTGTCGAATTCAAGCCCGATGAGGGCTGCCATGGCGCCGACGCCGACCGGCACCGCCTTCTGCATCGCCTGCCCGCGCGTCCGCAACAGCCGCGCGGCGTCGGCGAGGCTAAAGGTGCCGGCGGCAGCGAGCGCGGAATATTCACCAAGCGAATGCCCAGCGACGAATTGCGCTTCGCTTTTGAGATCGAGGCCAGCTTCCGTCTCCAGCACGCGCATAACGGCGAGCGAGACCGCCATCAACGCCGGCTGGGCGTTTTGCGTGAGCGTGAGCACATCGCCCGGGCCGTCGAAGATGATAGCACTCAGCCTGTCGCCGAGCGCTTCGTCCACCGCCTCGAACACCTGCCGGGCCGGCGCGAAATTCGCCGCCAACGCCTTGCCCATGCCGACTGCCTGGCTGCCTTGGCCCGGAAATACGAATGCAACCGTCATCCCTCGCCCTTTATTCTTTTTTGGTTCGAAATCGGGCCGAAAGACACCGCCCTGCGTCGATCTGTCAAGTCAAGCCCCGCCGGTAACGAAGCGACAAGCTCTGTCGGCTAAGGTTCTCATTAACCTCTGAGGCCGTGGCGATGAGTATTCTCATCAGTGACGACAATCTCGCGCGTGCACGCAGCGACCCGGCTTTCTGCCAGCAAATGTTGGCGGAAAATCTCGAGCGCCTGCTGGAAGCATTGCACAAGATGCGTGGGGACCGCAGCCCAAGCCCGGAAGCCGCGCGCCAGATGCGCGAGGGCGTCGATCTCGCGGTCAAGCTTGCCGATCGGCTGCAACAGAACAGCGATCACGGCCCGCGGGCGGCGTAACGCCTCATTTTGCCGACGCCTTGCCTTTTCCGCAGAAATCCCTATAAACCGCGCGCTCCGTCGATCCTGGTTGGGAGCTGAACGGACGGTCGTTTTGCGGCGGTTTCGCCGGAAACCGGCAGGACCCGATGGGTCCGTCGTCCCGTGTTCCCGCCTTCAGAGCATTCGAGCCTTTCCCGAAGGGCTCGAGGGGCTAGGCGCCAGGGTCGAGGACCGTTGGGACCAAAAGGGAAAGGCATTCCATGCCGCTATACGAACACGTCTACCTCGCGCGCCAGGATCTCTCCGCGCAACAGGTCGACGAACTGACTGCACAATTGTCCGGTGTCATTGGACAAATGGGCGGCAAAGTCACCAAGACCGAATATTGGGGCCTGAAGTCGCTTACCTACCGCATGCGCAAGAACCGCAAGGCGCACATGACGCTCATCAATGTCGACGCGCCGGCGGCTGCGCTCAACGAGATCGAGCGCCAAGAGCGGCTTAATGAGGATGTTCTTCGCTATCTCACCATACGCGTCGAGGAGCACGAGGAAGGTCCCTCCGCGATGATGCGCAAGGCTGATCGCGATCGCGAGGATCGCGGCGACCGGGGCGATCGGGGCGGCCGCGATCGCGGCGAACGCCGCCCGCGGCGCGACGAAGTCGATGAGGATATCGCGGTCATCGCAGAAACAGTCGTGGAGGAGGAATAGGCCATGGCGTTCTCCCCGCAAGGCGGCGCCCGCCGCCCATTTTTCCGCCGGCGCAAGACTTGTCCCTTCTCCGGCGCCAATGCCCCGAAGATCGACTACAAGGACGTCAAGTTGCTGCAGCGCTATGTCTCGGAGCGCGGCAAGATCGTGCCGAGCCGCATTACTGCGGTATCGGCCAAGAAGCAGCGCGAACTGGCGCAGGCGATCAAGCGTTCGCGCTTCCTCGGCCTACTGCCCTATGTGATACGATAATCCTCAATGAGGTCTCCGGGGATACCCGGGGGCCGATGGTTGGGGCGGACTTTAAGTTCCGTCTCTAACCGCTCATAAGGGGCGGGACAGCTCGTGATGATGCAAATCGGATTGATCGGGATCAGCACCGGCGCGGCGTCTGCCCTGTTGTTCGCCTCGGTGACATCGGGCTCGCTGCTGGCGGTGCTGCTGTTTTATCTGGCGCCGCTGCCGTTGTTGATCGCGGGGCTCGGCTGGAGCCATTGGTCGGCGCTGATCGGCGCCATGTTTGGCACGCTGGCGATCGCGGCCATTTTCGGCTCGGTATTTTTCTTCGGCTTCATGGCGAGTGCCGGCCTGCCGGCCTGGTGGCTCGGCTATCTCGCCATGCTCGCCCGCCCCGCCGCCGGCGGGGGCAATGGCGCCACCCAAGCGATCGAATGGTACCCGTCCGGCCGGCTGGTGATGTGGGCCGCGATCCTTGCTGCGCTGGTCGTGCTGGTCGCCATCCCCAATTTCGGCACCGATGCCGACAGCGTCCGCGCCGGCATGCACCATGCGCTCGCACGGCTGCTGCGGATCGAAACCGGCGAGCCGGCAAGCGGGCCCTTGAGCGTTCCCGGCGTCAACAACACCGAGCGGCTGATCGATTTTCTTGTAGCCGCATTGCCGCCGGCGGCCGCGGTGCTCGCCACCATTACCAACGTCTTCAACCTTTGGCTGGCGGGACGCATCGTGAAGTTTTCCGGGCGGCTTTCGCGGCCGTGGCCGCAGATCGCGGCGATGACCTTTCCGCGCCCGCTCATGGCGGCGCTCGCCATCGCCGTCGGGCTGAACTTTCTCGGCGGCCTTGCCGGCATCCTCGCCGGGGTGGTGGCGGCGGGCCTGTTGATGGCTTACGGGGTACTCGGCTTCGCGGTGCTGCATGCCGTCACCCAAGGCATGAACGCCCGCGGCTTCCTGCTCGGCGGCGCCTATGCGGCGGTGGTGGTGTTCGGCTGGCCGATGCTGGCGCTCTGCCTGCTCGGGCTGATTGAGGCGGCCATCGACCTGCGCGCCCGCGTCGCGCACAAGCGCGCCCCGCCACCCCATTCTTGAACAATCGAGATCAACCTTAGCACACTAGTTTCAATCAAGGAGCAACGACAATGGATGTGATCCTGCTCGAGCGTGTCGGCAAGCTCGGCCAAATGGGCGACGTCGTACGCGTGAAGGACGGCTTCGCCCGCAATTTCCTGCTGCCGCGCGGCAAGGCATTGCGCGCGACCGCCGACAACAAGGCGCGCTTCGAGGGCATGAAGGCCGAATTGCAGGCGCGCAATCTCGAACTCAAGGGCACGGCAGGCCAGCTCGCCGGCCAGCTCGACGGCAAAGCTTACGTCGTGATCCGTCAGGCGAGCGAATCCGGCCAGCTGTTCGGTTCGGTCACGACGCGCGACATCGCCAGCCTGATCAAGGCCGACGGCGCCGAGATCGCCCGCGCGCAGGTAGCGCTTAACGCGCCAATCAAGGCGATCGGTTCGTACAAGGTGCCGCTGGCATTGCACCCGGAGATCGAGGTCGCGATTGCCGTCACCGTCGC
>Ga0307429_1000117_pt1 | contig 56918 bp, 58 predicted proteins | sample SalMarWE160230MG_FD_202151 | JGI IMG/M metagenome (GOLD analysis project Ga0307429, IMG submission 202151) | Salt marsh sediment microbial communities from the Plum Island Ecosystem LTER, Massachusetts, United States - WE1603-230 | ecosystem: Environmental > Aquatic > Marine > Intertidal zone >... | reverse complement strand
ATTCGGGAATCCCCAGCTAAGCTAGCTAGACAGCTCACTGAGGCTTTTCGCAGTCTTGCCACGCCCTTCTTCGGCCGCTGATGCCAAGGCATCCACCCTATGCTCTTTCTCCCTTGACCCACGCCAGACAGAACACAAAACCTATTCAATTGTTAACGTGCGAAAATATTCTCCGTTTAGGAGTATGCCCATTATACAGCACAGCCTTTTCGTTGTCAAATAAATCCAAACGTCGTTAAATTTAATATTTTAAGTTCCCGTGACAAAATCCGTCAATCTGTCGTTGCGAACCTGATTGCTTCTCCCCCAAACTCCTTCTGTCATTGCGAGTCCCGATTTATCGAGACAAAGCAATCTCCTCTACCTTGACGGGAGAAGATTAAGAGCATGTCCTAGCCTGTCGAAACCCTAACGTTTGGTTTTAAGGGCGGAGAGCGACTTTTGCTTGGCCGCCTGTTTCATAAACCGGGCTATGTTCTCGGTCTCACTTCTCCTTACTTCCTCTACAACCCCTCCAGAATCGAGATAATCATACGCCTTGTCTCTTAGCGCCTCGAGCAGTCTCTTCAAGGCAAGCTTATCCTCATCCGATAGTGGCGATAGGATTTCCTGGATGAGCCCCCAGCCCGCTGCAGTTGCCAGTACATAGGCCTTCTCCGCCTTGCTGGTGATAGTCAGAAACACTGTCCTGCGGTCCTTCCTATCTCTTACCCGTCTGACCAGACCAGCTTTGACCATGCGGTCGATTATCATACTGACGCTGTTCACGCTACGGTCTAACCAGCGGGCTACGTCAGTTGGCCTTACAGGACCATCGATGTGTTTTATAACCATAAGCACCACGTGCTGCTCCGTAGTGAGCCCGTGTTCACCAAATACTCGGTCCTCACACTTCACAATCAGGTTGTAGGTTTGGCGCAGCAGGACCCACGCTCCCTTATCTGGATTTTCGAATTCGAACTTTATCGGCATATTTATCTCCTCTTGCTATTTTATTTGTCTCTGCTTGTTTGGTCCGCCGGAGGGGCAATCTCAGCCCTCATCACATGGCCTTCTTCTTTCTACCACCCTGGCGTCTGGCTCCGGGAGTGGAGGGCAAAGCGTACAGGTCCAGCCATTTCCTTAAATTGGCCTTTTTCTCGAGCTCGTTTCTCTTCACTTTTTCCGTATCCACTCCAGGATTGAGATAGCTTAATAAGTCATATTTTAGCGTCTCGAGCTGACTGACAAAGGTACGCCTGTCTTCAGACGATAGTGGCGACAGGATTTTCTGGATAAACTCCAACCCTCCCAGGGTTGCTGGTTTAAGGGCATTCTCCCCTTTACTGGTGATACTCAGACATACCGCCCTGCGGTCCTTCCTGTCTCTTACCCGTTTGACCAGACCAGCTTTGACCATGCGGTCGATTATCATACTGACGCTGTTCGTGCTACGTTCTAACCACCGGGCTACGTCAGTTACCTTTGCAGGTTCACCGAGGTATTCTATACTCACGAGCACTCCGTACTGCTCCGTAGTAAGCCCATACTCTCCGAATATTTGGTCCTCACACCGCTTAAGCAGGGTATAGGTTTGGTACATCAGGCGCCAAAATCTCAAAGTTAGATTTTCGGGTTCGGACTTTACCGTCATATTTAGCCCTTCTTTATTATTTCACGTGGTCTTTACTCGTCTGGAAAGCCAATATATTGTAACAGATTTGTATTATTTAAGACAAATCAACATGGCTTAATAATAACTTTCTCCAATCCGTGCAGTCCTGCGTTGTCTTGATCACGATTCATCCAAAACGCGCTAATAAAGAAGAGCCCCGCAATGACACACTGCGGCGCTTATTCCAGGAGCATGTTATCTATCAACCTAGTTTTGCCTATCCTGACAGCTAAGGAAGCCAATGCCGGGTGGTCGATCAGGCTTAGTTCCTCCAATGTCTCGGCATCAGCAATACTGACGTAGTCAATTTGGGCTTGAGGTTCTTTTTGGACAAGTGAGGTCATCTGCCGGCGAATCTTTTCAGCATCCTTTTCCCCACCCTGACGCAATTGCCGGGCTAAGGTAAGAGCCTTGAACAATATCGTGGCTGCCTGGCGCTCCTCAGAAGCGAGATATATATTGCGGCTGCTCATGGCCAGTCCATCGCTCTCCCTGACCGTAGTTACAACAACGATCTCTATCCCCATGTTGAGATCAGCCACCATTCTCTTAATTACCACCGCCTGCTGGGCATCTTTCTGCCCGAAGTAAGCCTTGGTTGGCTGGACAATATTGAATAGCTTGGCCACTACGGTGGCTACGCCCCGAAAGTGTCCCGGACGAGATGCTCCCTCAAGTCGCCCGGTTACCTTATCCACGTCCACCCAGCTACTAAATTCGGACGGGTACATCTCGTCATCGGAGGGGACAAAAACAATATCCGCCCCCTCTCCCCGCAACAACTCCAGGTCACGATCAAGGTCCCGGGGATAAGCGCCGAAATCTTCCCTGGGACCAAATTGAGTGGGGTTAACGTAAATACTAACAATAACGGTGGAATTTTCTATCCTGGCCTGCTTCACTAAAGCCAGATGACCTTCGTGTAGATAGCCCATAGTGGGAACCAAGCCAACTGAGCCGCTGAACTTTTGCCTTAATGCCCTTGCTTCGGCGATTGTTTTCGCTACCTGCATTTGGATTGCTTCGCTTCGCTCGCAATGACATCGATGAGGCTTTCATCCATGGTATAGCTGTGTTCCGTGGTGGGGAAACTGAGAGATTTAACTTCAGATATGTAACTAGAAACAGCAGTCTTGATATCTCCGGCTAACCTGGCATATTGCTTGGCATGCCTGGGCACGAATTCAGTATAAAGGCCCAGAAGATCGCTGATTACCTGGACTTGACCGTCACAATCAGGTCCGGCGCCGATGCCGATTGTGGGGATAGCCAGTTTTTGAGTAATCAGCTTGGAAAGAGGTGCTGGGATGCACTCCAGAACGATAGCGAAGGCGCCAGCTTCCTCCAAAATACGGGCATCGCCAAGCAACTTTTTGGCTTCCTCCGCCACCTTACCCTGTACCTTAAACCCCCCCAATTGATGTATATATTGTGGGGTAAGCCCAATATGTCCCATAACCGGGATGCCACAGTCAACAAGGCGTCTGACTTTCTCAGCAACACTCTCGCCTCCCTCCAACTTCACCGCCTGTGCTCCCCCTTCCTGGATAAACCTTGCAGCATTATGTAAAGCATCCGAGACGCTGATATGATAGGTCATAAACGGCATATCGCCTATTATTAAGGCCTTCTTGGCTCCCCTCACTACAGCTTTGGTATGATGAATCATCTCCTCCATAGTCACCGGGATGGTTGACTCATAGCCCAACATCACCATCCCCAAGCTATCCCCAACCAATATCAAAGGCACGCCAGCTTCATCAACCATCTTGGCCGTTACATAGTCATAAGCGGTAAGCATAGGTATCTTTTCTTTCCTCTGCTTCATCTCTTTTATCTCGGTAATAGTAACCCGCATCGTTTCCCCTTAAAACAGTAGTCAGAATTTAGCAATCAGAGGTCACCCCTACTGGCTACTGGCTACTGGCTTCTGAATTCTTTCCCATTGAGGAACCATAGGTAAAGGCTCAATGATTCTGTTTTGACTATCCACACGAACTATGCTGGGGGTCATGCTGATTGCCTCATCATCAGGAACCTGGCAATAAGAAAGGATGAGAACTATGTCTCCCTTTGCCACCAGTCTGGCGGCAGCACCATTGATACCAATAATCCCCGAATTTGCCTCACCTTCGATAGCATAAGTGCTGAACCTGGCCCCATTGTTAACGTTCAGCACCTCCACTCTTTCGAAGGGCAAGATGTCGCTGGCCTCCATGAGGGATGTGTCAATAGTGATACTGCCTTCGTAATCTAAATCGACTTGAGTAACCCGGGCTCGGTGGATTTTACTTTTCATCATAGTTCTCATTTTCTACCTCCCTAAGCGTGAAGTTTCTTTGTTTACTTTCTTTTCAAAGAAAGTAAAGCTTTCATCTCCTCTGCCTTCTGTTCATTGACCTGGCCTTTAGCCAAAGCAATGGGAATGGTCTGAAGCCCCAGCTCTTTATAGGTAGTGAGCAGAGAGGGACTCCTGGTCTCAAGAGCGCTCAAGTGCCTCTCTATAGTACCTGAATCCCCGCGGGCAATAGGACCGGTAAGGCAGTCAGGCAAGCCGATAGTGCCAATATTGTTTATCGTTCCTGCGAGCAAGGGCAGCAAGGCCCTGGTCGCCTCCTTCGCCGATACCCCGAAGTCCAACCACAAGTCCAGAGCCAGCTTAAACAGGGTCACCAGATAATTACAAGCGAAAACGGCTGCTGCGTGATACAGCACCTTATCCCCTGGCTTAAGTTCCACCCAGTTGCCGTTCAGGAGGAGAGTAAACTCCTTTAGCGTTGATAATAGGGGCTCTTCGGCTTCCAGGGCGAAGGTAGAGCCAGACAGGTTTTCTATGGCCTGATCAACATCGGCAAAAGTCTGCAATGGGTGAAAAGAGCCAACAGCGGCCCCAAGTTTTCTTGCTGACTCCAGAATATCTACGGAATGAGCGCCACTGCAATGCACGACGCTTTGTCCTTCATGCCAATGAACTTCACTGCATACCTGGGCTATAGCATCGTCAGGAGTGGTGATGAAGACCAGCTCAGCAGTGTCCGCCACCTCTTGAGCTGCATGGCAAACCTGGCAATTGGGCACCAGTCTGGCTAGCTGCTGTGCCGAGGACAAAGTTCGGCTGGATACAGCCACCGCCGGGCATTCCTTTTGAGAAAGCCTTACCGCCAGGGCAGTGCCCGTCGTTCCAGCGCCGATAAAGCCTGTCTTTACCACTTGTTTACATCCTCAGCCGCCGGTATACATAACCATAAATCAAAAACCCTCCCGGCATAACCGAGAGGCTTATCACAACAACTCTTCTCGTCCGTCTCGGTCACCGCCGATCCAAGCGGACTTTTAACTACCTAGTTCTCTAGCTCACTGCCCTAAAAGTCAATGGCTATTTCATATGATAATAAATACATATTATTTTGTCAACATGGTGAGGACTATGTTAGGGAGTGATATAATACTGTAAGCTGGAGATTTTGGGGAAACTAAAATGCCCAAAATTAAACAACCTCGGACGGATAATCGGATGTGGCAATGCAAATTAGAAAATTGTTCTTACCATCTTTGCTCCCTATCGCTCTGGTCTTCAGCCTGATTCTTCCTGCTTCGGTAGCGGGAGCTTCAGCAGTCGTGCATTGGCCAGATGGTCGTTCTATCAGTCATTTGTCGGTAGAGAGCTCAAGCGCTGCTTCGGCAACGGCACTGAATGCGCCCCAAGGGCAGATAACGCCCATGGTCGCCGCAGGCTCAGCTCATACTGTGGGGCTCAAGTCCGACGGCACCGTGGTCGCCGTGGGTGACAGCGAACACGGGCAGTGCAATGTCGAAGGCTGGACTGATATTGTCCTGGTCGCCGCAGGCTCAGCTCATACTGTAGGACTCAAGTCCGACGGCACCGTGGTCGCAGTGGGTGACAACGAATACGGGCAGTGCAATGTCGACGGCTGGAAAGACATCGTCCAGATCGCCGCAGGCGGCTGGCATACGGTGGGGCTTAAGGCCGACAATACCGTGGTCGCAGCGGGATACAATGAAGATGGGCGGTGTGAGGTAAGCGGCTGGAAAGACATCGTCCAGGTCACCGCAAGCCGGTATCACACCGTAGGGCGTAGGACCGACGGCACCGTGGTCGCCGTGGGTGACAACGAATACGGGCAGTGCAATGTCGAAGGCTGGACGGACATCACTCAGGTCGCTGCAGGCGACGGTCACACAGTGGGGCTTGAGACCGATAGCACCGTGGTCGCCGTGGGTGACAACGGCTGGGGACAGCGTAATATCGGAGGCTGGACAGACATCACCCAGGTCGCTGCAGGCGAAGAGCATACGGTGGGACTCAAGTCCGACGGCACCGTGGTCGCTGTGGGATGGAACATGCACGGGCGGTGCGACGTCGACAGATGGACGAACATCACCCAGGTCGCTACACTCAGCTACCATACAGTGGGGCTTAAGACCGACGGCACCGTGGTCGCTGTGGGATGGAACAAATACGGGCAGTGCAACGTCGGTGGCTGGACGGACATCGCCCAGGTCACCGCAGGCTACCGACACGTAGTGGGGCTCAAGGCCGACGGCACCGTGGTCGCTGTGGGTGACAACGACAACGGGCAGTGCGATGTCGGCGGCTGGACGGATATCACCCAGGTCGCCGCACATTATGATCACACGGTAGGGCTTAAGGCCGACGGCACCGTGGTCGCCGTAGGTGCCAACGGCTCTGGACAATGCGATGTCGGCAACTGGACGGACATCGTCCAGGTCGCTACAGGCTGGAGTCACACGGTGGGGCTTAAAGCCGACAGCGCCGTGGTTGCCGTGGGAGCCAACGGAACCGGGCAGTGCAATGTCGGCGGCTGGACGAATATCACTCAGGTCGCTGCAGGCTGGAGTCACACGGTGGGATTTAAGACCGACAACACCGTGGTCGCCGTGGGAGCCAACAAATCCGGGCAGTGCAATGTCGGCGGCTGGACAGACATCACCCAGGTCGCCGCAACCCGATATCACACGGTGGGACTTAAGGCCAACGGCACCGTGGTCGCCGTGGGAGCCAACGTCTCCGGACAATGCGACGTCGGCGGCTGGACAGACATCGTCCAGGTCGCTACAGGTTGGACTCACACGGTAGGACTTAAGGCCGACAACACCGTAGCCGCCGTGGGAGCCAACAGCTCCGGACAGTGTGATGTCGGCGGCTGGACAGACATCGTACAAGTCACCGCAGGCGGCTATCACACGGTGGGGCTTAAGGCCGACGGCACCGTGGTCACCGCAGGCCCTGAGATTGAGTTTGCCATCTGGAATCTGGTACTTGCGGTGCCATCTTTCCAGTGTGTCCTGACTACCTCCAGCACTGCTGGAGGTTCGGTAACCACCCCTGGCGAGAGGAGTTTTACCTATAATGTTGGGATGGTAGTCGACCTGGTGGCCAAGCCTGAGAATGGCTACCGCTTTGCCAACTGGTCGGGTGATGTGGACACAATCGCCCGTGTGAGCGCCCCCACAACCAACATCACCATGAGTGGCTACTACTCCATAACAGCCAACTTCGAGGAGATTCCACCAGTCAACTGGCCATTAATTGGCGGAGCTATAGCTGCGGTAGTAGCAGTGGGGCTGGTGATTTTTTTCATGCGTAGACGAGGCAGAAGTCCAGCGGACACCTGAAGGCGAAAGGTCTAATTAAAGGGAAGAATAAAAATCCTAAATCCCAAGCACTTGAAGGGAAACTCTAAATCCTAATATCTAAATCACAAACAATATCGAATGACCAAAATCCAAAGGACTAAACGGTTTTGAATTTGAAATTTAGAATTTGGAGCAGAGTGCCTCTGGGATTTAGAATTTAGCCGCAGGGATTGCCACGCTTCGCTCGCAATGACAAAAAAGGAGGGCTGCTCTAAGCGCCCTCCTGTCTTTCCTGACTACAGAATCTAATGACCTCAGCAAAATTATTGATTCTCGTAAGGTTGGTGCTTTCCACAAAGCCGTCATAGGTGAGGTTAATCCAGGGCTTGCGATACAAGGTACTGAATTTCTCTGACATCGCAGCCACAATTCCACCGGGCATACAGCCATGGGGCATTATCGATATCACACCAGCAAACTTAGGATTCTCCATCCATTCAACTCCACTACCCACACTGAGAACTGCCTCACTTCCGCATTTTGGGGAAAGCCACTGGCTTGTCCATCTCAGTACCTCTTCCGTTGAGGGCTCTCTCACATCAACCAGGTTTTGGAAATGTTTGACCACCATGTGCTCATCATGCTCCCAGACACGCTTTATCACGTAGCTAATCAGTGCCTTCAGGAATTTGCGGTCTGTGACAGCATCCTCAACGTGGCGGTACATGATATATTTCATCCATTCTCCTATGGAAGAAACGACGACCTCCAGCCCAGCCTTTTCGCACTCCCTGACCAGATCCTGGTTGCTAAATCTGTTGGAGCGCAGAAAGATTTCGCCATTAATGCCCACCAGAGGCCTGCGGGGCAGTTCAGGGTCAATGAGAGACTTGAAATCAGAAGTTACCTGGCGCAGGATATCATCGAAACTTTCCTTCTGACGGACGCGACCTATAATTCTGCCGAGATATTCTTCGAACAGTTCATCTGCCGAGCCTGGCCGCTTTTCATAAGGGCGAGTGCGCCAGAGCGACTTTTGGAGATAGTCGATAGCCACGCAGCCCTTCCAGGCGAGGCGGGCAAAACGAGGGCTAATCTCAGTATCCCGATAAGCATTGTTCGATATAGTGGTCCGTATAGGAAGGTCAATGCCCACCTCCCTAAGTATCTTGATTTGTTCCAGGGCATATTTCCCAAAGCGGCAGGGACCGTATGCCCCGGCCATAACTGCTTCGACGTTTTTCAAGTCAGTGCCGTTTTCGTAATAGAACCTCAGAAAGTCGCCCAGGGTTACCCGATAGGGCAAACATTCCACACCCGACGTTACCTTATCGGCATAGAATAGATTGCGTTCATTGGCCTCAGGAAGCACAACTGCTCTGAAGCCGCTGCCCTCTAGAAGCGCAGCTACAAGCTCAATGTGCGGCGCCATCCTGGGAATAATAAAGGTCTTCTTGATATCAACGACGGGCGGAAATGCTCGCCGATAGATATCTTCTTTATTTGGCCCTTCCTGCTTCCCGGCAGACTGGGCAAATCCTTGAATGGTGTCAACGAAGGCTTCGAGGCGGGTAACGATACCAGCCTCAGCGGCATGCTCGTCTATTTCCAACTGCCCCAGAGGCTTGCCTCCCATGATATCTTCCACGATATGGATTATGAAGGAGTTCGGACCACACCCGAAGTTTGACAGCCACAATCCATAAAGCTGCGGGGCTGAGGCAGTTATATCAGCGCCGGCTATATATTTGTTCTCATAGAACCAGTAAGGGCGGTCGGAGTAATCCTTGGCATTCACGGACTCCAGGGGCAGGAAGTCCAGCGGTATGGGCACCACCCCAAGCTGAGCGAGCTTCTCCGCTATGCCCAGATTTGCTCCAGCGTCCTGCGACATATAAGACCTGGCGAAAAGGACTACGCCCAACTGGCCGCTTTGGCGCAGTTGCTTTAATAGTTCCCTGCCCAGCGCTGCCTGGTCGGCCTCGAACCTTCGCTGAGATTCAATACCAGCCAGGGCCGCCTTCTTGCCTTTCCTTTTGCTGAACCCCATCTTCACAGCGACATCCGCGAAGTTCTTTATCACATCAGCATCGCCCTGACTGAAGTCAAGTATGGGTATCAGTATCCGTTCTCCCAAATCAACTGTCTGGCGTATTATGAACGGGGAGGCCTGGACTAAGGGACAGGAGTATTGCTGGCTCTCATCCCCATCTTTTCTACCCAGGCGAATGGCACAGGGGTAGAGTATGTAATCTGTATCCTTGAGCATTGCCGCGTGTCCATGAAGGAGCTTCATGGGAAAACAACTGTCGCTGTAGCTTAACTCAATGGCCTGGTCCATGATTGCGTTGTTGGTCTGGCTGGTAAGGACAACCCTGGCATCGAGGGCATTGAGAAAACCGATAAGTAGCGGAGCATAGTCGTACACCAGAAGTCCTCTGGGAATGCCCACCGAAGGCCCCGCGCCGGAATCCTTCTTGTACTCTCGGAAGAGCAATTGTTCCCGCTTATCGAAGAAGGTCTCTTTCCTGGCATGGCTGGCTATGGCATCGTACTTGTCACACCTGCTGCCGTAGAAAGCAGGCTTTTCACCGGGCATCTCCATCCGGGTAATGGTACAGTTGTTGTCGCATCCTTTACATACGAACGTAGTAAGCTTGCACTCGCTGTCCACAACCTCCTGAAAGCCCTTGAACTTCGATTCCTGGCCAGCACTCAGGCGCTGAGTGCTGGCCTCTCTGGCCAGGAGGGCTGCACCTATGGCGCCGCTGACCTCTTTGTGCTCCGGCACAGTCAATGTTTTACCTTCAAGCTGCTGGTGGAAGGCGGAGACTACGGCCTTGTTGTAGAATACCGCACCAGTGAGGATAACCTTGTCGCCCAGTTTTCTGTGTTCCAGCACCTTGGAGAGATAGTTCTTGGCTATGGAGTTAGCCAGACTGGCCGTGATTATTTCCAGGGGCACGCCTTCCTGCTGTGCCGAGGCCACCGCCTGACCCATAAAGGAAGCACATCTCGTCCCTAGCTCAATGGTATGGGGGGCAGCAAATGCCAAATCAGCAAACTCACCGTTGGTCACGGAAATGCCGAGCATCTCGGCCAGCTCGTCAATGAAGCTTCCTGTCCCCGCGGCACAGGCTTTGTTCATGTGATAGTCCACGACAACACCGTTTCTCTTGATGACCAGCTTGGAGTCCTGTCCGCCAATCTCGATAATGTCTGCTTCAGGGTCCATCTCGGCGGCAGCTCTGGTCTGTGCCGTTATCTCGTTCTTAATCAGGTCTGCCCCGGTGAAGCCACCCACCAGATATCTGCCCGAGCCGGTAACGCCAGCACCGGCTATCTTGACCTTGTCGGCGCCATCCCGAAGCAAGTTCCTGAAGACCTGCCTGACAGCCTCAACCGGCCTTCCCGCAGTCATCAGGTAGTTCTTCCCCAGCAATCGTGTGCCCGATTCATCCATTATCACAGCCTTGGTGCTGGTGGAGCCAACATCAATACCGAGGTAGCCAACGCATTGTTCTTCTATCCTCTGACTGTCCTTACCCCGACTAGTCGGGGCGACAATTTCCAGCCTGGGCATTTCAAAATGGCGCTGCTTGGCGTCCGTTCCTGACAGCATAACGCCCCGGGAAGTTTTCCCTATGGAAAGTAATGCCGAACCCAGAGACTCCATGTGAAGGTAGTCTTTGGGAGTGATTACCTCAACGGGATGCCCGTTCCTGGCAGAAATCATATCATTGAGGGATTTGGCCACGGCAGGATTGGAAGCAACCCCGCCCACAAAATAGACCGGCTCCTGGAAAGTTCCTTTCTTCAAAGAGGCGACCATCCGAGCCACGCTTTCGCAGAGTGCGTAGAGCATGGCATCCAGCGGGGCTCCCTTCTGCTGGAGGTGGATGAGGTCGGTCTTGGCAAAGACGCTGCACCGGGCGGCTATCCTGGGTGGAGTGCCTTTACATTTCAGGGCCAGGCTGGCGAAGTCCTCCATGCTGATGCCAATCCTGTATGCCTGTTGCTTCAGGAACCTTCCCGTGCCTGCAGCGCAGAGGGGATTGGATTCCACCTTCCAGGGCTTTCTCAAGCCATCTTCCAGCTCTGTCACCAGGGTGCTCTGGCCGCCAATTTGTATGATAGTTTTAACGTCGGGATAACGATGCAGCAGCCCGGAGGCAATCGCCAGTGAGCTACTGTATTCCGTCCAGCCAAGCTCTTTAGGGATAACAGCCCTACCGGAGCCGGATACGCCGGCAGCGACAATCTCTTCCAGATTGCGCCTCTCGCCCAGCCTGGCGATAAATAAACTGACTGCGGCCCTGGGGCTGGAGATTACCTTCTCGGTATCAAACTCAACGACCCCGCCGTTCTCATCTATAAGCGCCAGCTTAGCATTGACAGAGCCAATATCTACGCCCAGAAAGTAACCCATTGCTCGGCTCTCAATTGTAGCAAAAAACAGACTTTCTTAAAAGGCGGTGTGCTGGCTCACTATATAGGTAACACTTCAAAAAATTTATGGTGGTAAAAACCCCTGAGCGAAGGTGAGTTCCTTCGCCTTCGTCTCAGAATGACAGCTCTCGTGAAAGCTACTTGTGGGGCTGTACACTAGAACGCGGGTTTAAAGGCAAAAAGTATATGGGACAGGAAGACTGAATTGCCTGCTGTAATGAAAGAAGGGGTCGGGGCTAAAAAACCGATACTATGCTAAAATTCCAATTGATGCCAGGTAAATATTATGTCATCCGCCCTATAAAGTATGAAGATATCCCCCAGGTAGCCCAAATTGATAGAGAGGCTTTCCCTGGTGAGTGGGTATTTCGCTCTCAATCAGCGTATAAGCGGGATCTTTACAATCCATCCGTCCGCTATATAGTGGCCTGTAATAAGAGGGATGCGTCAGAATCTGAAGGACAGGCGATGCAGAAATTGCCCTGGTTCAAACGACTCCTCAGTCAAGAGCGTCATATCAACGTATCGGAAAGCATAGTCGGCTTTTCGGGCTTCTGGATGATGATGAAGGAGGCACATATCATTGCCATTGGCGTAAGAGATAGTTATCGTCGACTTGGCATAGGTGAAGGTTTGCTTATCGAAACCATTGAACTAGCACAGATATTGAATGCTAATGTAGTCACTTTGGAGGTGCGTGCCTCTAATGAAATAGCTCAGGAACTTTATAAAAAGTATGGCTTCCAAGTGGCGGGGAGGCGCCCGAGGTATTATTCAAGCGACGGAGAGGACGCTATAACCATGAGCACGGATTATATTACCTCTATGCCATTTCAAACATCTTTGCAGCAGTTGAAAAAAGCCCATGCTCAAAGACACCACGAGATTTTTGCCCAGGTCCGCTAACTATATTTATTCAGGATGGCTTTAAAGGAATCTATAACAAACCCTAGCTGCTGCCTATCAGCAGCAAAGGTGGAGAGTTTGAAGGACTTTGCCATGCCTGGCTGTGGTCCCCAAATGCCTCTTTCCTTTAATTCTTTATATAGGAAATATCCCCTCTCTCGAACCCGCTTGGAGATTTCGTAGAGCATAGGGGTATCGAAGTGCAGCAAGTCATGCCTGTGCGGTTTTTCGCCTAATTGTTTAAAGCCTAATTTCTCAAGCTCAGCGGAAAACCACTGTGCTTTGGATACTTGTTCATCCCAATGCTGAACTCTTTCTTTTACATGGGGAAAGGAAGCCATGAGTGTTATCAGAGGAACCCCCCTTACAGTACAGCCGAGAAGCTCAATCTCTTTATTGCTATATTTGCTGGATTTTCTCAACACTGTCTCTTCCCATTTCTTCTTCATCCCCAATACCCCAACGGGTCCGGCAGAGGCCATGCTTTTGTGCCCACTGCCAATAATGAAATCAGCCCCTATCCCTTCCATGCTTACAGGCATTCTGCCCACAGCGTATGCCCCGTTAAGGATGTAAGGAATGTTATATTCTTGGGCAATTTCTCCCAGCCTTCCGGCATCAGGAAGATTTCCATAATTACCGTCTGGATAAGTTAGTAGAATTAGCTTAGGGGCGTGTTTTTTTACGAGCGGTGCGTATTCGTTAACGTCGACTCTAAATTCCGGATGTCCAGAATGAGGCACCTCGATTACATTTAACCCCACCCTTTCAGCAGCGACGACCGTTGTGTAATGCCTGTTAGCATCAACAAGAATCGAATCCCCCGGCTTGGCTAGAGAATGCATGACCATGAATTTAGCTTCTCGGGCTCCGTGAGTTATGGTGGCAACTTCACAGCCTAAGAATTGAGGTAGAAGCTCCTGGACAAAGTCTCGGATGGGGGGATTGGTTACATTACACAAACTGCCCTGGCAAAAATCACACATAGAATATCCATCCCCAAATTCCGTTAAGGCCTCCTTGGCGGCATCGGTAAGCATGCCACCTGTCTGTAGAGGCATGAGGTTAATAAGTCCTTTATGTTGCCTTTTCAGGTTAGCGAGTTTTTGTAATGATTTATTTTCCGCTTGCTTCGCCACTTTTCCCTCTCACAGGGCGTGATTCTACGGTCACAAATACAGCGCCAGCGACACCTATCTTCTTCTGCTGTCCTTCAATATGTTCTCGAACAGCTTCGGGAATCTGTAGATTAAGGTCGGAGAGATGCCTTATTCCCTTCATCTGATAAGTCAAGTTATCGTTGCTACTTTCTATTGCTGCTGCGGCACCCATGGCTATAGCACGCATATAATTTATCCCGGTGTGTATGCCTGAAGGCGCAACATCGCTATAGATACTGCCATCGGCAACACAGATCTCGTTGAAACCGGCGGGACCGATTAATCTCTTGCCTGCTTCTTTTTCAACGACTTTCACTTCGATAGACTTGTCTTGCCAGGCCAAAAATTCACATGGGGCAATCTCGTCCTTGTGCTTTCGGGCGGTTTCCTCGATTGCCCTGGCTATTTTCTGTCCCCTGGCTGTCTCAGGGCTGGCTATGTAGGTAATAGATTTAGCTATCTCCTCGTCAGAATACTCCGTTACAGAAAATTGGGGATATGCTAGCTTCCTCACATCGTCTATTTCATAAATAAGCATCCCCAGTCGCTCAATGCCGAATCCGGCGTTGAACACAGGGTGTTTAATGTCGAAATTAGCCAGGGCCACAGGCGAATACATTCCAATGTCCGCTATCTCGAGCCAGGTATCCTTATACTTAACGAAGACCTCCTGCTCTTGCCCGGGAGCGTAGTACTTTGATGTTGCTACCTTGGTCTCAAATTTGATGTCGGAGAAGCCATATTGCTGCATAATATCCCTGGTAACCGCCCTTCCCGCATCTAAGGACATTTCGGGGTCCATGACCACGATGGATGCTGAGTGGTGGACTCGCAAATGCCGGGCATCTTCTCTCTGTTCGTTGCGATACCTGGGCCCCACGGAGAATAAAGCGACTGGAAAGCTGGCTTTGTCCTGTAATGCTGCTAAGGTATGAAACCAGGTAGCCGTCATGTGACTCCTCAAAGTCTTGCTGGAAGGCACTGGCTGTAGTTCTTTCATCTCGGGGAAAACCTCGTCCAGGAGCTCCGTAGCCTGGTAATCAGTGATGCCCAGTCCAGCAATGAGTTCTTCGATAAGATTATCCGCCTCGATTTCCCCCTTTTTATAATTTCTCAAAATGGTCTGCAGTTTTTCAATGTCAATTGCTTCTGCTATCTTCTTTAGTTGAGCTATTCTTCTCGCACTCAGTCCTATGTCAGGGCGGGGCAATTCAGCTAGGTAAAAAGCCCTGTCGAGAATAGCCCGAGCTTCCGGCCCATACTGCTTGACCACATCGCTGTCGGGCAGCATTGTGAGATTCTCGACCTCGTCAAAACCCAGGCTTAGTAGAATCTGGCGAGATTTTTGAATTAATTCCCGTACAAGGTGTGGTTTGCCTTTCCCCGCCAGGGATATTTCTGTGCCGGTGGGGATAAGTTTCGCCGTAGCTATCCAGGCATCGGTAAAGTTGCTTTTTGCCTTAGACTTTATTTCATCTGTATCGAAGGCTGCCATGCTCTGTAAAGTATACCTTAAAGGGGCTATTCTATTCTACGGTCAGCCGCGTAAGCTTCCCTCGATTCTTACTTTGAGAAAAAGGTTACCCCTTCGCTCTGTTTCGAAGGATGGACTTTAATCCTTCAGAATTTTCTCAGTCAAGAAATCCTTCGCTACGTCTAGGACTTGCCCTTTTGAACACTCGGCTCTCCACATTCCATCTGGAAAGTTGAAGAGTAACCATTTCCTGTGAGTCCCCTTGCTCATGATCAGAACAAAATCACCCGTCTTAGGGTCCTGGGAAATTTCTATAAGACTTTTGTTCTTCAGTCCCCGCACTCGCATTCTATCTCTAACCCTTATTTCCTCGATTTTCATTTTTGATACCTCTTTCTTGTCCTTATAACCCTGCGTGGAACTCAGGTCGTTCAAGGCGGCAGCGCTTTCGGCACCTGAACCGTTGCCCAGGGAGTAGCTAGCTTTCTATTGTTTTTCGCCCTTCTCTTCTGAGGTATCTTCTAACCTTTCCACCTCGAGAGTACATTCTGTGACCAGTGCGGCAATTGCTCCCAGCGCAGCCAGTACTGGAGCTGCCAGGACTGTTACCGCAGTCACACCAACGCCTGCTGTCAGCGGGATGTCTATCAGGGGACGCCCCTTATGTATCAAACGGACTCTTCTGATATTTCCTTGATGTATTAGCTCCTTGATCTTCTCGACCACTTGGCTTCCATCTACAGTGAACTTCTCGGTTGTCATTGTCCTTAACCTCCTTACCTAAATCTTGTAGTGCGACCCTTGAGGGTCGTGCTGCACGAGGCTAAAGCCTCGCACTACATTTTCATACCCTCCTGACATTACCAAACGCTTTCGAATTGTTGCACTTTACACAGTGGTTTTCGATTTGCCGATGAACTGCAGCAAGTATTGTTTCAGCATGTTCAGCGCGGCTTCAGCAGCATCGCGCTTGTTTTCCTCTCGATTTCCTGGAAAGGCATGTTTCTGACTCAAGTTCTCACCCTCGGCTGCCAGGCCCAGGTAAAACAACCCGACCGGCTTTTCGGGAGTATCGCCCGAGGGACCGGCAATTCCGGTATCGGAGACGCATATGTCCACATCCAGGAGCTTTCTGCCGCCTTGGGCCATCTCCATGGCCGTTTGCTCGCTCACGGCTCCATAATTTTCAATGGTCGCCTTTTTTACCCCGAGCACGGCAATCTTTGCTTCGTTGCTGTAAGCTACTACAGAGCCCTTGAAGTAATCCGAGCTACCGGGGACATTGGTTATCCTGTCGGCCATTCTGCCGCCGGTAGCCGACTCCACAGTGCCGATGGTCAACAGCTTTCCAGTTTTAGCTTGGTATTCCCTTGTTAGCCGGGCGATTTCTGCTTCCAGTCTTGCCATTATTCTCTCTTATGTACTAAGTGCGTTGCAATTTTATTCATTCCACCATCCTCCGCCTGAACAGGAAAGTACCTAAAGCAAAGAACACTACGGTATAGCCAAGAACCCAATAGAAATCTGTGGCAATGCTACTGAAGCCAGCCCCCATCATGGCATCTCTCGCCGCATCAATAGCATGGGCAAAGGGAAGAGCATTCCCTATGCTATAAAACACGCCTCCTATCGCTTTTAAGTCTATCCAGACTCCTCCGAGTAAAGCTACGAGGGTTATTATCACTGAGCCAACGCCCGAAGCTTGATTCACGTTAAAGAGCAGTCCCAGAATCATTCCCAGTTCCACACAGCATATCCCCATGACGAGAAGAGCGAGAAAAGAGAGGCCTGCATTCTCAGGCATCTCAAGTCCCAGCAAAGCCCCTATGCCAAAGCACACCGCTATTTGAAGGACCACCATGGGGATGTAGGGCAAGGAGTAAGACAAGATAAAATCACGTGGCTTGAGTGGGGTGGTGAGGAGCCTTGATAAAAGTGCGCTTTCCCTATCCCGGGAGAGCGTCATGGCTGAAAACATTAATAGGAAAGCAAAACCAAAGACCGCTATTCCGGGTATTAACATGGTAGTAGTGAGAAAGCTTTCGTCTCCCAAACTCCGACCAAGAGCCCAGAATATAATCAGAAAACCCGCGGGAATCCCTAGGTCGAGGCCCGTGGATATAGGGTCCCGCAGCATCTCCTTGAAGTTTCTTATGGCCAGTTCCGCGAATCTCATTCTCTTAGCTCTTTTCCAGTAAGCTGTAGAAATACATCGTCTAAAGTGGGTTGTTTTAGAGACGTGGACTGGATAGCAACTCCCCTGGGGCGCAAATAATCTACTATCTCGTAGAAACTCAGTTCTTTAGCGCTAATCTCAATTCCGTCCTCTGTTACTTTTACTTCTGGGTATATCTCCTTTAGGCCCTCAATGACATCAGGGGACAGGTTCTTTGCCTTGACTACCATTACTCGCATATCGGAGATGCTGTCTTTTAACTCCTGCGGGGTTCCCAGGGCTGCTATCTTGCCCTCGTCTATTATCGCTATTCTATCCGCCAGAGCGTCAGCCTCTTCCAGGTAATGGGTTGTAAGCAGTATCGTCTTTTTACCTTTAAGCTCTGCTATATGTTCCCATATGCTCCTTCTCGACTGGGGGTCCAGTCCAAGGGTGGGTTCATCCAGAAATAGTACCTGGGGGTCGGAAACAAGAGCCATAGCGATGCTAAGCCTCCTTTTCATCCCCCCTGAGAATTTCCTTACTTGCTCTTTTGCCCTCTTAGCCAGGCCTACCATCTCCAGCAATTCCTCTGACCTCTTTTTCACCTCTTTTTTCGCCAATCCACGTATCCCCCCAATCAAGCGCAGGTTCTCCCAGGCGTTAAGGTGCTCCGCTATTGCTGTCTCTTGTGGCGAGACATCTATTATTTGTTTCACTGCCATGGGGTCCTCTTGTATATCACGACCCATGACCGTGGCTGTGCCACTGCTCGGTCTGAGCAGACAGCATAGCATCTTGATAGCAGTTGTTTTGCCAGCGCCATTCGGTCCTAGCAGTGAGAATAGCTCCCCTTCCTTAATAGATAAATCTATGCCATCTACTGCTACCAAATCTCCGAATTTCCTGGAAAGGCTAAATGTTTGAATGGCAAAGCGATTGCTGTTTATCCCGTAGCTCATAGGTCTCTCTATAACTCTACTTTATCATTTTAGCAGCTTTCCTTGCTATAATTCAGCAGTGGCTGAGTTAAGCGACACAATCACCTTTCTGGGTACTGCCGGTGCCAGGTTTGCAGTGATTCGCCAATTTCTCGCTTCAGGGGGCGCTTGGCTTAACCTTGGTAACACGCAAATACTCCTTGACCCCGGCCCCGGTTCCCTGGTTCAGGCTGCCAGGAGGAAACTCGACCCTACGAAACTGGAGGCCATTATTTTATCTCACAGGCATTTAGACCACAGCGGGGATATTAATATCATGATTGAAGCTATGACCGACGGCGGGACAAAGAAGCGCGGCATGGTCTTTGCCCCCGCTGATGCCCTGAATCAAGACCCTGTTATCTTGTCTTATTTGCGGTCTTATCCCCAGAGCATACAGGTCTTAACCGAAGGAGGGTCCTATGTGATTAACGACGTTTCTTTTAAGACCCCCATCAGGCACAAACATCCCGTGGAAACATATGGCTTTATCTTCCAAACGCCGCGGCATACTTTCTCCTGGATTACTGACACCAGATATTTTGAAGATTTAGCCAGTCACTATGAAGGCGATTTACTAATTATCAACGTGGTTCGATTGAACACCGGAGCTCCCATCGACCATCTATCCCTTCCTGAGGCCAGGAGCATAATTGAGGAGCTGAGGCCCAGGATAGCCATACTTACTCATTTTGGCATGACCATGTGGCGGGCTAAACCCTGGGAACTGGCCGAGAAATTGACCGAGGAGATCGGAATCTCGGTCATTGCCGCCAGAGATGGCCTGAAGTTCGACCTGGCACAATTAGAGAGATGATAGGATACAAGCTCTACCATAGCAAGTTCTAGCTCACCATCGTCCTTCTGAATAATATAATTCCGGCAGCAAATAGGACGACTGCCCAGCCAACAAGCCAGTAAAGATCGGGCATGATAGCTGAGAGAGAGGAGCCGTTGATAACAGCTCGAGAGCCATCTATGGCATGAATAAAGGGAAGGGCTCCAGCAACGCTTTTAACAGCCGAAGGCATACCCTCCGTTGAGAACCAGGCCCCGGAGATCATGGCTATGGGAACGATGAAGATCCAGGAAACACCCGCTTGAGACTCGCTTTTGATTAAGCTGCCCACTATCATGCCTATCCCGATAGAGCAAAGCCCGATAAGAAAGAAAATAAGAAAGGCATGCCCCAGATTGCCGACAACGGTCAAGCCCAGCGCCATCCCGACACCGAGGTAAATCAGCGTGGAGACGATGAGCACCGGGATAAAGGGCAAGGAGTAACCCAGGATGAAATCCCAGGGTCTTGCCGGGGTAGTAAACATTCGAGCCAGAAAGCCCTTCTCCCTATCACCGGCGATTATCTCCGCTGCTGTGGAAACTAAAATCATGAGCCCGAAGACAGCTATCCCGGGAGCAAAGAAATTGACCGTCTCGTTCTTTATTTTGCTCTCTGTTCCCTTTAGCTCAACATTTAAAGGGGGAGCCGTTCCCAGGAATTCAGAGCCAACAGCCTCTATTATAGGTTTTACTTGTAGACCTATCAGCGGATCTGCTTCCTTGTAGGCTAACTCTAAGTTGACAGTTTGTTGGGCCTGCGTTGCCTCCTCGAATCCTGAGGGAATGAATAAATAGAATGATATTCTGCTGTCCTCCAGGTCCTCTTGAGCCTGAGATTTTTCGCTGTATATCGGCTCATTCAGCTCGATAGCCTCTATGCTTCCAAGATATTGTATAAAAGCAGAGGAGGTTTGGGAGTGGTCTTCGTCCACTACACTCATCGCAATAGGGCTGGCCTGCTCTCCACCGAAGGCAGAGCAAAATACCAGCATAAAGGCAAGGGGCATTCCCAGGAGAAAGCCTAGAAGCACAGGGTTTCTATAAATCTCCTTTAGATTCCTTTTGCCAATTTCCCAGAATTTCATTTCCTTCACCTCCCTCCTAGTCTCTGAGCTTCTTTCCCGTTATCTGGATAAAGACGTCCTCCAGGGTTGGCTGCTCTAAGGCAGCAGAATAAACGGTAACTCCTCGAGAGTGGAGATAGTCCACGATCTCTTTGAAGTTTAAGTCCTTGTGGGAAATCCTGAGCTTCTCCTTAACCATCTCCAGCCTGGAGTATTTGTTTCGCAGATCCTCCATGACCTCAGCGGTTAGGTTTTCTGCTGAGACGACCATGCTGCGCATCTCGAGGAGATTTGTCTTTAGCTCTTGAGCCGTGCCCAGAGCTACAACCCTTCCCTCGTCGATAATCCCTATTCGCTCGGAGAGGAAATCCGCTTCCTCCATATAATGGGTAGTGAGAAGAATAGTCTTCTTCCCCTTAAGCTCAGCTATATATTCCCAGATGGCTCTTCTTGCCTGGGGGTCGAGGCCTAAGGTAGGTTCATCCAGAAATAATACCTGGGGGTCAGAAACAAGAGCCATGGCGATGCTGAGCCTCCTTTTCATCCCTCCGAAAAACTTCCGCACCTGGTCTTTAGACCTTTCCATAAGCCCCATCGTCTCCAGTAGTTCCTTCGAGCGTCCCTTTACTTCGTCAGAGCTCAGGCCATGGACCCTGCCAATCAGAGCCAGGTTCTCCCAGCAGTTAAGGCGCTCAGAAAGGACAGTGTCTTGAGGCGATACCCCGATGAGCTTTTTAACCTTAAATGGCTCCTTAGCAATATCGTAGCCCAATACGGAAGCAGTCCCCCTGGTTGGCTTTAAGAGGCAGCACAGCATCCTGATGGTGGTAGTCTTCCCTGCCCCGTTAGGGCCGAGGAGGGAGAAAAGCTCGCCCTTCTGTATCTCCAAATCAACGCCGTTTACCGCTACCAGGCCATCGAACTTCTTGGTGATCTTAAAGGTTTGTACTGCATTCATTTCTTCACCCCCTCTTTTTACAAATAATAACACCCTCGATGCTCTAGAGATGATGACATCTAATAGTAGGAAGATTAACTTCAGCAGCAAAAATGAAAGCTTCCTGGCAACGACATATTTTCCCGGAGGGTTTCCCCTTAAGTATCGTCTGCGCTGGAGCGTTTCACTTCCGTGTTCGGGATGGGAACGGGTGGTTCCACTCCGCTAGAGTCACCAGAAAGCTCTCTGATTAAGTATAGCCTATCCCCGAAAGAACATGCAACACCGGGTCCTCATTCAGTACCTTAGTGACACTTCTTTTTTGTCGTTGCGAGGAACGGAGATTCCTTGCTTACGCTTCAGAACAAGCTCCGCAATCTCAATGCCCCCTGTCATTGCGAGGAGTCCCGATTCATCGGGGCGACGAAGCAATCTCTGAGATTGCCACGCACCTTTCAGGTGCTCGCAATGACAAAAAAGGAAGGCTCGCAATGACGCAGAGAAACTATTACAACTGTCCCGAAGATACTATAGTGCATCTTGGGCTGCCCAGGGAAACGATTTGCTGCGTTGCTGTGCTATAATAGTTTCAAAATCTCATAGAGAGGAGGTTTGTTCTCATGGATTGGGGTATGCAAAACCGTTTAGCGCAATTAATTCAGGCGGATGGTCGCTGTTTGTTTGTACCCGTGGATCACGGGTATTTTCAGGGTCCTATCAAAAAACTGGAGGACCCGAGTAAAACCCTAGAACCTCTTCTCCCTTACACCGATGCGATTTTCATTACCAGGGGAGTTTTAAGGTCATGTGTAGACCCTGCCAGGGCGAAACCGATTATCCTCAGAGTATCCGGCGGCACCAGCATATTCGGACAGGACCTGGCCCACGAAGGGATAGCTGCCTCTATGGAGGAAGCCATCCGGCTCAATGCCTGTGCCGTGGGCATCTCCGTCTTCGTCGGGACCGATTATGAGCACGATTCGTTGCTAAATCTGGCCAAGCTTGTTGATGAAGGCGAAAGGTGTGGCATGCCGGTAATGGCTGTTACCGCTGTGGGCAGGGAACTGAAGAAGCGTGACGCCCGCTATCTTTCTCTGTCCAGCCGTATTGCTGCCGAGCTGGGCGCTCGAATAGTAAAGACCTATTACTGTGACAGATTCGAGAGGGTTACCAGGGGCTGCCCCGTTCCGGTAGTCATTGCCGGTGGACCCAAAGTAAGCAGCGGGTTTGAAGTGCTTCAATTCGTCTATGACGGCATCCAGAAAGGTGCCATAGGTGTGAACCTGGGGAGAAACATCTGGCAAAATGAGCACCCCGTAGCCATGATAAGAGCCCTGCGCGCCATTATCCACGAGAACGCTACCCCTGAGCAGGCCCAGGAACTATACGATAGCATAAAGGCTGGAGGGGCATAGCAACTGTGTCCGCAAGTAAGTATGCCCGGAATTGCAGAAATCCCAAATCCTGAGCATCAAATCCCAAACGAAATTCAAAAATTAAAGGTCAGAAATCAAAATGACAAAGTAAAACTCAAAACTTTTAATCTTTGCTCTGTCATTTTGCACTTTTATTTTTACATTTTGAAGGGTGTGTTTAGAGTTTATCTCTGTCTTGTATCTGAGGGGGGAATACCATGCGCGTAGCTATGTATTACAGTAACCAGGCAATATTCTCCCTTCCGTCTTTGCGAGGAGCCCCGATTCATCGGTGCGACGAAGCAATCCTGGTGGAGGGGCATGAGATTGCCACGCCCCGACAAGTCGGGGCTCGCAATGACAAAGCAAATCAGCAAACAACCTTCTCTCCTCTCCCTCGATGGGAGAGGAGCAAGGTGAGGGTGAGATTCTTCGCCTGCGGCTCAGAATGACAAAAGAGGAAGATACCATGCGCGTAGCTATGTATTACAGTAATCAAGATGTGCGGCTGAAGGAGATGCCTGTGCCGCAGATTGGCCCTGGCGAGGTACTGATGCAGGTGGAGGCCAGCGGCATCTGTGGCACCGATTTGCTGGAATGGTATCGTCTACACAAAGCGCCTTTAGTCCTGGGTCATGAAGTCGGCGGTGTGATTGTTGCTGTTGGGAAAGGGGTGGAGAATTATAAAGATGGTGAGCGGATTTGTGCTGCCCATCATGTCCCCTGCAACACGTGCCATTATTGCCTCAGCGGGCACCAAACCGTTTGCGATACCCTGCGTCAGACGAACTTCGACCCCGGCGGCTTTGCTGAATATGTGCGGCTGCCGCGTATCAATGTCGAGCAGGGCATATTTCCCTTACCTGACGAAGTATCTTTTGAGGAAGCGACCTTTGTCGAGCCGCTGGCTTGCGTCCTGCGCGGGCAAAGATTAGCCCATCTACAGCCGGGGCAAAGTGTGCTTGTTATCGGCAGCGGCGTTGCCGGGTTGCTCCATATACAACTGGCCCGGGCTTCGGGTGCCGGTTATATTATAGCGACGGACATCGTTGATTACCGCCTGGAGGCAGCGCTAAAACTCGGAGCCGATGTTGCCGTTCAGGCTGAGGAATATACCCCGGCCTATCTGCGTCGGGCAGTCGATGGTCGTCTCGCTGACCTGGTGGTGATATGCAGCGGGGCGACATCGGCTATAAGCCAGGCATTGGAGTCGGTGGAGCGGGGAGGCACTGTTCTCTTCTTTGCTCCCACAGAGCCGGGCGTCAGTGTTCCCATATCGGTGAACGACCTGTTCTGGCGCAATGAGATAACGCTTACCAGTTCCTACGCTGGCAGCCCCGCCGACTATGCCGCAGCGCTGGAGCTGATACAGGCTGGCAAAATACGTGTGCGGGAGATGATTACCCACCGGCTGGGGCTGGCGGAAACAGGCCTGGGGTTCCAACTTGTCGCCCGGGCCCAGGACTCTCTAAAAGTGATTATCGAGCCCCAGAGGTAGATAGCGGCTGTTGTGGTTCGAGTTCCTCTTCTTAGATGGCGCCGTCGAAAATCTGGGTTATGTATAAGTAGTCCCAATCGTCTGAGAATGAAACTCCCACACCTGTCTCAGTATAACAAGGTTCTACTATGTTTGCTCTGTGTCCAGGAGGAGGCGTCCAGTCTGAGACTGCCCACTCACATACTTCTTGTAAAGAAAGATAAGGGCCTGGAATCGTTTGTCTGGTTGGAATCTTTGCCAGATTCTCCCCTCGCATAGTCTCTGGAAGCTGGCCGTAGGTAAAATTCCTCTCCCCTGGATATCGTTCATGGCTGAAGAAATTGTTCTCGACCATACAAATGCTATGCTCCCAGGCCAGACCGGTTAAGAGAGCGTCTTCGCTAAGATTAGATAGGTCAAACTGCTGTCTTTTGGCATTGACCAGTACAATTATCAGTTCCTCGACTTCTGCCTCAGTATAGTTTATCCCGAGAGGGCATGATGTATTTCCCGAAAAATTAGCCCGTATCGAACAGTGGGCGTTCGTTGTGATGGCGGTTGAGGTAACGTTAACACTGGCAATGGTATCCACACTGCAGGTCCAGTTGACAAAGTGGCAGCCCTCCTCAGGCTCGGCCGTCAGGTTGACCACTGCTCCCACGTCGCGGGTAAAAGTCCCTTCTCCAGGAGTGATTACCGTTCCTCCAGCGGTACTGATGATAGTGAGGCTATAAGATTCTCCATTATCACCGCCGCCGCCACTAGGAACGGGAATAAGACTAATCCTACTACTACTACAGCCCGCCATTCCTGCAATTAGAGTTGCTACAAGCAAGAAACTGCCGATTCTTTTCATGTGTGTCACTTCGAAGAGCCATTGTATCAGCGCTAAGGGAAGTGTCAATCACCCTTTTGGGCTAGTACGGATAGGCTAGTTACACAGGAGTTATCATATTGTCATTGCGAGTCCCCTTCCCTTTGTCATTGCGAGGAACGGAAGTGACGAAGCAATCTCATTGGCTCAATGCCAAATACAATCGTAGTGCGACCCTTCAGGGTCGTGCAGCACGAGGCTAAAGCCTCGCACTACATTTTTGCATGACAGCCTTCCCTTCTTGTCATAGGGGGAAGAGCATGAGGGAAGCCGGGATGATTCGTTTTGCAAAAATGGCTATTTTTTCGGGAGTTCAGCAGGCCTTTTTCATACGTAAGGCGACTACCTCCGGAAGATTCAGTTGTTAAAGTACGTACGATTCGTTTCGTCGGTTTGCCCTTTATATTTGCGAGCCGTGAAGACTGGCGGACTGACGCACGGAGGCAAATGACAGACGACCACAAGTAGTCAGTAGTCAGTAGTCAATAGTCAGTAGAACTCGTAGCTCCCTACCTCGTAACTCCCCCTAGCCCCCTCTTATCCTAAGAGGGGGGAAACTGGTGACTCCCTCTAGCTCCCTCTTACCCCTTCGGCAAGCTCAGGGCAGGCTCTAAGAGGGAGAACAGCCAAGAATCTCCAGAGATTCTTCATTGCGCTCCGCTTCATTCAGAATGACACGGGGTGCGAATGAAGGCTATTTCAGGGTCAACGCCTTCCAGATTGGTAATGTTCCACAGTTGGGATGTTTCGGCAGGGCTAAGGGTACCGGAATAGAAGCCATGTTTGTGGGCATTCCGGTTGCCTTTTTGGCCACCGCGCTTCCTTTTAATCTGTGTTTGGTGTGCAGTCAGGTTCTGAGAAACCTCACCCGCGGGGTTTGATTTATCAGGGTAGCACACGAGTTCCAAGCAGAGATTAGCATGAACTCTTCATTCGAACAAGGGGAAAATGTCGCTTAGTAGTCAGGAGTCAGTAGACAGTAGGAGCACCTCGACTGATAAACGAAGTCCAAATGCCAAAGGCCAAAGTTCAAACAAAGTCCAAATGTCAAAATTCAAGGGACATACGGCAAGGCTAGAGGCTAGAGGCTAGAGATTGGAGATTGGAGGCTGTCTACCGTCGGTTGACGGGTAGCGACTGACTACAGACTACCGACTACTAATTATTGACTACGTCTCCTGACTGCTGTTGGCGCTCACCTTTTTCTTCTGTTTCACCACTTGGTGAAATAGCCATAAATAGTGGAGGCACTTGACATTATTTTCACTAAAACGTAGACTTTCACCACACGGTGAAACGTGCATATACATTGAAATCAAATGAAAGAGCAAGAAATTGTAGCTAGGATTAAAGATGAGCTCGAGCGAACTCTGCGCGATATACCCTTCATAGAGCTCCGCAGCTCCGTAACGCGGGCATCTTTCCCAAGTGTTGAGGCTGATCTCCTATTAGAGCTCAAAATCCGGAACAATCTCAAAAAAGTGATAGTCGAGGTTAAATCTCTGGGGGAACCCCGGATGATAAGGGCTGCCATTCAGCAACTGAGAGAATACCTGAATCGTACCGGAGGCGCGTACCCTGTTGTAGCAGCTCCGTACATCAGTGATGGTACGGCCCGAATTTGCAAACAGAATGGCGTGGGCTACATAGACGTGGCAGGGAATCTCCTTCTCAATTTTGACCAGGTATACATAGAAAGAAAGAATTATCCCAATCCGGCGATAGAGAAACGACAGGCTCGCTCTATCTTCAGCCCGAAGGCAAGTCGCGTTGTACGAGTAATGCTAACTAATCCTGGACGGTCATGGCAAGTTCAGGAGTTAGCCAAGGAGGCACAAGTAAGCCTTGGGTTGGCTTCAAGAATAAAAGAGCGTCTGCTTAGCCTGGAATATGCTCTTGAGAAGGAAAGTGGTTTGACTCTTAGCCGTCCTGGCGAGCTTCTCGAACAATGGGCAAACAACTACTCCTTCCGAAGGAACAGGGTATATGACTACTTTGGCTTAGACGAACTTAAGGAGTTAGAGCGCAGGTTGTCGCAATATTGCGAAAGAAGGAGCATTCCTTACGCTCTGACCCTTTTTTCCGGAGCTGCCCTGGTAGCGCCCTATGCGCGTTACACAAAGGGGTTCGCCTACGTTGGCAACAGTATTCAAGAAATTGCGGACTCGTTAGGATTAAAGCAAGTTTCCTCAGGACCCAACTTTAGCATATTGGAGCCCTATGATGCGGGCGTTTTCTATGGCAGCAGGGAAATTGATAATATGAGAGTCGTCAGCGATGTGCAACTCTATCTTGACCTTGTTGGGTTTAAAGGGCGTGGTGAGGAATCTGCTGAATTCTTGTTTGAACAGAGGATAAAACCACAATGGTAAAGCAGAGCGATTATAGTCCACCAGAAGTCCAAGCTTGTCTATCAGTACTGGCGGAGGTAATGGCAGCCTTGGGCGAATTTCGGGAAAACATCGTAGTAGTGGGAGGAAATGTCCCGCCTCTTCTAATTAAGTCCGCTGAAGTGAAACACCCCGGTACGATGGATATAGACCTTGCTTTGGACAAGAGGCACATTGGTAACGACACCTACAAGACAATTGTTGAGACCCTGAAAGCTAGAGGTTACTACCAGAAGGAAGGTGAACAGCCTTTTATCTTCTACCGAGATGTAAAGCCCGAACCTGGTAGGAAAATCACAGTGGAGATTGACCTTTTGGCTGGCGAATACGGCGGTACGGGAAGTGATCACCGCCATCAGAGGATACAAGATGCTCAGGCTAGAAAGGCCAGAGGGTGTGACCTTGTCTTTAGCAATCCAGTGGAAGTTCCGGTAAAAGGCAAGTTGCCAAACGGTGCACTACACGAAGTAATGGTCAAAATACCTTCAATCGGGCCTTTTCTTGTGATGAAGGGGATGGCATTATGGGGACGCATCAAAGAAAAAGACGCCTATGACATCTATTACTGCTGTCGTTATTACCCCGGTGGTATGGCAGCCTTGGTTGGGGACATGAGACCTCTCACGAGCAATAGACTGGCCAGGGAGGGTTTGGGGGAAATCATGGCTCGGTTTGAGAATATCGACGCTATAGGACCGGTTGGAGTCGCCGATTTTCTGGAAATAGATGACCGCGAAGAGCGTCTACGAATTCAAAGAGAAGCATTCGAAATCATAAATACACTGATGACGGAACTGCGCATCGAGCCTTTTTCGGAGTAGTCAGGCAGCGCATCGCAGAAATAGAGCGGGAGTTGGAGGCTGCAAACTGTCTACCGTCGGTTGACGGGTAGCGACTGACTACTGACTACTAGTTTCTAAACGTGATTATCGAGCCGCAGAGGTAGCCAGCGGCTGCTTTATGAGCAGCTTGAATGTCGGGTAACAATATGGCTTTTTGTATAGTTAGACTTGGGCATTGTTTGCGGTTGCTTCTGTCAATTACCCAGTAGTTTTGGTTCTACTCAAGCACCAGATCGTTTTCGTCTTTTATCCAAGTAGATTCTCCAAATCTGGTCTAAGTCTAGAGTAGGAAGTGCTTCATTGATTTCTTGTAGCGCCTTCGGGCTATAGCCCTTGTATCGCATAGACTTATGGTGGAATTCCTTAAAGCATTCTGGGTCCGCCTGCAGACCCAGATGGTCTACCAGTGCTAGGCACTTATTCCAGCCTATTCCAGCCTTGGTAGCTAGGTCGAAGAGTCCCATAGAGTATCGGTCTATCATATTGACCTCTCTAATGGGTGTAACGTCCTCAGTGCTATCTGCATCATGGACGAGACGCACTGGTAGCGAGTCGTCTTGCTTTATAATTCTAATTGAGACACTAAGTCCATATCCAGTAGTATCAAGCTTTAATGCAGCAACTCCGGGGAAAATCGCTTGCCAGTCATCATCAGTTTTCATTCTCTTAATAACTCGAGATACTTGGGCATCGGTTGGCTGTTTACACTCACCATCGAGGGCTGATTCCATAATAAGGTAGGGGCGGATCCTAGCTTTTGCTTCTGCTCGGCGATGCTTATCAGGTGCAATAAGGTCACGGATCTCGGTGAACTCCTTATCCATAAACAGATGCATTTCTTTAGGCGGACTTGTAGAGACAGGTAGAACACGTTCGGGCAAGTAGTTTCCGAGGCTCTCTGCAAAAGCTCGCTTTAGCACATCATCGAACATGGTTACAGCAGCTTGGGCATAAAGGTAAAGAGCTTCCTCCGACATCTCCAGTAGATGATGCATTGCGCAATCCCTTTGGCCATCTAATATAGATAATGTGTTGGCCATGTCTTGTGTTAAGATTCCAAGATCGCTACGGGCAATGGCTAAGCACTTATCAAATCTATAGGTAATGGGACTTCTGGGCTCGTGTACTCGGCCACGAGATTGATAGATTGCAGCTTTGAGCAGCATTTCGAAAGCGTGCTGGAGGAAGAACAGCACCGCCTCAGTTCTGGAAGTTTGGTGAGGCCGGTTGAAGAACTCGATGGCTAAGACTAGCGAGTCGAGCGCCTGTCGCTTAAAGCGAACCGTCTCCCGCCGTAGTCGTGACATCGCCCACACAACCTCGAATTATCCAGCAACCCTGATAAGGCCTAGCGTAATATGCTCATGTCGCTAAAATGTGAGGACAGGTTGCTCGTTCACATTATAACAGTTCTGCAACGGATTAGCTGAATTATCAAATGAGCATGGTCACAATATGGCGTTTTGTGACTTCTCAACTCTATAGTATGTCTTGGACACCGCACAAAAAACTATTGCCAATCCTCTTTCTTGCCATATCTTCATCTTAACTCTCCTGACTCAATTCACTTTATATCTAAAATACCATACTTAGTATAGTTTATCAATACTTTTGCGCAAAAAATATTTTCAGTAATACATATTGACAACGCCATACTTAGTATAATAACCTATCTAGAAATGAAAGATGTAAAGAGCCTATTAATTGACCTCAAAGCTAAGCGTTGGACCAACGCCTCAATAGCCGCTGCAATCGGTGTCACTGTCAATGCTGTGGAGAAATGGCAAACTGGTGATAGAAATATCAGCCGATCTCATCTCATTCTGTTAAGACAACTAACCAAGCGAAGGCGCATACCTCCAAAGAGACGCTATCAAAAAGGCAGTCGCAATCAAGGAGTGGACAATGATATATGAAACTGAAGTTGAAGCCTACAAATGGATTAAGGATAGATTGCAGGCTCTAGGATGGGATATAGAGGGGTTATAAATATGAAGGAACAAAGTCTTATCTCTCCAATTATTAAATATTTTCGTAGTAATGGATATGTGACATGTACCGAATACCGTACGCCCTGGGCAATACCCGATGTCTTGGCAGTTTGTCTAGATGAAAAAAAAGTAAATCAAAGGCTTGCTAAGGGACAAATTACGCCACTAACTCGTGAACTCTATTGGCAAATACTCAAACTGATTCCCGATAGAGAGCAACATTCTTACATAGATATAAAGAGAATAGCTGTAAATGTTGGGTTATCACCTTCTTACCTCGTGTCTAAAATCCTAAACACACTATGCCGTAATAATTACATCGTGGTTCAAGATGGTAAATGTGCAAAAATCAATGGGTTCCATCCTTACTCTAAAACTCTAATAAGTGTTGAGGCTAAAGTTAAAGATTGGAAACATGCTGGAGAACAAGCGCTGAGACATCAAAAATTTGTAAATCAAGCATATGTAGCTTTACCCAGTCAGCATATAAGACCTGCTTTGAACAATCTAGATGCCTTCAAAAATGCCAATTTAGGATTATTAGAAGTTAATGCGCAAGCCCAGATAGTTCAACATTTTACACCTGTATATCAAAACCCTGTATTGGATACACTTTATAATACAGTGCTAGATTCACTTTGGGCAATAGTCCAATCAGAAAGAAAGCAGGAACTCATAAAGGAGGAAATTATAAATGGCAATACAAATTCAAAGCCCGTGTTTTATACCCAGGGTTCTACATAATGACCATTCGTATGTTGCGTACCACCACTATGAAATGCTGAATTTCGCTGCTAACTTTTTCCACATTCAAACGCCGCAAATTCAACCTCTTTTAAGTACAATATTTTCACAAGCCAAATATCTAGCTATTGACCCTCGAACTCCTATCTTTCAATTTGGCGGTCATTCAGGTAAGCCAAGTTACACTAGGCTTAAATACACAATTCCCTCAAATAGTATCTTAGCAACGCAGAATTTTAATCATCAATCCACCATTCAATATACGAGTGATGTAATCGCAGAGCAACGACAACATGGCACTAAGGTTATCATCCCACCTTATTTTTACTTCAATGATAGTAATGACCCCTGGTTCAAAATCAATATAGATTGTGCAGATGAGGCAAATAACCAACGAGCATCCGAAGAGAATCTGTTAATGTTTGTTCTCTTTGATTGCACTTTGCTACTACGTTCACAATCTTGCGTAGCAGTGAGCCAGCAATTAGCCTCTCGTAGTGTGGATGGTTATTACCTCATGGCAGCTGACTTAGACCCATTGACCATAAACTCATCTTTTGTTAAAGGCTACCAAGACTTGGTATCCCATTTAGCCTCTACTGGGCGTCCAGTAATTGTTGGTCAAGCAGGCAAGTTGGGATTAGCTTTGATAGCCAATGGAGCTTCGGGCTATGCGATGGGGTTTGGTAAATTGGATTCTCTTAGGATTGATACTTTTAGGCAAGGAGGTAGTGGCGCGGGGCAAGCAAATCGCTATTACTTCCATAATTTGTTACTGCCAGTATACACAAGAAATGCAGATGATATTACTAATGCGCAATCAACATCCCCTGCGTATCCATGTAATTGCACTCACTGCAATGGAAAGCTACCAACGCAAATCCCATCGAAAAATCGAACTTTCCATTACATTGATTTTAGATTGGCTGAACTATCTCCGTTGAGGGGTTTAAATACTCAGCAGAAACGAACTACTTTGCGAAACATGTTTGACCAGGCCTACAATCTCTCGCTTGCCACTCACCAAGAACTCAGCCAACAACAACCATTTTCAGGGAACGCTCTACCATCTAGCGAGTTCGCTCATTTGGATGTGATTGCTCAGTGTCTTTAAATAGAACATCACCGGTAATAATCTAGCATACAAGGTTCATTGATTTGATTATTTTACGGTGATACTATTACGCATAGGATAGTTCGATTCTAATAACCGAGTAGAACGATGGTAGAGCAGCTTGAACGCTTCAAAAAAGGTCTTCGTAGCCAGGATGTGAATACTGGATTGCGAAATGCCGATCCTAATTCTGGCTTAATAGTTCAATACATGGAAGATACAAGGTTGATAGGCATGGGTGCCTCCCTAGCCCTGACAATCAAGGGTCAGGACGTGATAGAAGATGCAGAGGCTCTAAAAGTAATCACTGCTGATCAACTTGACATTGATGCATTTGCCTTCAATGACATAATTGACTTATTGGAAGACATTGGTGCAATTTATAATGTGAAGCGAGAAGGCAAGACCATAAAGAGCTTTTCAGAAAAGATGCCCCTACATAAAGATCTATTCGAGTATCTGGGGCGTGCTTGGGAAGACAGAAAGCCAACAGAAATCGAGGCTTCCATGCTCTATACCGTAGATGCATTGGCAACAAGACCTTTCAGAGCATCTGAGTACAAGGAATCATTTGGGATCGACCCAAAGGCACAGGAAATCATCCTAGAATTGGGTGAGCAATCTGAGCTGATTAAAGAAATAGACCTCACAAATGGTGACAAAATATATTATTCACCCTATTTTTCATTTGAGAACCCCAAAATCATGGATGAACTTTTCGCTAGACATACTGATGAGGCCATAAGGGCAGAATTTGAAAAACTCAAGACTTACCAAGGAATTCCCTTGACCGACGATTTGCCAGTTTTGACTGATGCTGTAGCCAGGGGACTGATGCAGGCACCTTCGATTGAAGACCCTACTGGCTTGGAGCGTAGCTTTGCCTTTGCACCTTATACCCTAGGTCATGAATACCTAACAACTAAAAAAGCAGTTCTTGAAAAGGCACTAGCAATTCTTGCATGTGTAAGGTGTGGTCAGCATTTTGGCGGCTATACAGCCATTTATGCCCCTGAGCGCATTCTAGAAACTCTGCTTGACCCTTTAAGAGAGCGCAAGCTAAAGGCTCATAGTAGCCACAGAAGACAATATCGTCTTCTGCACCGAATGGGCATTGTTAAGTTTATTCCATCTGGTTCATGGGTGCAGCCTCAACTTATAGAAACCGAGGATAACATTGAAGCTGTCAAGTTAGCTATTGAACTATTGAAGTATTCTGGAGAACCATTAAGCGATCGCGGAGTACCGCCGGATGCGCCGAAGATGCTTATGAATCAAGGAAGATATCTAAATCCTATCATGACCGTACATAAGAAAAGAAACCGACTATTACTCACAGATACACAATGGGAAGCACTTGTAAGAAAGATATTCTGGTACGAGGGAATGAGTACTCGGCTTAACGTTAAGTTGTCTGCATTGATCTCTAGAGATATGTCTAAGACGAGGGCACCACTTGAAGAATACACCGATGTTGATGTATTAGGTATATTCTTTACCCCGGATTTCAGACTTCGATTAAAAATAGGCGATTGTAAAACATCATCAAGGCGGGTTCCTGAAAGGCTATTTTGGCTAGAAGGCGTAAAACATTTTTTCAAAGCAGACGAATGCTATCTGGTTAGACCTCATGATGTTACCTCATCAAGTAAACAGTTAGCAGCAAGGCTAGGTATTTCCTTAATATGTGGGAAGGACTTAGAAGTCCTTATGCAGGTCGCTTCAAATGAGTCTAAGCTGACGTCAGACAGTCCTTTTCTTAATGGCTCATCATATCAGGAGCGAGAACAGATTCTAGACGGTCTCGAAAAGAAGCTGGAGCCCCTTCAGAAATATAGGCTAGTTTATTATTGGTTATTTGAACCCCGTAGGAATTTGCAACAACTTATATCTTTTCTTACTGATTTCAAATTTGATCTTCGCCCTGATAATAAACCACATTTGATCCTATTTTCTGACTATGTTTGGCTATATGCTCTTACTGTCCTGCAAACTGTAGAATACGTTGTGGCTACTGGGATTTCTGACATTAATCGTTCAATAAGGCAATATTTATTCGGGGGAGAACTCGGCTTTAGAGAAAGGGAATCCCTCGTCAAGCAGCTTAAAGAGCTGCGTCACATGATCGAAGGTAAAAAAGCAACATCGGCTAGGGAGATATTTGCAGTATTACCACCTTATTACGATGAACTTCTAGAATTAGTAACAAGATTTGTCAGAAAGCCAAGGGCATCAACCAAAGCACTAAGATATGCTGAATCGCTAAGTCTGAGTGATGCCTTTCTTAGTCAATCTTACGATTTGCCTCAAGAACTCATGCCTATTGATGAGGTTTCTGTGAAGCTGCTTAATGATGTCGCCATTTTTATTACCGAAGCTAGTGGGCTTAATAAGGACTTCTCCGGCAAATACATTGAACTCTCAAATCAGGTGTTTACGAAGTAGGATCTGAATTCCAGGGACACCATACCAATCAGGCCTGCTACAAATCAGGCATTATGTCCCAGGTTACACCATAGTGGAATTGAAGGCACCTTAGGGGCCTGGGGCGGAGCAAGGGTGGAGGGTTAGTGTAATTGCACCGTAGTGGGATTGAAACTCATAGGGTGTACCCCCTTACCCTCACTTTTGGCATTATGTGTGTCGGAAAGAACCTCACCTTTGGGAAAGGCATTCTCTAAGGAACTGTAAAGGCTTGTTAATTATCCCCAGCGGGTGCTATTATTAAACAAAACAGGCCTTTTGTTTAATAAGGGAAAATTTACTAAACCGGCATTTAATAATAGAATCTTGACCGAAGGCTAAAATGAAAAATTCATATACTGTAGTGGTGGAAAGGGACCCCGAAAGTAGATGGCTGGTTGGTGAGGTCGTCGAGCTTCCGGGCTGCTATACCCAGGCACAAGATTTGCCCTCCCTCGAATCTAATATCCGTGAAGCCATATCTGCATATCTCAGGACGGCCTCGCCTGGAGAACCACCTCCCGATTTCGTCGGTACCTGGCGTGTTGAGGTATCGGCTTGACCAAACTCCGCCTGGTTACTTACAAAGAATTAAGAAAGGTAGCGGAGAAATCTGGTTTTGCGTGGCAGCGCTGTGAGGGGAGTCATAACACCTTCAAGAACTCTGAAGGCCGGATAATAGTTATCCCGGACCACGGTGCACAGGTCATTGTGCGCCCTTTACTGCGCAAGATATTGCGTGATATGGGTATCAGTGTGGACGAGTATCATAAAATCCTGCAAGAGCTCTAGAATTCACAGAGCAGGCAATTATGGCGAAGTTAGGGTGGCAAGCGGAACAAAGTCTACGCGGCAAAAAAATTCCTGGTATTCTGGAGGAGGATACCCAGTTTGCGGGAGGGAATTAGAGGGAGATATCGCCCTCACCTTGCCTCACCCTAACCCTCTCCATCAAGTGGAGAGGGGACTTCCGTCAAGGGGGAGGAGATTGCCACGTCCCGACAAGTCGGGGCTCGCAATGACATAGGGGGTCGAGGGAGAGGATCCTACATTTCCAGGGACGCCGTACCAATCAGGCCTGCCACAAATCAGGTATTAAGTCTAAGTCCCGGAATATTTCGTTCAATGTCACATTAACTCATTAAGGGACATCAGAAGAATCTATAAAGGGTGATTATTCGGTACCTCGAAAATCAATCTGCTTTCTCTTCATTATTGCCTGAGTTTAACTCAATTTACCGTACTCCTCCCAGCCTTGCTTTCACCCTTACCAGGTATTATGATTGGCACTGGTTATGTGGATAGTGCAATACAATTGCCAGACTTCCTGACCATAGCACGAAGAGGGAGGAACGAATGCTATATAGAGTACAGAAGAGAGATATCGTGCGGGCCTCAAAGGTATTGGCCGATGCCTTTCAGCGTGATCCGCTCTGGAACAAGATCTATGAAGGAGAACCCGATATTGGGAAGCGGTTCCAAGCCTTCTTTGAGGGGGGTGTAAGGTATTGTCTGAAGTATGGTGAGGTCTATGCTCCCTCGGAGGACCTGGAAGGAGTTATAGGATTGGTCCCGGGAAAGTATGCCGACATGAACGCATGGCGCGCAATACGCAGTGGAACCATGAGCGTGGGGATGAGAATGGGGTTGAATGCTGCGATGAAGATGAGAACTATCTTCAAACCGGTTGCCGAAGACCGCCGTGAACATACGGCCGGTTGCGCCTTTTTGTACGTGCTGGTTTTCGGTGTCTCTACCGAGCTGCAGGGCAAGGGGTTCGGAAGGAAGCTAATTGACGCGGCGATTGAGAAATCCGAACGCGAAGGACTCTATTTGTATCTCGAGACTGAAACAGAAGAGAATGTGAGGATGTATGAACACTTCGGGTTCAGGCTGCTCAAGAAAATCACTCTGCCGGTAGTCGCTCTTCCCATGTGGGAAATGGTGAGGGAACCGAAGGTCTGAATTATGCGGTTTCAGTAATAAGCGCCTGGGTTATCACTCAACAAAATAGTATGTTGTGATAGCCAGCTGGTATCACACGAAATAGTGGTTTGTGTAATAAAAGAGTCTTCACCAAAAGGATTGCGAATAAGAAAGGCTTAACTGTCCCACTTACGCAGGCTCAGCTCCTTTCAATCGGCTTTAGAAATACAGTTAAGATAAGACCGACAACGCCCGTAGCAGCAGTGACTATAAAAGCCAACTGATAACTATCGGTCATATCGAATATATAGCCAGCGATAAGCGGGCCGACTGCGGCTCCAAGCGTGAAGCCAAGAAGATTAATAACTCCAAGAATCAGACCATGTGAACTCAACCCAAACAGCCTTGCTACCAAGGGTGACTGTGAAGTAATACACCCACCAAAAGCAAAACCAAAGACAGCAGCGAACAGGTATAGTCCCCACGCCTCTTTGTCTGGCACCAGCCAGAACAGAGTTGCTGCCATCAGAATAAAGCCCATGATAAAAACCCGCCTGTTGCCAAATCTATCAGCAGCGCCGCCAAGCGCAATCCTGCCAACAATACTCAGCCCGCCAATTGTGGCCAAAATGTTGGCAGCACTGGTAGGTGAGATGCCTAACCCGATTGCATGAAGCACAATGTGTGCTATTATGGTATAGACACAAAATCCAAGACAGAAAAACATACCGGAAGTGAGCCAGAACTGCCGGGTACGGGCCGCCTCCTTGAGAGAAAGTGAATTAGTCTCCGATACGGGCTCCTGCTTCTCTCCTTCACTTCCACTATAGGGCTTTTGCCTCGCCTGAGTTGGGTCACGTCTTAAGAACTGGGCAGCTAATACACCAACCACCAGGACTATGCCGCCCACTATAATGTAAGACATGCGCCAGTCATAAGCAGAGATTAGCCGGCTAGCCACCGGTGCCCCAATTAATGTCCCTATGCTTACCCCGCTCAGGACAATTCCGGTCATCAGACTCCGCCTCTTTGCAAACCATCTGGCTACCGTTGACACTATGGGGACCCAAGAACCACCCATCCCAGCACCTATTATCACCCCGTAAAACAGATATAGCTGCCAGACAGCGCCAATCTGTGACATTAGCAAATAGCCCAGACCTACGAGGAATCCGCTAATTGTCAACACCACACGGGGGCCAAACCTATCGGTTAATCTCCCCATGGTGATACCGAGCAGGCCTTGCACAATCCAGGAAAGTGAGAGGGCGCCCGAAATCATTGCTCTGGTCCAGTTAAAATCGGTTAACACCGGTTTAAAGAAAATACCAAACGAATTATAAGCACCCCACATTATCGCCATAATGAGGATGGCAGCCCCGACCACGATATAGCCGTAGGAAAATCGCGGTCTAGCCCCGGGCGATTGCGGATCCTGTCGGATAGGCATGATAGAACTAATTTACATATTTACTATTGAGGAAGAACGTATTGTGTTATAAAAATCCAATTATAGCACGTGACGACTCCGACCCAGATGAGCGGGCTGTGATAATCATTGAGACTATCATCAAATCAGATGTATATGATAGCTACTGAGGAAATTAACCGGAAACACAGTTACTATTCGGCAGAGTCAATATAGCTCTATACCGATATAACAAATTAATCTTCCAGCAAGGTATCCTGAAGCTTCACCGGACCCGCAGGTGCTATAATTAGGATTAATACTATACTTGACAAGAAGTGTGCGTTCAAAGGAGGGATAAGTGATGAATCAGGCCAGTCAGTGGTACAAATTGCAGTACCCTGAGTGTTTCGTTAATGAAGAGCTACGAATGATGCAAAACACGCTTGCCGATTTTGTCGACAGGGAGATTATGCCAGTCCGTGACAAGATTGACGATGATATAACGCATGAAGAAGTAATTACTCCCATCCTGAAAAAATTACAGGTAGGCCTGGGCTACCAGAAAAACAAGATACCCAAAGACTTCGGCGGCAACCAGCAGCTTTCCATGGTCGGAGATGCCCTGATACAGGAGCAGCTCTCCCGCGCCGACTACGGCATAAGCCTCCACAGCGCCTGCACCGACTGGGGATTCGTACCGGCTGCCCTTGCCTACTTATCACCGTCGCCAACAGGAAAGGCATGGGGAGAAGCAGTGTTCAGGGAATTCGCCCCCAGGTTCACCGGCAATGAGCTAGCCGTTGCCTGCATGAACTTCAGTGAGGAGGACTCCGCCTGCGATGTTGAGAACCCGCTTAACGAGGGCAGGACGGTAAAGGTGAGGGCAGAGCTTAAAGGCGACGAGTGGGTGATAAACGGTAATAAGTTATGGGCATCCAATGCCGGCATTGCCGACCTCAACTGTGTGGTCTGCAATATGGACCCAAAGCTGGGAATAGCTGGCTTTGCCCTGGTCTATGTTCCCGAACCGTGGACAGGGGTTTCCCATGGTAAATTCGAGGTCAAGTGCGGGGCTAACGCCGACAGGAATACTCCCACCTATTTCGACAACGTCAGGGTGCCCAGGGAATGGGGAATACAGGGGCCTGAGGCCTGGGCCATTTTCACCAATACCGTGTCCGCCCCCATGTCCCTGAACGCCGCCAACGCAATCGGTACTCTGCAGGGGGCTTTTGATATCCTGGTTGCTTATACAGAGAGCAGGGTGGCTGGAGGCAAACCGGTCAACCGGCACATGCACGCGGCCATGATACTGGGCGAGATGGCAGCGTTTATATCCGTGGGCAGAGCCGCCATTCTGGAGCTGGCTCACCAGTATGACCATCAGGATATCTATGGTCCGTGGAACTCGGAAAGCATGATGGCTAAAGGGCATGCAGTGCACGCCTATATTACCCGCACCGTGCCCGACCTGGTATCAAGGGGCATGGAACTGATGGGTTCCTTCGGCCTTGTCCGGGAAAACGGTTACGAGAAGTATTACCGTGATGCCGTAGTGCTGAAAATAGTCCTGGGCGGCTCACACCTGGGTTACTTCGAAGCCTGCAAGCAGTTCTATGACCTGGACTACTCTGCATTCGGTCCGGGAAAGCTTCAAAAGCCGGCTTGAGATATAATCAACAGGACATCTCAAAATTTTTCGACAGGAGATGAAGATATGAATCTGAAAGGAAAGGTTGCCCTTGTTACCGGAGGAGGCAGCGGTATAGGCACTGCCATCGCTGAGCGATTTGTTGCCGATGGAGCCAAGGTCTGTATCACCGGCCGCCGTAAAGAAATGCTGGAAAAGGTGGCTGAATCGCTCCCATCGGGCTCAGCGGTGATATGCCAGGGAGACGTATCGAAGGAGGAAAATGTAAAGCGCATGGTGGAGACGACGATGAAGTTTGGCGGCAAAATCGATGTGCTGGTGAATAACGCCGGCATAAACCACCCAGCACCTATTGCCGAGCTCGACCTCAAGCTTTGGGAGCATGTTATTGCGGTCAACCTGACCGGCCCATTCCTGCTCATGAAGGAGGTCATACCGCATATGATGAAGGTGGGTGGGGGGTCTATCATCAACATTGCCTCGCTGGGCGGCCTGCGCTGCCTGCCCAGCATGCCCGCCTACTGCAGCTCAAAAGCAGGGCTGATTATGCTCACCCAGCAGGCGGCGCTGGAGTACGGGAGCAAGAACATTCGCTCTAACGTGGTTTGTCCGGGCGGCGTCTCGACGGACATGACGGTTAAGGACTTCGGCGAGTTCGGGAGAATGCTCGGCATAGAGCACAATACATTCATTAACCAGATAGCGCAGGAGATACCCATGCGCCGCTTCGCCGCTCCGTCTGAAATCGGCGGACTTTGCAGTTACCTCGCCAGCGATGATTCATCATTTATGACCGGAGCTGTTATCACCCTCGACGGCGGAACTGCTGTTGTCGATGTTGTAGGAGCAGCCATAACAGCATCGCTCAGGAGGGGAGGCATCGTCGATTAAGAATATGAAACTGAAATCTACTCGGGTAATCAAAGAGTAAAAATCATTAGAAAGGGGGAATTGGAAAAGTGACTGATTATTACAAGAACCTGGTGCAGAAACCAAAGTATGAGGCGCGTACCGAATTCGATGACGTTAAAGGCCGGCAGTATCCCACCATGACCTTTATGAGCAATGAGCTCGTGCCGGGAAGCAACGTGTACATCGAGATGGGCTGGATATGGGCTATGCCCGACCCGAACCCTCATATACCCGAACATTCTCACTCCGGCCACGACGAATTCGTCCTGCATATCGGCTCCGACCCTAAAAATCCCGAAGACCTCGGTGGGGAGATAGAGTTCGTGGTGGGGGGCCAACCGCTTAAAATCAACAAGACCTCAGCCCTCTACGTGCCGGCGGGAGTGATACATGGTCCCCTGACCTGGAAGAGCGTTGCCCGGCCGCACCTGCAGATGACAATAATAATGGGTGCCGGCACTCTCGCTGAGGCGGCACCAGGCGGATATGGTGGGTAATTAAATAATAGTGCTAAATCACCCTCGACCAGCGGTGTGGTGATGCCGATTCGGGTGGTTACTTTGCCGAATCCCAGGGATACCATCCTTCACAAGGTGAAGGACCAGGCCTGCTACAAATCAGATATTATGTCCCAGAATATTCCGTTCAATGTCACATTAACACATATTGTTACCCCAGCTTCGAAAGGCCTTCGGTATCATGTTGATCACGATGGCCTCAAGTGAACTAACATTGTATGGAGCCCCGATCCATCATTGGAACACGAAAAAATGTGGAGGCTTAGTACCTAACGTTAGTACATAGGCTGCATTTATCCTCTTGTCTAATTCAGCAGTATCGTGTTCATTCAGGCGGATTAGCAACATCGCCCCGCTTCAAAAGTATTCCCTTATTCCAGCCACCAGATCTTCTGGCCGCTCTGACACAATTGTTTCCCCCAACATCAATGGCATAAACCATGAATCGATACTCACGTAGTTCGGTTGAGTATTAGGCCTGGCAACAATACTCAACCCGGCGCGGAAGTCATTTGCCTCCTCCAGACTACCAGAGTAAATAATGCAGTTAAAGCTATCAAACCCGCGGTAATGATAATATCTCAACACGTTGGATAGCCCCGCAGCAAGATTTCTTATATCATCTGCCTCAAATTGCAGAAAGTTGGACACATTTGCTATAGCTCGCACCTCGAAGAAGCCAGTTGGAGCAAAGGGTACATACCAATAGATATTACCCATCTGTTTTATCTTTCGTTCGCCATTAATGGCCATAAAATCCTGCCAGAAATTGCTGTTCTTAGCTTCAACGTACTTGGTGCTGAGTTCAATTAAATTCCTTATTCGGTTAAAAGGAACCCGCTGCATTGCAATCTGTTGATGGAAATGTATCAAGCTTGCCCCGGCTGGCGGAAGATAATTGGTTCCCACTACTGGATATGCAAGAGTGTTGCTCAGATTGTGTACCCTACGTATGCATTCGAAGGCAGCGGTTAGCGAATTGTAGAGCAGTTCTTTAGTAAACTGACCGAGATTGAGGTAATGTATCTCTGGCGACGTTACTACAGCTTCAAACTCTGTTCTTGGGAATAGATTCGGGAAAACATAAACATCTCCAATCTTCAATACACCCTCACGTACTCGATCTTTGGGAAACTTAGCTATAACCTTATCAATCGTCGGAGAGCAAAACGGGCAATCACGCTTTGATTTGTTTGATATTTCGTTAAGCCACCGGTCATCACGATTGCCGTAGAACGCTGCCAATTTCTCCCTTAGGTTAGGACAAATCAGTGAACTGCGAGACGTAAGAGGATCGAACCTGCGCTCTAATCTATGTTCCAGAGACTTACCATCAGTATCCAGCACCTCTACGGTAATGGGTTCACGCTTGAATTCAATCGGCATTCGTGCCTCCTTTCTATCCTCTATTGTATGCATTCTGTTGTCTGCCAATCAACCGTGTGATTTGCATGGGCCTACACTTTTTAGCGGAATGTTGCATTATACAAAGCTTGTTTCTTTTAACCTGGCCGAATCCCGCAAAGGGTCAGAAAGTATATTCGCAGATTCATTATATAGCCTTATATTCTTTAGGAACTGGCTGACCCACCTTTTCCTTCCCCTCAATATTTGGCAGTATAATAAAGCCTGAAGACAGAATTGAATAGAGGAAGGGGTATAATATAGGACCTATTAATTGAGCAAATAAGTTTCATCCAAGTTGAGCGATGCTATGGAAGAGCGTGATATTTTAAAAATAGTCAAAGAAGATATTCTAAGATTACTAGCTGAAGAAGCGGGTAATAAAAGCCCCTTGAAATTCGTAAAATTAGAGATCCAGGCATCCAGTTCACTCATGTCCGAAGCGATTAAAGAGCTTGATGAAGAGAACCTGATACAAGTTGGTCAAGATTCCGTTGCATTAACAAAACAGGGGCAAAATAGAGCCAGCAGTATTCTCGAAAAACACCTCACTATTGAACGGTATCTCGAGAAGACCAGAAGCAAAGGAGAGGCACATGAAGCGGCTCAGGTTCTTGAACATTATATTTCACAGGAAGTTATCGATAACATAAAGGAATTATCCACCCTGGGAAAGAAGGGCATCCCTCTAACCGAATTTAAATTTAATACGGAAGGTATAATCACCGATATTAAGCCCCCTGATTTTAGGCTATTTGAAAGGCTAATCAGTATGGGGATAGTCCCTGGTGGAAGGATCAAGATAACTAATAGAATCGGCCATACTACCATCGCTACTGTGAATAGAGTCTTTGCTATTGGTGAAGATGTGGCCCAAGGAATTGAAGTACTCGAATATGAAAGAACTTAGGGTAGCTGTAGTTGGTCAACCAAATGTAGGTAAATCTTGTCTACTTAACGCATTAGCCAGCTCCAGAATTGTAGTGTCTAATTATCCCGGGACTACTGTGGAGTTGACACGAGCTAAAAAAGTTATCGGCGACACTAGAATATATTTTGAGGATACCCCTGGAATATATTCAATATCCGACAGAAGCGAAGAGGAAAAAGTTACTGAAAAAGCCATATTCGAGGAGAAAGTAGACAGGGCAGTAATAATTGCTGATAGCACATCTCTCGACCGGAGCCTTTATCTGGCTCTCCAGATACTGGAGGCACGGATACCAATTATCATAGCGCTTAATTTCATTGAAGATGCCCAAAAGAAAGGAATCACAATTGATCATGAAAAACTGCGAAGTCTGCTCAATATCCCCATTGTCCCCATAAATCCCCTAACCAATAAAGGCATAAGCCAACTTCTGGACGCTATTGTGAACTTTGAAGGTGGATCGGCAGATAGTTTTAACGTCGAGTACGATGACGATATAGAAAAGGCAATAAATGGACTATCGCCATCCATAGCTGGAACTGTGTTGCCCAGAAGATTTGTGGCATTAAGAATTCTAGAGGAGGACGAAGATTTCGAAAAATACCTGGAAGATAAGGGAATGATTAAACAGGTAAAGCAAGGCCTGGATAAGCATCACCCCAGGGTGTATGAGGATATAGCAATAACAAGATATGGGACAGCTTGTTTTATTGCCGAAAAAGTAACTCAAATAGTTCCTTTAGAAAAAGGCAGAAAAAAGCTACAGGATAAGATTGACGGCATTCTCCTTGATAACACGTGGGGAGTAATAACGAGTGTTTTATCCCTTCTTTTCATCTTCGGGGTCCTTTTATATCTGGGAAACTTGATACAAGGCTCTCTTATGGGTTGGGTAGAAAGCTTGCAGTCTTACCTCGGTACAGCAGAAACCTCTATTGTTAATATGGTGTTGGTTCAGGGAATAACAGGAGTTGCTGCCGGCGTTTCTATCGCTTTGCCCTACGTATTCTTGTTTTACATAATTCTGGCACTACTAGAAGATTCTGGTATTCTTTCCAGGTTTACTGTTAATGTAGATAGATTCTTGGCCACGTTTGGATTACCTGCGAAGGCATTCATTCCTCTGGCATTAGGCTTAGGCTGTACGGCACCAGCGACTACAGCTACCAGAGTTGTGTCATCAAAAAAAGAGCAATTCCACACAGCGTCGTTTTTTGCTTTTGTTCCCTGTTCTTCAAGGATTGCTATCATAATGGGGGTGGTTGGGTATTTTGGTGGTATAGGATTAGCCTTTTCCGTCTTTGTTACTCTACTAATCGCTGGTCTAATCTGGGCTTTGGTGATAAAAAAGGTCACTCATGCAAAGGGCGAACCATTGCTTTTGGAATTACCCCCCTATCGTAAGCCAGCGGTCAAAAATGTTGTTATCAAAAGCTGGATAAGGATGAGAGAATTTGTATACATAGTCATACCGTTCTTGATAATTGGAGGAATAGTTTACGGCATCTTAGATACATTAGGTCTTACAAATGCTGTAGTAGAACCATTCTCACCCATTACTGCCTGGTTGGGGTTGCCCAGTGTAACTATTATTCCTTTGATATTTGGATTTCTACAAAAAGACTTAACTGGAGCGATGCTTTTATCTGTTGTTGGCACTGAAGTGTCTTCAGTTTTAACGCCTATCCAGATCTATACATTTGGTGTGGCAGCCACAATTGGAATCCCATGCATAATTGCACTTGGTATGCTTATCAGAGAATTTGGATTCAGGAAAGCGATACTTCTAACTGCATCCTCTATATTTTATGGTCTTCTGCTAGCAGGGTTTATCTGGAGAGCTATTTCAATTTTATGAGTCCTTTGTGTGACATTTTTATCCATAAGCCTGGGTCAAGGCTAAAAATTTAGATTGTTTAGGGAAAAAGAATACGGCTGAGGTAACAAGAAACATCTATTACTCGATATTGTTCCGGTGCCGCCCCAGCAAATTTAGAGGTGTTTCAAGCAGAACTTCTAAGGGCAACAAATACAGCCCGTGAGGTGGGAATGGATTCCTGTTCAGCGCAGCGAGATTGCATATTTATCAGTTTTGCGTAACGATAATTGGTCACATCACACAGAGTGCTAGTTCATGCAATGCCTCGCGGCGGTTAAGGTAACAACATGACGGAATGTTACATTACCAGGAAGGGGAAGCAGAACCCAGCTAGCTCCGTCTTGTACAATTCCAGGGGCACCATACCAATCAGGCTTACGCCGGAAAGAGCTTAGTCCTCAAAAGTGGATTGCACTTTTCTGACGATTGTGCGATCTCGTTGCCCTTGTTCAGATAGGTTGATTAAGCCCTAAAAGTAAATACAGACAGGTTCCAGAAAACGACGGCTGTATAAAATGCCAAAAATACCACCGCGATTGTATATACGAGTCTGGGTTTTGCATTATAGTTAATCCATAAAAGTAACGTGGCTAAAAACGCACCTGACACCTTTATAGCCAGAAACGCCCCATGGCTTACCCAAGCGGTCAGGAAAGGATTCACTTCTGATCCGTGTCCGCCTGCCACCAAAAACTGGGTTATCAGTCCGTCCGCAACTATTATGCCAAATAGAGTGTAGAGAATGTACCTAACGGTTCGACTTTCAATATGAAAGGATTTTGGGGCTTTCAATGCATTCATGTCTTTCAAATATCTGAAAACAAAAGCTCCGGTAACCAGTTTTCAATCTTACAAAACGATTATCCGGGAGTCAATAGTACTTTGGAGTGAACAACAGTACTCGGGTTCGTTCAACCTCGCTGGGTAGAATTCCAGGGACACCAAAACTGCTCACTGATAATATCTAAGATATCGGCCGCTTTCCGAGCAACGCTTTTATAGTCATTTCTAAAACTCCTCCCTCCCCTGGCGGGAGGGAGTTAGAAGGAGGGAGATATCACCCTCACCTAAATCCTCTCCCATCAAGGGAGAGGAATGTAAGAGAGAAGGAACTCCCGTCAAGGGAGAGGAAGTTGCTTCGGCCCGAGAAATCGGGCCTCGCAATGACACCTCCTTCATGTCGTTGCGAGGCTGACGTAGTCAGCCGAAGCAATCTCGGCGATTGCCACGCTCCTGACTGCCAAGCCTTGGTGGGCAGGTCGCTCGCAATGACAGAAAAGGAAAGGACGCGCAATGAAATGGGGGGTTGCGGGAGAGGATTCTTATGTTAGCCAGTTCAGGACTTTCCTCATCGCCTCAGTGCGGTTATCTCTGGTTACCAGGATCGTTTCGACTTCGGGATGGCGTTTGATTTCGTCGGCGAAGGGATGGGGATTGAGCATAATAGTGCCCAGAACTTTCTTGCCACTGGTTATTGCCTGTGTCACGGCTTCCCTGAACTGGGGCGACAGAAGCTCCATCTTGCCAATCTCGTCAATGACTATCAAGTCGCTTTCCTTCAGTGCTTGGTGCAGGGCAGAAACGCCAACTCTGTTCAGGCTAGCTGTGTCCACCCCGTATTTGTTTACCTGGTGGGGACTGGAGATGTCGACATGGGCTAGTATCGCCTCCTGACCGTCGAGGGTAACAATCCTGAACCCCTGCCTTACTCCGCCGGTCCGTATCTCTTCGGTATAGAAGCCGCCGCCCTTGACCTTGGTACTAGCCAGGGTTTCTTTGATGAGAGCGGTTTTGCCTGTGCCCGGCTTGCCGGTTAACAGGAGGGCTCTTTTCACTGCTCTTCCGCTGGAGCCTGCTCTGGAGCCTGGGCTTTGCTCTTTTCCTTGAGCTCCTTCTCTGGAGCCCGCTCTGGAGCCTGGGCTTTGCTCTTTTCCTTGAGCTCCTTCTCTGGAGCCTGCTCTGGAGCCTGGGCTTTGCTCTTTTCCTTGAGCTCCTTCTCTGGAGCCCGCTCTGGAGCTTGAGCTTTACTCTTTTCCTTGAGCTCCTTCTCTGGAGCTTGCTCTGGAGCTTGAGCTTTACTCTTTTCCTTGAGCTTCTGCTGGTGCCGGCGATGCTTCAAGGCAGCCACTTTTTTCTTTTTGTACATCTCTCTCGCGCTAATCTCCCACGCTAAATCCAGGTTATTGGGACTATTCTACCATATTAGGGTGTTTAAAGATGTAGAGAAGGGCTAGCAATGACACCCCTTCTGTCTTTGCGAGGCACGATGGTGCCGAAGCAATCCCCAGGGATGGGTATGAGATTGCCACACCCCGACAAGTCGGGGCTCGCAATGACAAAAAAGGAAGGTGCTCGCAATAGCTGTGAAGGAAGGGATTCCTTCACGCCTCAATGGTTCATAACTCCCCCGCCTGCCAAAGAATTCCCGCCTGCCAAGGCCTGGCGGGCAGGTGTTCGGCCTGCTTGCGCAAAAGCTTCAGCGAAGGCAAGCGGGCAGGACTGAGCCCTCTTACCTTAAGAGGGGAAATTCTGAGCCTCTGGCCCTTTTATGGGTTGTCATATTGCAAGGGGGTGCAGGTTGATATTTGAGTGGTGAGTATCTAAGTGTTACAATTCTGTCGGGTTTTACGGAGATGAGGCGATTTTACAGCGGGCCGGGGGTAGTAGAGAGTTAGATGCGAAGAGTATATCTCGACCATGCTGCCACCACGCCAACTCGTCCTGAGGTGGTGAAGGCCATGCTGCCTTATTTTACCGATGCCTTTGGCAATCCTTCGAGCATCTATTCTTACGGGCAAGAGGCAAGGGGGTCCGTAGAAGAAGCCAGGGCTAAGGTGGCGGAGCTTATCGGCGCCCAGGGCGAGGAGATTATTTTTACCAGCGGAGGGACGGAGGCGGATAATTATGCCCTGAAGGGCGTTGCCTATGCTAATGAGCGTAAAGGGAACCACATCATCACCTCCTCCATCGAGCACAATGCGGTGCTGGAGGTGTGCAGGTTTCTGGGGAGCAGAGGATTTAAGATAACTTACCTCCCGGTAGACGAGTGCGGCCTGGTTGCCCCTGACGATGTCAAAAGGGCTATTACCGGTAAGACCATCCTTATCTCAATCATGCATGCCAACAACGAAGTAGGCACGATAGAGCCCGTGGAAGAGATAGGTAAAATTGCCAGAGAGGCAGGAGTCTATTTTCACACCGACGCCGTGCAAACTGTGGGGCATATCCCGGTGAATGTGGATGCGCTCAAGGTGGACCTGCTCGCCGTTTCAGCGCATAAGTTCTACGGACCTAAAGGAGTGGGAGCACTATATGTCAGGGAAGGCACCAACTTGGTTCCCTTTATACATGGGGGAGGGCAGGAAAAGAAACACAGGGCCGGTACAGAAAATGTTCCTGCTATCGTGGGCTTGGGCAAGGCGGTGGAATTTGCCAGGCAGGAGATGGACAAGGAAGCGGAACGGCAGGCTTATCTTCGGGATAAACTAATTAAAGGTCTCCTGGAAAAGATCGACCACATCCACTTAAATGGTCATCCCACGAAAAGGCTACCCAATAATGTCAATGTAATCGTTGATTTCGTGGAAGGGGAATCCCTGCTTTTAAGTCTCGATTCAGAGGGCATCTGTGCTTCTACCGGCTCTGCCTGTGGCATGGCAAGCCCTGAACCGTCCCATGTCCTTCTGGCGCTGGGGGCCCCCCCCGAGCAAGCTCATGGCTCGCTCAGGTTCACACTGGGGCGAGAAAATAAGGAGGCAGACGTGGAGCGGGTGCTGGAGGTCTTGCCTGGAATTGTCGCTCGGTTGAGAGCCATGTCCCCTCTTTTGAAAAGTCAAAAATAGGAGTGGAGCAAATGACTGATCCCTGGTCACTTTACAACGAGAAGGTAATGGAGCACTTCAAGAACCCCCGGAATGTCGGGGAGATGGAGAACCCCGATGGTGTGGGGCGTGTCGGGGACCCTATCTGCGGCGATGTTATGGAACTTTACATTAAGGTAAAGGACGGCGTCATCGTTGACGCTAAGTTCAAGACTTTTGGCTGTGCAGCGGCCATTGCCACCAGCTCCATGGTCACCGAGATGGTGAATGGCAAGAGAGTAGAAGAAGCGCTGAAAATCTCCAACAAAGCAGTGGCTGAAGCTCTAGACGGACTGCCGCCGGCCAAGGTGCACTGCTCGGTCCTGGCCGAGGATGCACTTAAATCAGCTATCGAGAACTATCTAAGTAAATCAACTTCTCCACCTTGATTTCGCACCACGGGGTATAGGGTTGGGCTTGGGATTGTTGTAGTTGCCTGATTTATCAGAGGGGTGTCATTGCGAGTCCCGATTTATCGGGACGTGGCAATCTCCGGGGATTGCGGAGCCTCTTCTGGAAAGTAAGAGAGAATCCCCCCACCGAGATTGCTTCGTCGCCCAGCACTCAGCGCCATGAGTGCTGGGCTCCTCGCAAAGACAGGAGAGAGAAGATTCTTTCGGCCGGGCGAAGCATGGCAATCTCTGGGCAATTGCTTCTCGCGATATAGTGATATAAAGTGGCAGGAAAGGAAGGCCATCTGCTGATTGTGTATAATAAGGGCATGTGATTGCGGGGTTGGAAGATAAAGGCCGGCACATGTTAACGAAGGACGATTTGACCAGATACGAACGCCAGATTTTGTATACAGACTTTGGCGAGGAGGGGCAGAAAAAGCTTAAGCAGTCCCATGTAGTGGTAGCCGGACTTGGTGGACTGGGATGCTCCGCTACTCTATATCTAACGTGTGCCGGCGTAGGCTATGTCACCCTGATAGACTGTGACCGTGTGGAACTCTCTAACTTAAACCGGCAGGTTCTTCATTACGAGGAAGATATTGGAGAGGGGAAGCCCATTTCCGCAGCACGGAAACTGGCTAAACTAAATTCTTCAGTAGAGGTTACTCCTGTTTTCAAGAAGATTACTGAGAGTAATGCCAGAGAGATTATCAAAGGAGCCAATCTGGCAATAGACGGGATGGATAATTTCAAGACCAGATTTATTGTTAACAAGGCGTGTGTTGCCGAAGGAATACCCTTCATCCATGGAGGTGTCCATGGGCTCTTCGGCGAGGTTACTACTATACTCCCGGGGAGGACGCCCTGCCTGGCCTGTATTTTCCCCGAAGTCCCACATAAGAAGGGAGTATTTCCTGTTTTCGGTGTAACGCCGGCCTTAATTGCCATCTTACAGGTGACAGAAGCGATTAAATTCCTGGCCGGGTTCGGGTCTCTGCTAACAGGGAAGATGTTATACTTCAATGGCGAAACGATGGATTTCACATTCCGTAACCTGGTAAAAACCAGAATTGCGAGGTCTGCGGGACAAAAGATGTCTAAAAATGAGCATAAAGGTGAAGCTTCATCCGATTCTGCAAAAACTTACTGGAGGGCAAGAAGTGGTTGAAGTGACCGGTCATCCCACTGGTGAATGTCTCGAGAATCCGGAAAGTCGGTCCCCTGTTATTAAACAAATGATTCGTGATAATCAAGGGCAGCTACGTCGTTATTGTGAAATTCTTGTTAACTCCGAGTCCACTTACCCCGAGGAGCTAACTACCCCGGTGAAAGACGGAGACCAGATTGACACTGAAGTTTTTTTTGGCGGAGGATAGCCATAGATGGAAAATAGGGATGCTGAAATAGTAGAGAAAATCTCGGCCCTTAAGAAAAGAGGGAATGCGGTTATCCTTGCCCATAACTATCAACCGGGTGAGGTTCAGGATATAGCTGACTTCGTTGGCGATTCCCTGGACCTGAGTCAGAGGGCTGCCGAAACCGCTGCCGGTGTAATCGTGTTTTGCGGAGTCCGGTTCATGGCGGAAACAGCCTCCATCCTCTGCCCTGATAAGGTGGTCTTGCTTCCTGATGTGAACGCGGGCTGCCTCCTGGCAGACATGATTACCGCCGAACAATTACGGGCGAAGAAAAAGGAACATCCCCAAGCAGTGGTGGTCTGCTACGTTAACTCTCCAGCCGAAGTCAAGGCGGAATCAGATATCTGCTGTACTTCCGCCAATGCGGTCAAGGTCGTAGAAAACCTGGATGCTCGAGAGATATTATTTGTCCCCGACCAGAATCTCGGGCATTATGTCTCGACCAGGACGGGCAAAAAGATGATTCTCTGGCCCGGCTTCTGCCCCACCCATACCGTGATGATAAGGCCTGAGAGGATAAGAGAATTGAGGCAAGAGTATCCTCAAGCCAAGGTGGTAGTGCACCCGGAGTGCACGCCAGAGGTAATCGCCCTGGCCGACGAAGTGCTCAGCACCGGCGGGATGTGTAGATATGCTCAGCGAGATGATGTCAGAGAGATGATTGTGGGTACGGAGGTGGGGATAATACACCGGCTTAAAAAAGAGAATCCCGTCAAGAGGTTTATTCCTGTTTCCGAGCAGGCAATCTGTCCCGACATGAAGCTGATTACCCCGGAGAAAGTTTTGCAGTCTCTGGAAGAGATGAGTCCTGAGGTGAAGGTTCCCGAGGGAATTCGGCTCAGGGCAAAAGCTGCCGTGGACAAGATGCTCAAGACAGGCTAAGAATCGTGAAGCCTAATTTGTTGGGCGCCCTCCTTTGTCATTGCGAGGTACATTTTCCCTTCTGCCATTGCGAGGCAAGATAGTGCCGAAGCAATCTTCCCCTACCTGTCGTTGCGAGGAGCCGAGATTCCTCGCTTACGCTTCGGAACAGGCTCCGCAATCTCGTGGAGGGGTAATGAGATTGCCACGCACCTTTCAGGTGCTCGCAATGACAAAGGAAAAAGGCTCACAATGACAGAAAGGGAAAGGCTCGCAATAATAAGCACCTCAAGTGGCTGGACATTGCCTGCCGATAGAGGTATACTGGCTAGCACGTCTTCAAAGCCGCCGCACCAGTAGCTGAAGTGAGGCCAACTAAGAGGAGAAACATTCTAAGCACTAAATACGAAATACTAAACAATACTAAAGCTCGAACCTCAAATGCCCAAACAAGAGGATTTAGATATTAGGATTTAAGATTATGGATGAAGTTATTATTTCCCGTGCCATTGCCGAAAGCTACATGAAAGACTTCATGGAGGCGATGGAGGTGGATGTTGCTGTAGCTGGAGCGGGGCCGGCGGGGCTTGTCACTGCCTACTCCCTGGCGAAAGAGGGAGTAAAGGTGGCAGTGTTTGAGAGGCAGCTTCGTATTGGCGGCGGCATGTCCGGGGGAGGGATGATGTTTAACCGCATCGTCGTTCAGGAGGAAGGCAAGCGTATATTGGATGAGTTTGAAGTTCCAGCCAAGGAATACGAAAAGGGGTACTATGTCGCTGATTCGGTGGAGGCTATTTCAACTATCTGTTCAAGTGCTATTAAAGCCGGGGCGAAGATTTTCAATTTGATTAACGTTGAAGATGTCATGATTCGGGAAGATGACAGGATAACCGGGCTTGTTTTGAACTGGAGCGCTGTTTCCTGGTCGAAGCTGCATGTAGACCCTCTAACTGCAAGGTGTAAGGTGGCTGTAGACGCCACCGGCCATGACGCTGAAGTCTGCCGTATCGTAGTAGAGAAAATAGGTCCCAAGTTACGGACGAAGACGGGGGAGGTGATAGGGGAGAAGTCCATGTGGGCTGAGAGGGGAGAAAAAGAAATACTGGAAAATACCAGGGAAGTCTATCCCGGACTGGTGGTCGCTGGTATGACAGCGAACGCCGTTTTTGGTTCCCCGAGGATGGGAGCAATTTTTGGCGGCATGCTTCTATCCGGTAAAAAGGCTGCCCAGGTAGCCAAGGAATTAATTAAGCAAGGCTAAATTTGCTATGGCAAAGACAATAGCTGAAATCAACGAGAAAATCAGAAAAGGTAAGGCTGTCGTGGTGACTGCCGAGGAAGTGATTGACATCGCTAAGGAAAAGGGTGTAAGCAGGGCAGCCGAGGAAATCGATGTGGTTACCACTGGCACCTTCAGTCCCATGTGCGGGTCCGGGGCTTTTTTAAATATCGGACACTCCAGGCCGAGGTTAAAACTTGGCGGCGGCAAGGTTTACCTTAATGATGTCCCGGTCTATACCGGGATGGCTGCTGTTGATATTTTCCTCGGGGCAACTGCCCTTCCCGATGATGACCCCAGGAATAAGTTCTATCCGGGGGAGTTCAATTATGGTGGGGGACATGTAATCGAGGAGCTGGTAGCAGGGAAAGACATAGTACTTACCGCCACCGCTTTTGGAACGGACTGCTACCCCCGGAAAAAGCTGGAGACCCTGATTAACATTAAGGACATAAATGAGGCAATTCTATTTAATCTCAGAAATGCCTACCAGAACTATAATGTGGCGGTGAACCTCTCCGATAAAGTTATCTATACCTATATGGGGGTGCTTAAGCCGAATTTGGGAAACGCTCACTACACTACAGCAGGGCAGCTCTCACCGCTGTTGAACGACCCTTACTACAAGACCATAGGTGTCGGGACGAAGATTTTCCTTGGCGGCGGAATAGGTTATGTAGCCTGGCATGGCACGCAGCATAACCCTGCTGCTCTCAGGGGAGACAATGGTGTGCCACGAGAAGGAGCAGGGACACTAGCCGTGATTGGAGATTTGAAGCAGATGAAGCCGGAGTGGCTAGTAGGGACAAGCATGCTCGGTTACGGCTGCACACTAACTGTGGGCATAGGTATCCCGATACCCATACTTTCCGAGGAAATTCTCCGCTACACTACAGTAAGCGATGCTGGCATCCTGGCACCCCTCGTGGACTATTCCGAGGCTTATTCCCAGTTGAAGCCGGATATCCTGGGAGAAGTTAGCTACGCTGAACTCAGGAGCGGTCGTATAAAGGTTCAGGACAAGGATGTCCCGACCGGTTCTTTATCCAGCTATCCTAAAGCGGTGGAAATTGCCAGCATCTTGAAAGAATGGATAGAGAAGGGCGAATTTTTGCTTACCGAGCCAGTGGCTCCGTTGCCCGGAGTGGAGTCAGGCATAACCTTTAAGCCACTTAAGGAAAGACCGATAGGAGAGTAATTAAGAAAAATGGATGTCTCCAGAAGAATAGTGCTTCACTTCCCGCCCAACATAACAGGGCAGCCGGTCGTTTACCGCCTGGTTAAGGATTTTGGTCTCACCTTTAATCTCCTCAAAGCTTCAGTATCGCCGGGAGAGGAAGGATTGTTGGTCATGGAGCTAAGCGGTGAGCAGAAAAACTACGATAAGGGTGTCAAATACCTCACCGAGGCCGGGGTAGAAATCCAGTCCTTAAGTCAGGATGTCGTCCGCGATGAATCCCGGTGCACTCATTGTGGAGCCTGTATTACCATTTGCCCCACCGAGGCTTTTTCCTTGGAGCCAAAAACAAGAAAAGTTCTCTTCGACCACAATAAGTGTGTTGTCTGCGGGCTATGCGTCAAGGCTTGCCCTCCTCGAGCGATGATATTGCATTTCTGACCCTGAACGAAGTGAAGGGGAAGGATACATGCAGGAGCCACGTTTCTACCGCCACTGGATTAAGGACAGCGGATTAATTTCCTTCAATGTAGTGGTAGAGCAGACCGACCTGTACATCCGCTCTCAGCGTAATCTGAAGGATAAAGCTCTTAATTCCGTGCGAAAGCACCGGGGCTCTCTAGAGGCATATATTGGGCGCCATCCTCTTTTCTTGACTACATTGGACAGTTATGAGGCTGAAGCTGAAGCCCCGGCCATCGTCAGAGAAATGGCCAGGGTATCTCAGCTAGCGGGTGTCGGTCCTATGGCAGCGGTAGCTGGCGCCATTGCTGAAGCGGTAGGCAGGGATTTACTGGCTTTCTCGCCGGAGGTAATTGTGGAGAATGGTGGCGATATTTTTCTGAAAATATCTAAGAAGAGGCTGGTGGGAATCTACGCCGGGCAATCATCTTTTACCAAGAAAATTGCCCTGGAAATTATGCCCGGAGAAACACCACTGGGCATAGGTACGTCTTCAGGGACAGTGGGACACTCTTTAAGCATGGGCAGTGCTGATGGCGTTATTGCCCTTTCATCCTCGGCAGCTTTAGCCGATGCCGCAGCCACAGCGCTGGGCAATATGGTCAAGGCCGCAGATGATATTTCTAAGGCAACTGAAAAAGCCCGGAGTATCAAGGGGTTAAGTGGTGTGGTTATTATCGTGGGCGACAAAATGGGTGTCTGGGGCAGGGTGAAAATTGTGCCCCTTGGTTAAACCTTTCTTTTTTGCCCCGAGCAGTGATAAAGTTTTAAGCAATGAGAAACTCGCCCAACCTCAGTGTGCAATTAGCCCCCCGGCATCCTAAGGGACTACTCCTGTCTAATCCTGTGATGATAGCCTCCGGCATAGCTGGCTATTGCGGGGAGTATGCTGAGATTGCCGATATACAAAAGTTGGGCGCCATTGTCTCTAAAGGGACGACCCTTATGCCCAAAGGGGGTAATGCCCAACCACGACTGGTGGAAACCGCTGGTGGTCTGCTTAATTCGATAGGCCTGGAGAATATCGGTGTTGACGCCCTGATTGGAGAAAAGGCGCCTGTATGGGCAAGATGGCGGGTCCCGGTTATCGTCAATGTTGCCGGGGAAACAATAGACGAATATGTGGCTGTGACCAGCAAGTTAGAAGGCGTGCCCGGCATCAGCGGCATCGAGCTAAATATTAGCTGCCCCAATGTTTCCGCGGGAGGGATAGAATTTGGTGTCGACCCCGAGCTTGCAGCTCGGGTAACTTCAGCGGTTAAAGCTGCCACCAGCTTACCGGTTATCGTTAAGTTGAGCCCCAATGTAACCGATATTAAGGAAATCGCTTTAGCCGTGGAAGAAGCTGGAGCCGATGCCATATCCCTGATTAACACACTTAAGGGCATGGCAATTGATATAGACCGGAGAAAGCCCTGCCTGGGGAGTATTGCAGGCGGACTTTCCGGTCCCGCTATCAAGCCTGTGGCTCTTTACATGGTATTCGAGGCAGCCAGGGTGGTCCGTATTCCGGTGATAGGATGTGGCGGCATTGCTTGTGCTGAGGATGCCCTGGAGTTTATTATGGCTGGGGCTACCGCTGTGCAGATTGGCACAGCCATTTTGACTGACCCTCAACTTGGTCTCAATGTATTAGAGGGAATAGAAAGATTCATGAGACAGCATGGGGTTCAAAATCTAAGCGAGCTCATTGGTATCGCTCAGGCTTAGTTTTATACTGGTTATAGCTGCCCTTGAGTCAAGCAAATTTGCCCCGTGGAGTCTCATCAGATCCAAGTAGCACCTTTTTGTCATTGCGAGCACCTGAAAGGTGCGTGGCAATCTCCGGAATTGCTTCGTCGCCTTCGGCTCCTCGCAACGACACGAGGAGAGGGATTGTTTCGGCATTGTCGTGCCTCGCAATGACAGCATGGAAGTGTCATTCAGAGCAAAATGAAGAACCTCGTAATGCTCAGGACAGGCTCCGCTAAGAATCCTTAGCATAGCTCAGATGATGTCTAGAGATTCTTCGGTGTCCAACTCTATACTATTTACTTTCCTCTGACCCACTAGTCTTGCCCAAAAGGGGAGCTAGTAGCTCCATGGGCAAAGGAAACAGAATGACGTTGCTTCTCTCTGTGGCAATGCCTGACAATGTCTGCAAATAGCGAAGCTGTAATGCTGAAGGCTGACTGGAAATAACTTTGGCAGCCTCGGCCAATTTCTCTGCCGCCTGGGCTTCACCCTCGGCGTGAACCACCTTGGCTCTCCTCTCTCGCTCAGCCTCAGCTTGGGCTGCCATAGCCC
>Ga0307429_1000106_pt1 | contig 59738 bp, 62 predicted proteins | sample SalMarWE160230MG_FD_202151 | JGI IMG/M metagenome (GOLD analysis project Ga0307429, IMG submission 202151) | Salt marsh sediment microbial communities from the Plum Island Ecosystem LTER, Massachusetts, United States - WE1603-230 | ecosystem: Environmental > Aquatic > Marine > Intertidal zone >... | reverse complement strand
CCAGCGATACTCAAAGGCGGGCAGATTGCTGACGTTCCAATAGCCTTTGCCTCTATTGACCCCTGTATGTCATGCACTAATAGAGCTATCATTGTGGACTCAAAAACGAAGAACACATCACTACTTACTTACAGGGAGTTGCACGAGCTCTCGGTTGAAAAAACAAAAAGGTTGGAAGCCGAATTTGACAGCTAATAGTCCAGCAGGCATTGCAGCAATCATTGGCGGCCCGGTCATTGTGGGATTAGTTGGGACGCTATTTGCTCTGTTGTACCTCGGCATAGACCGCAAGCTGGTTGCCCACATGCAAGGCAGGATAGGGCCGCCCATAGTGCAGCCTCTCCGAGACGTGCGGAAGCTGCTCATGAAGGAAAGCATAATTCCCGATGGTTCTCTTAGCTGGCTGTTCAAGGCGGCCCCAATCCTCTGTCTGGTGGGGTCAGCTATACTATTCCTTTACATACCCATTTTCGGACAGAAGGCACTTTTTGAGGGCTTCGGTGATGCAATAGTGCTCCTATACTTGTTAGTAATACCTTCTCTGGCACTTGTGGTGGCCGGGTTCGCGTCGAGCTCGCCATATGCCACTGTGGGAGCGCAACGCGAAATGGTTATTATGATGAGTTACGAATTCTCCCTGGCGATGGCGATAGTTGCTATCGGCTGGCGTACCAGCTATGTTACTGGTGCCAATCCATTTGCGTTATCTACGATTGCTGCAAATCCGATATGGAATATAGCGGGCCCGGCTGGAGTCGTAGGAACACTAATGTTGCTCTTTGTTCTTCTAATAGTTACGCCGGCAGAAGTTGGCAAGATACCATTTGACGTGGCAGAAGCTGAAACTGAAATTGCTGGTGGGCTATTGGTTGAATATTCTGGTAGAAACCTTGCCCTATTCTATATCGCAAGCGCAATACGAGCTTTTGCCATGGCGGCTTTAATAGTGGCTTTGTTTTTCCCGTACAATTTCTCGTCTGTAATTGGAAGCGGGGTACCTGCTCTTGCAATAGTTGTGGATGGGTTGTTCTTCTTGGTCAAAGTCTTTGTGGTGATGTTCGTTTGTATAATGTTGATACGCGCTGCCATGGCGCGTTTCAAGATTGACCAGGCAAGTAAAGTCTATGTCGTCGCGATGTCACTCATAAGTCTTGTCGGTCTGATATTGATATGGGCAGATATGGTAATATGAGGCGAAACATATGGAAATAGTAAAGGTATTGCTAAGGCAGCTCGTTCAACCTCCGGCGACAAACAAGTTCCCGGCAAAATACGCTCCGGTATCAACCATCAAATTCCTGGAGAGGATTAAGGAAGGCAAACTGAAGCTAATACCACCAATCCCAGTACCTCCCGGGTTTCGTGGCAAAATTGCCTACGACCGGGAGAATTGCATCGGTTGCCAGCTGTGCTACAAGATATGCCCCACCAAGGCCATCGAGTGGTTGCCCGAGGAAAAAAAGGTCAAGGTGTTTATCTCACGCTGTTGTTTCTGCGCCCAGTGTGTTGATATCTGCCCGGTGAATACGCTGGCCATGACAGAAGAGTTTCTGCTAGCCACCTATGATAAGTACGCCGACGAGCTGGTAATCGTTGACAGCGGCGAGCTACCGGGCTCGGTGAAGAGAAAGAAACCAGCCGCCGGAGCCGCAGAGAAGCCAGCCGAGCAGAGCTAGCTCCTTTACCCCAGCAGCGGAATTTCAGCTATCCGTCCTTCCAGAATAGCCTCAGCCAGTCTCTTCACGCTTTTGCGCACCGCTTTTGAAATGCCCCTGCCCGTCTCTGTCCGCTCAGGCTGCACGCCGACAAGCAGGACCTTTCCGCAAAATTCCTCTACATAAGATATAAACATGGAGAGGGGCATGTGGTGTGTAGAAAAGGACAAAACGCTGATTTTCTCTGGCGTGATTGTGCGCAGAGCACCGGGTGGTAAACCCATATCGGCGGCATCTACCAGTATCAATAAGTCAGGCCGGTGCTGGCGGATAACCGAAGTATAGCTTTCCGGAGCAGTGCCGGCGTCTATGGCCATAATCTCAACGGGGAGGAGAGTCTTGGCTCTGTGCCGCCCAGCACTCAGCGCCCTGAGTGCTGGGTTGAGCACATCCACCACGCAGGTGCCGGCGGCGTCATCACCGCCCAGCCAGTTGCCGATGCCCAGGACTATCGTGCCGCTCATTTGTTGTCCATAGCTGATTACTTTCGGCCACGCTTACTTTGGTGAGCATTCTATTCCCATTTCGCGCCTCTTAGCAACAAGACGACGAGCGAGGACTACCAACTCTTTAGCCGTTGACGAGCCACTGCTGTGGATGTTAACATTCCTTGTTTGCACTAGTGCGGCGCTGTGTGGGTTGTCTGGCTGAAAGGAAGTGGTATAGCGATTCACTTCATTAAAGAAATCATGGTGCCGTTGAAAAATCTCAAAACAAGGAGGGTCTCATGGCTTATGAGAATTTAATTGTAGAGCGGGAGGACAATATCGGCATAATCGCCTTGAACCGGCCGCCGGCAAATCCCATAAATCTGGCTGTGCTCGATGAACTGGATGCAGTCCTGACCGGGTGGGAAAAAGATAAAGCGGTGAGAGTCATAATCATCACCGGCGCCGGCGAGAAGGTATTTTCAGCCGGCTTTGACGTGAAAACAATCGGGACGCCGGAGGGCGAGAAGGCTGCAGTCAAGGGGCGGGAGGTGTTCAGGCGTATCGAAACCTACCCCAAGCCCGTAATCGCCGCTATGAATGGCTCTGCCTTCGGTGGTGGTTGCGAGCTGTCTATGTCCTGCCACTTCAGGATAATGGTCAACTCAGAGCGAGTTACAATAGGACAGCCCGAAATTGACCTGGGTATTATACCTGGCTGGGGCGGCAGCCAGCGATTGCCCAGGCTGGTGGGTAAGACTAAAGCGCTGGAAATGCTTCTGCTCAGCACCAGAATCGACGCTCCCGAGGCTTTGAGCATCGGGCTTATAACCAAGATGTCTCAGCCAGGACAGGTGATGAATGATGCTAAAGAACTCGCCGGGACGTTGGCAAAAAAGGCACCGATTACTGTACAGATAATCCTCGACATAGTAACCCGAGGACTTGAGACCACTACCGAGCAAGGCTTGAAAATAGAAGAGGAAGGATGGCACCGAGTAGAAAAAACGAAGGATGCCAAGGAGGGAATCAAAGCGTTCATCGAGAAACGAGAGCCGGTCTTCACCGGTGAATAGCTTTCTGCGCGAGGAGCGTCCCCGCTCTGTCATTGCGAGGAGCCCCGATGAATCGGGGCGACGAGGCAATCTCAGGCAGGGGCAGGGGATTGCCACGCCCCGACAAGTCGGGGCTCGCAATGACAAAGGTGGAAAGCAAAAAGGTTAAAGTGAGGGTCTCTAATATGAAGGTTGAAGAAATCAAGAAAATTGCGGTCATGGGGGCTGGTGACATGGGGCACGGCATCGCCGAGGTGGCGCTGCTTGCTGGCTACAAGGTGGCAATGCGGGACATCGAGCAGAGATTTATTGACAAGGGGCTTTCCAGAATCAAAGAGAGCCTGGATAAGCTCGTGGAAAAACAGAAAATCACCGAAGAGAACAAGAAGGCAATGCTGGCCAATATCCAGACCTTTATTGATATTGCCGAGTCCGCTAAGGACGCCGATTTTGTTATTGAGGCTGTTCCCGAGGTCATGGACCTCAAGAGGCAGGTTTTCCAGGCCGTGGATGCCGCCGCTCCCAAACATGCCATACTGGCTTCCAATACCTCCACTATGAGCATAACTGAGATCGCCTCGGCTACGAAGAGGCCGGAGCAGGTCGTCGGCATGCATTTCTTTAACCCGCCTGTCCTGATGAAGCTCGTCGAGGTCATAAAGGGAGAAAAGACAAGCGAGGCGACAATGCAGCTGACATATGACCTGGCGTTGAGGATGAACAAGTTGCCGGTCAGAGTTGAGAAGGATTCCCCTGGATTTATCTATAATCGAATCACCGCGCCCACTCAAATCCTGCTTGGCCTCATGCTAGAAAAGGGTGTGGCTACCCCGGAGGAAATCGATGCCCAGATGAAAAAGGCGGGGTCGCCTATGGGGCCATACGAACTGATGGACTACATAGGGCTGGATGTCTCCTATCACATCGCTCGTAATCTTTCGGACAGGCTATCCCGGGACCATGAGCCAGCCGCCTGGCTCAAAACTAAGATTGACGCTGGTGAGATGGGGAAGAAGACGGGACAGGGTATTTACGACTGGTCTAAAGGCAGACCGGAGATAGACTTATCCAGGGTGAAAGAGGATTTCGACCCGGATATCTTCACCGCCCTTCAGGTTAACGAGGCGACAAAATTGCTCGAGGAAGGGGTAGTCAAGAGCCCGGACGAAATTGACAAGGCGATGGTTAATGGCGGCGGTGCGGCGCTCGGTCCTTTCCAGCTTGCCAGGGAGATAGGGTACGATAAATTAGCCAGAATATGCGAAGAGCTTGCCGAAAAGTTCGGCGTCAAAGTGTTCGAGCCTACTGAGACGTTGAGGAAGGGGAGACTGTCTTAAAACTGGCCTGCATTATCAGCAAACTTCATACAAGTGCGACTCCTCTATAGTGAGCGGTACTGGACAACAGGTAGACTATTCACTCCTGAGGCTGCGGATGATTTCTCCCCAACTAGGTCTTTTCCCGTACATGAGCAGGTAAACCCTGAAAGCCTTGACGGATAATAATAAAGCCCCGATGATGGAAAGCACCATCACGGCTAAACTGGTCGCCAGTTCCCAGGCGGCAATACCAGTTACGCCCAGCCTCAGCATCACTGCAATGGGAGCCGTGAGAGGGAAAATAGTCAGCACTGTCCAGATGGGGCTGTCTGGGAATACAAACAGTAAGGATGCAAACCAGAGGGGGACAAAGACGAGAAACGTATAACCCAGAGTCAGTGGTTGTCCCTCACGAGCGCTGGGACTGATGGCGCCGACGCCCGCCGAGAGGGCGGCGAACAATAGATAACCCAGGACGAAATAGACTATCCCCAGCACCGCAAAGTTGGCTGGTAGTTGTATCGTGCTGAAAAAGCCGCCTATAGTAGATGAGGCCAGGTTTAAAAGGAGTGGTAATGAGACCAGCCAGACGACCACCTGCACAAGTCCGGCGGCACCCAGCCCCAAAACCTTGCCGGTGAGTATCTGCCGAGGGGAAACTGAGGAGAGCAGTACCTCGATAAGGCGGCTCTCCTTCTCATCTCCCAGCCCTTCCATCATGTACAAGGAGGAGGCCTGCAGAGATAGGGCCAGCAGAAGGCCAAAAATAGCGGGGATTATAACATTCCCGTATCCGCCCTGCTCGGTAGCCACCTCCCCCGTTTCAGTAAGTCTGGTCGTCACCAGGTCTAAGGGGGCTTCTATCCGGTATACCGTTTCGGGAGGTACTTTGCCGTCTAACATATTACTGGTGAGGAAATTCTTAATGGACGTGGCGATGGCCAGGGGCGTTTCCAGCTGTCTCTCCAGGGTATAACGGTTAACCACCCCGGTTGAGAGATAATCCGATGGAATGACGAAATACTCGGCAACATCGCCGTTAATCAGGGCAGCCGTGGCATCACCGGGCGTATCAAAGCGGACTAGCTCTATATATCCCTGAGTAGTATACTGGTCGAATCCGCCGGCTTCATCGACATATCCGATGGTGACCGTCTCCACTAACGGTGGCTCGCCGGTTGATACGAGCTGGAAAACACCTATGCCTATGAGAGCCAAGACCGGCACTATAAGGGTCGTAATGATAAACGCCTTCCTCTTTATCATGTGCAGGAATTCGTGCTGGAATATCAATAGCGTCTTGTTCATGATTTTTTACCCACCTCCTTCAGGAATATTTCGTTAAGTGAAGGAGTGGCTACTTCAAAGCGGTTGATTACCATGCCACGGCTTATCAAATGCGCCAGAACTTGCTGGGGGGTTGTCTTGCCATCCAGCATCAGCTCAGTGTAGCCTTTGTTGGTTCGCCTACCGGTAACTCCCGGTACTTCCCCCAGCTCACCTTCAAAATCCAGAAGCACCGAATTACCTCTATGCCTTGCCTTGATTTCACTTAAGTCCCCGTAGAGGATGTCCTGCCCGTTGTTTATCATTAAGATGCGGTCGCATAGTTCCTCCACCTGGTTCATCTGGTGTGTGCTCAGGATTACGGCTTTACCCTGGTTCCTCAGGTCAGCGAGCATTCCTTTTAATAGCTCGGTGTTAACCGGGTCGAGGCCAGCGAAGGGCTCATCCAGGATAAGCAGTTGTGGGTCATGGATAATGGTAACAATGAACTGGATAATCTGCCCCATGCCCCGGCTCAGCTCCTCAACCTTTTTATTCTTGCTGGCTAACATATCAGTTTGATTGAGCAACTCGTTAGCTTTTTCTGCGGCCGAGTGCCTGTCCACACCCTTGAGCGAGGCGAGGTAGACTATAGAGTCGAGGACCTTCAGCTTTTTATACAGCCCTCTTTCCTCGGGCAGGTAGCCAAGCCTATTCTTGGTAGCCTCATTCAACTTCTCGCCGAGGATGCTCACCTCGCCCGAGTCCGGCTTGAGGATGTCCATCATCATCCTGATGGTGGTAGTCTTGCCGGCACCATTAGGGCCAATGAGCCCGAACATTTCACCTTGAGCCACCGAGAAGGACAAATCATCAACGGCGACCTTGTCGGTAAAGGACTTGACTATATGGTTGACTTCAACGGCAAGCATATTAACAACCTCTTCCCGACTCCGCATTATATCAAATCGTCAATAGTTTTAGTCACGTTATAATAGGTGGTTGGATACCAATAGCTTGTTCTGCCCACCCTTGAAATAACGAAAAAAGACGCTAGCCGCAGAGGGCTAGCGTTGTCAATTTCCTTGGTGGAGGCGGGGGAGAGTTGAACTCCCCGTCCAAAAGAAGGTTGCCAGAATATCCTACAGGCTTAGTCAGCTATTTTTATCTCGTCTAGCCTTAATCTGCTGACCGAATCCAGCCAGACCAGCCAATTTCTCTTAGCCAACCCCTATCGGCATCAGAATTGGAGCACCTCGATTTTTTCTGACACCTACTCCCAAACTTCGAGGAGAGCTCAGGTTAGATGTGACCCGTTAAGCGTAAACAGGTTCGCCAGTTATTTTTGCCACTTGTTTAATGAGGTGAGTGGCACCTCAGCCTGCAATTCTGTAGGCCTCCCCCTGTCGAACCCACGCGCCCCCATGCTCCAGCCTACCTTCCCATCACCTCCTTCTCTGTTTCAGCGCCCGCTCTATTTCCCTGTCCGCGTCCCGACGGGCGATAGCCTCCCTTTTATCGTAAACTTTCTTACCTTTAGCTACCCCCAACTCCACCTTAGCCACCCCATGTTTAATATACAGCTTAAGGGGCACTAAAGTCAAACCTTTTTGCACTACTTTGCTGGCAAGGATATCAATCTCTTTTCTATGAAGAAGAAGCTTGCGAGGTCTGATTGGCTCATGAGTGTTATAGCTGGCAGCATCGTAGGAGGCAATGTGGCTATTATAGAGCCACAGTTCACCATTTTCTGGCCTGGCATAGGCGTCGCTCAGATTTACCTTGCCTGCCCTGATAGACTTAATCTCGGAACCCTTGAGGACGATTCCTGCCTCAAAGCTTTCCTGGATATGATAGTCGTGGTAAGCCTTGCGATTAACAGCTATCACGCCGGAACCTTTTGCCATATTGCAATTTTAGCACCGGGACATAGGCCGAGCAATTTATGTCACAGTTAATGATAAACCCAGTGCTGTCCGTGAGCTTGCTTCGCGGAATTTATTCGGAGCGAAGGCTAGCAACGACGATTCGGGTTGCTAAACGACCGCAGTTATTCCTTCTTCTTCTCCAGTCCCTTTTCCTTGGCAAATGCCTTTGTGCGCTTACTTACCTCATCAGCTTTGGTGAGTAGGTAGACCATGCCACCTAAGCACACAAGGAAAATGCCAAGGCCGATAGGCGAGCCCCAATGAAGCGCCAACCACATATCCACTTCTCCCCCTTTAACTGAAAATGTAGTTTTATTACCGGATTGTATGTGCCGGCTTATAGTGAAGTCAAGAAGGGTGTGCTGTGCACCACCAAAAACCTATTTCACAACAAGCTGAATTTACTAGAGGAGGAGGCTGTTTTAAAATGTAGTGGATGGAAGGGGATTTTATTATAGAATATTATGTAGAACGCTATTTATTGAGAAAGGAGCTATGTCATGAGCCGTGCCGATAGAGTTTACCTATTCGTAACTGTTTTTCTGGTTATCGCCGCAATAGCTGGCGGCGTCATGCTGGCGGTGCAGCACAGCCGAAGCCAGCCTGTGGAAATCATTCTATCCCAAACAGAGCCTCCAGAGCAAAGTGGGGAAGTTTACATCGGCGGCGCTGTGGCTAACCCCGGCATCTATTCTTTAAAGGAAGGTGATACCTTGCAGATGCTCCTTTCCGATGCCGCCATTGAACCCGATGCCGACCTCGGCCATATCGAGCTTTATGTTCCACAAGAAGGCGAAGAACAATCTCCCCAGAAGATAGACATCAACCAGGCCGAATCCTGGCTCCTCGAAGCCCTGCCCGGCATAGGTGAGGTATTAGCTCAAAGAATTGTGGATTACCGCAACGAAAACGGCCCCTTCAGAAGAATCGAGGACTTGCTTAAGATCAGCGGCATCGGCGAAGCGACATTTGAAAAGATAAAAGATTATATAACCGTCTCGGACTAGGAAGCCTTCCCCAAATCCGCTGGCTGGGTTACTTCTTTTTATTCCCTTGCTACCTGTAGGACAAGAATGAAACAGAATCCGCTCAAGATTGCAAATAAATCGGCCCTTATCTCATCACTTCTTCGGGCCCTTCCGAAGATATTCAGAGGCGTTCTTCCGTGCTTTCTTTCCTGTCTTTTTGGCTGCTTTCTTCTGAGCCATCCGTCTCCTAGTAAACGCAATTCCCTTTGCGACATTATAGCAGCCCGGTAGACAACACACAAGAAACATAAGGTTTGAGGATAGCTTGAGGCTTTATCTCCAAATCCGCTGGCTGGGCTTGCTGCTATTCGCCTTCAGGCTGAGCAAGCCTCACCCTGACTGCGTGGAGGCGACCGCTGGGGTCGCGTGTAACCCCAAATTCCACTTCTTGCCCTTCTCTAAGGGAACCATAGTCCACCCCTTGAAGCTGGTTGCGGCCAAAGAAGAGCTCTTCTTCCCGCTCTGTCTTGATGAACCCAAAACCACGGTCTGCAATTAGCCGTTTTATTGTGCCCTTTTGCATGGAATACCTCCCTAAATCCGCTGGCCGGCCATTCCTCCTTGCCTCCTAGTAAGTAAACTCGCCTTCTCCTTTTATTGCCCCCAAATCGCCTTCTTTGCCGCCTCGCTCGCGATCTCTATCAGGATTTGTTGAAAAGCGTTGGCTGCCTCCTTGCCTGCCTTAGAGATTATCTTCTTAAATCTTACCGCGGCAGCTTGTGTGTCTGGAGTGTCTTTTACAAGCTCATCGAGACTCTGAGTCAGAAGTTTCCTTTCCTCTTCGCTGATTCCAGTGATTTCGTTGGCAAGCTCATGAGCAGCCTTAAGCCTACTCTCAGTCCAAGGATAAGCAGAACCACAGTTCGGGCAGAATCTCGGCGGTTGCGTTATAGGGAAAAGTAAGCCGACCCCTCGAGGGTTAATACACCCAGAAATATCAGCTTCACAATGTGGGCACTTGGTAATTGTGGCTGCTCCACATTTGTCGCAGAATTTCTGATTATACTCGGGGTGACCTTCCGATGAACAATTGATGATATGTCCATTCAGGCAAATCTGGGCAATATCACACCACATATGTAATTCATTACTCATGGTACCCCCACTATTGTTATCTATAAGTGATTATCCCCCGCCTTACAAATAGCTTCCCTTAGTCATCAGGCAAGGGTGCAGTTCGCCAACTAATCGTAATTGTAGCACTTACAGAATCTTCAATATAATTCCATTCTACCACAGAGATAAGCTGGTTATAGCTGCTTTGGTATAATGCAAATGTGTGGCTTCTCTATGTTAGCTGTGCTTGGGTGGCTGGGATATTCCTGGGTTCAAATGTTAGCCTGCCTTTACTGGCCTTATGCCAGATTTGCAGTTTCCTATCAATGGTTGGTATAGGGGGGCTTTTTGATATAATTTGAGTAAGAATAAATTGAAATGGGGAGCATAAAATGTTGTTGATACTTCAGATAGGGTTAACAATTGCCGCATGGCTGCGAGGGTGGAGGGCCTGGGCTCTTATACCCTTGGGAATTGCCTTTGGAAGCGGGCTGATTATGGGGGCGTTAGGAATGTCGGGAGCTGGCGTGTTTACTGCCGGGACTATTATCAATATAGTATGTATTGCTGTCCTAATCGGCATGGTGATCAAGCGACCTCCGTCTTAATCCTTGATTTATGTAAGTATTTGAATAGTATCAGATGAGTTCTGGCTGCAACAAATCCGCTGGCTGGACTATCCATCAGGCAAATGTACAGTTTGCCAACTAATCGTAATTGTAGCACTTACAGAATCTTCAATATAATTCCATTCTACCACAGAGATAAGCTGGTTATAGCTGCTTTGGTATAATGCAAATGTGTGGCTTCTCTATGTTAGCTGTGCCTGGGTCGCCGGGATATTCCTGGGTTCAAAGTTTAGCCTGCCTCTGCTTGTCCTCGCCTTCGGACTTATCCCTTTCGCGCTCATACCCTTCCTCCCTAACAGCAAGAAGACCCTAATAGTAGCTGGCTTATGCCTTCTTGCTCTCTTCGGCGGCGGGCTTCACTTCCCGTCAAGCTTACCTCCGGTAGATGAGCATTCCCTTTGCTTCTACAACGATAAAGGAACCGTAGAGATTCAAGGCATGGTGTCGGAGGAGCCTGACATCCGGGATAGATATTGCCTGCTGACATTTTCCGCCAGCGAAATAATTGCGAATAGCGAAAAAGAGGAGGTATCGGGAACTGCCTTAATTCGAGTACCCCGATACCCAACCTACCATTACGGAGATGTCCTCAAAATAACGGGAAGGCTGGAGACGCCTCTCCAATTTGAAGATTTTGACTACAAAAGCTATCTGGCTCGCCAGGGAATTTATTCGGTTATCTATTATCCCGGGGTGGAAGTTCTAGATCATGACCAATGTTTGAAACCTTTACAATGGATTTACTCTTTGAGGGAGCGTCTCTCTGCTTCCTTAGCCAGAGCTTTGCCCGAGCCACAATGTTCATTAGCTCAGGCTATTTTGCTGGGCTTGAGAGGCAACATACCGGATTCTCTCTATAAAGCCTTTTCTAGGACGGGAACGGCACACTTGCTAGCTATTTCCGGCTTACATATCAGCATTATTATTGCCATGCTACTCAGCTTTGGCATCCTGGTCTTTGGCAGGCGGCGTTCAATATATATTTGGTTGACCCTGGCGCTTATGTGGCTTTATGCCCTGCTTGCCGGGATGCATCCGCCGATAATTCGGGCGGCAATCATGGGAAGCCTGTTTTTAATAGCTGAATATCTGGGAAGACAGCGAAGCGCCATCATTGCCCTGGCGTTCGCTGCCGCGGTGATGGTAGGAGTCCAACCACATGTCTTGTGGAGCGTCTCTTTTCAACTCAGCTTTCTGGCTATGGCCGGTCTTATTCTCCTCTATCCTTACTTCCAAGCGTGGGGAAGAAAGGGCGTCGCTTCCTTATTTGGAACCAGAGAAAGGATGGCAGCCGCAGGGAGTATCGTAACCGACGGCTTTGCCGTAACTCTGGCAGCTATCGTGGCAGTTGGGCCGCTTATAGCTTATAACTTCGGCGTAGTCTCCCTGGTTGCCTTGCCAGCAACCTTCTTCTCTTTGCCAGCTCTGCCCTTTATCATAGTCACGGCAGCGTTAGTCGCCTTCGTTGGACTTCTTGCTTCGCTCGCGGCTCAAATACTGGGCTGGCTGGCCTGGCTTTTTCTCAGTTATCTCATTTTCGTAGTTCAAGTCTTTGATGCCCTACCCCACTCTTCACTAGAGGTAGCCACTATTCCCACCTGGCATATCTGGGGATACTATGCTATATTGGCGGGAGTTATAGCATCCCTCAACCACCGAAAACAGTTGGCTGATTTTTCCTCCAAGTTGACTTCAGGGATAAGGAAAGTCACGAAAGGCATTCCTAAACCTCGCCTCAGCTTTTCTACGAAATGGCTTATCCTTCCCATTTTGGTAGTAGCTATCCTGGTGTGGTCTGTGGCCCTGACCACGCCCGATGACAATCTTCATGTGAGTTTTCTTGATGTGGGACAAGGAGATGCCATCTTGATTCAGACGCCCGATGGCCAGGACATACTCATTGATGGCGGTCCCGACCCCCAGAAAATTAATCTGGAGCTGGGCGAGAAGCTCCCCTTCTGGGATAGGACAATAGACCTCCTGGTCTGCACTCAACCTCACGCCGACCATGTCACAGGCCTAGTAGAGGTCCTTCAGAGGTACAAAGTGAAGCAAGTGCTTGACCCTGGAGTATCTTATAATTCTTCCATTTACCGAGAATGGCTCAGGCTTGTTGGAGATAAAGGAATCGAATATAACATAGCCCGGGCCGGACAGGAGATTGATTTGGGCAACGGAATTACTATAGAAATACTTAACCCTCTCGCAGAGTTTTTTCAAGGGACTAGCTGCGATATAGATAACAATGGGGTAGTGTTAAAGCTGGTCTGGAACAAAGTTAGCTTCTTGTTTACTGCCGACATACGGGAAGAGGCTGAATTTGAGCTTATCGGGCAGCGGGCCAATTTGAAAAGCACCATGCTTAAGGTAGCCCACCATGGCAGTGATACCTCCACCTCTCAGCAGTTTCTGGCTGCGGTTGACCCTGAGGTGGCTGTAATTTCAGTGGGGGCGGATAACACCTTCGGCCATCCCAGCCCTGAGGTGGTGGAGAGACTGATTGACAGGCTGGGCGAGGACAACGTTTATCGGACAGATGAGGACGGCACCATTGAGTTTATTACCGACGGGGAAAGGTTGTGGGTGCGGCTGGAAAAGTGAATTCAGCTTGCCATAATTGCCATTAGAACTTGCTTGATAATTATTGGTATGATTCATTCTATTGCGCCGTTGAACTCTCTTGAGTAACATGCTTCTATGTTGCACCATCCCTGGCTGGCTCTAGGCGATTAGGACTCGGCTAAGCGACTCCCCACGCCATCTGTGAGTGGTATAATAAAAGCCGTATATAGGAGAACTGAAGGCTATTTGGTAAATTCAGTTAGAATTAAAGAGGCAGAGAATGTATAAAGAGCATCCTGTTTTTGAAAAACCCGAAAATGAAAAGGCAAAGATATGGAGATATATTGATTTTACCAAATTCGTAAGCTTACTAGATAAATCGGCTCTTTTCTTTAGCAGGGCTGACAGACTGGGGGACCCATTTGAGGGGTCATATTCAAGAGCCAATATAAAGCTGAGACCCGAGGTATATAAAGGGAAAATACCGCCGAATGCATTAGAGAACTTCAGTCAATTTACCAAAATATTTATAAAATATACCGCTATTAACTGCTGGCACTTAAGCGAGTATGAATCAGCCGCCATGTGGAAATTATACCTTAAAAGCAACGATGGAATTGCTATACAATCAACTTTTGATCTTCTAAAGACTTCTTTAAAAGACGAAAATCACAGTGTTTTTATTGGCAAAGTAAAATATATAGATTTCGAAAAGGATTGGATGCCTGAGGGAAATGCGCTGTATCCTTTTGTTCATAAGAAAACGAGTTTTGAACATGAGAAGGAATTAAGAGCAATAATTCAAGAATTACGCTATAAAAAGAATGGCGAAATCGATTGGTCTAAACCCTTATTTGATGATGGGATATACGTTCAAATAGATTTAGGTGTGTTGATAGATAAAATATATTTAGCACCCACAAGTCCCAAATGGCTATTTGAACTGGTTAAGTCGATTACAAAAAAATACAAGCTGGATAAAGATGTTCTTCAATCAAGTTTGGACGATGCCCCTGTCTATTGATGGAGCAAGCTAATATTGAAGTGAAGGGTTGTAACCCTTTTCTTTTGGCAGTATTTTATAACGGCGCTAGCCAATCCTGTATTTGCGGGCAAGCTTACTGAAGGCGTCCAGTGAGCTCTCTATAGTATCGTTGCCAACGCAGAAGGAGGCGCGGAAATAGCCGGGCGAGCCAAAGCTACTTCCTGGCACCACCAGCACCAGATGCTCCAGCATCTCCTCGACGAAGGCAACATCGTCAGCAATGGGAGTCCGCGGGAAAACATAGAAGGCCCCTTGAGGCTTGACTATGGAATAACCCATCCCGCTAAGCGCGTTGTAGATGAGGTCGCGCTTTTTCTGGTACTCGGCAATGGAAACACTGACGCCCTGCAGATGGCGCAGCAGGTTCTGCATCAGTGCCGGGGCATTGACGAAGCCCAGTGTTCTGGTGCAGAAGGTCAAGCCGTTGAGCAGGTCTTCATGGTCGGCGCACTCGGGGTGTACCGCTATGTAGCCGATTCGCTCACCGGGCAGTGCCAGGTCCTTTGAGTGCGAGGCTATGGTGATGCAGTTGGCGTGGTGTTGCAGGGGGAAGGGGAACTTTATGCCATCGTAGACAAGTCGGCGGTAGGCCTCGTCGCTGATGATGTAGATGGGGGCACCGAACTGGGCCTCCTTTTTTCTGATGCTGTCGCTGAGAGCTTGAAGGAGCCCGGCATCGTAGACCGCACCGGTGGGATTGTTGGGGGAATTGACTATCACCACTCTGGTTCGGGGGCCGATGGCAGCCTCAAAAGCGTCAAGCTTAGGCAGGAAATGCTCGTCCGTGGGCAGAAGCTTGGGGATGCCCCCACAGTTTTCAATGTAGTTTGTGTATTCCACGAAGTAGGGCACAAAGATGATGACCTCGTCACCGGGATTGAGCAGGGTCATCAGGGCAACGTTGCAGGCACCGGCGGCACCACAGCTCATAATTATGTCATCGCTTGAGAAGCTGACGCCGCTCACCTGTGAGAAATGCTCGGCCACAGCGGCGCGGGTTTCCCCGTAGCCGGCATTGGGCATATAGCGATGCATTCCCGGCTGGGGGTTGTTGGCCAACTTCCGTAGTTCCTCGTGGAACTGGGGTGGTGGTTCCATCACCGGGTTGCCCAGGGACAGGTCAAAGACATTCTCGTCGCCGTGCTGCCGTTTGAGGATTGTCCCCTCCTCAAACATGCGCCTTATCCAGGAGCCCTCGGCCATGCTTGCCTTAATTCTGTCGGAGAGTCCCATTGCTGGTCTCCATTCTGCCCGGTTACTCCGGGCTGAAAATCTTGCCCGGGTTCATAATACCGTTAGGATCAAACGCCCTCTTGATTCTTTTCATTAACTCTATCTTACCGGCACTGTCAGCTATAGGCAGATAATCTTTTTTGGCAAAGCCAAGGCCGTGCTCCCCGGATATCGTGCCACCCAGCGACACCCCCACCTGACAGAGCTTGTTGAGAAGCTCTTTTACCGTTGGCTCATCTTCGTCTCTTGCCTGGCCCATCAGCGTCAGGTGTACGTTGCCATCCCCGGCGTGGCCCAGGGCGATGGTGGGTATCTGGTGCTCTTCTCCCATCCGGTGTGCTATCTCCACGAACTCTGCTATGTTGCTCCGGGGCACAACGACGTCGGCGAAGTCCAGCATGCCGAAATGCTGCAGGGCATAGTAGAATTTCTCCCTGACCTCCAGCAGGTTCCTCTTAGCTCGGCTGCCGGTAGGCATAAAGACATCAACGGCACCATTATTCAGGCAGATTGAGCCGATTTCATTGGCCTGCCGGTGAATCTCCTCGTCATTTTCCCCCTCCACAAAAATCATAAGAAAGGCTTCATGGTCATGGAGGGGAATTTCTTTACCCGTATACTGCTCGGCCAAGTTGATGATATCCCTCTCCATAAACTCTATGCCCACGGGGAGTATCCCCCGCTGCAGTATGTCAGGGACAGAGCTTATGGCAGCATGGAGGTTGTGGAAGGGAATGAAGAGTATTTCCGTCTTCCCCGGGGGGGTAACCAGCCTCAGCAGGACCTTAGTAATCACCGCTAGGGTGCCCTCTGACCCGGTGATTAACTGTGTCAGGTCGTAGGCGGTAGAGCATTTAACGAACTTACCCCCCGTCTGGATTATCTCGCCGCTGGGCAGCACTATTTCCAATCCTAGGACAAAATGCCGGGTAACGCCGTACTTCACGGCGTTCATTCCGCCGGCATTGGTCGCCACGTTGCCACCGATGGCAGCACTGGCCTCGCCGGGGTATAGCGGATAATAGAGTCCCTGCTCGCTCGCAGCTTTGAGTAAATCGGAGAGGGGAACGCCGGCCTCGACGCTGGCCACAAAGTTGGCCTTATCAATCTCCAGTATGCGGTTCATCTTCTCCAGGGAGAGGACGATACCTCCATAGATGGGGGCTGCCCCTCCGGAGAGACCAGTCCCTCCCCCTCTGGGAGTGACCGGGATGACCTTCTGGTTGGCCAGTTTCAGTATTTCGGCTACGGAACGGCTGTTTTCAGGTTTTACCACTACTTCGGGGAGGAAAGACCTTTCCCCAGGCATCTCATCACGGGAGTAGTTCTCCCGCCCTTCTCCCGCCAGGACATTCTTATTGCCGACTATGTCGGCCAGCCGGGCCACAACCTCATCAGTAACCCTGCCGTAATTGCTTCTGGTATCCGGCTGTCCTTCCGGCATCACTTCCTCTCCAGCTTGGTGCTATCTGAGTATATTACCGGCCATGCCGGCATATCAACCGAATGATTCGCGGGCGATGAGGGCGGCCCCATAGGCACCGGTGAGCTGTGGATGGGGGGGTACGATTACCTCGCCGGAAACTCTGGCCTTGAAGATGTCCATGACTACGGGATTATACGCTACCACGCCGCCACACAGCATTACCAGGTCAGCGAGGGGAATCATCTCCATCACCCTGTCCACCACCGATTCGAACACCCCTCTTGCCACTTCCTCAGGTGAGACTCCCGTCCTGATGAGGGACAATATCTCGGTTTGGGCAAACACCGTACAGTAACTGCTTATCTTAACCCGCTTCTCCGCTTTTCTGGCCATGCCATCCATCTGCTCAAGAGGAATGCCTATCCTGGCCGCAATCTCCTCAATGAAGGTGCCGGTACCGGCGGCACACTTTCGGTTCATGCGGAAGTCCAGCCGGTGACCTTTATCATCGAGCTTGATTACCTTGTTATCCTGACCGCCGATATCCACCAGCGTCAGCGCCCGGGGGACATAAGCAAATGCGCCACGGGCATGGCAGGCAATCTCGGTCTTCGTCCCGCTGGCGAACTCAAGGCTGTGCCTGCCGTATCCAGTAGAAAGGATGGGTATGCCGCCCCATTTGCTTCCTAGGGCAGTGCCCAGCGCCTCCTCAGCCGCCTTCTGGTAGTCAATCCCGGAGCGGCAGACATGGCTCCCCACCACGCTACCCTCCTGGTCGACCACCACTGCCTTGGTAGTGCAGCTACCTATGTCAATGCCCGCATACAGCCCCACTATGATTCCTCTATCTGCTCCACGAAGGCCTCAATATTGGTTATGGTCTGTTCCTCGGAAAAACAACGCAGGTCATTAAGGTCACCGTTGATTATCAGGTGGGGTATACCCAACCGCTCACTGAGACGGCCGGCCATACCATAGCGGCAGTTGGTGTTGTTCGGGCAGGTCTTGGCATCGTGGAAGATAAGGCCATCAATACTGAACTGCTCTACCTTTTCCGCAATGTAATCTTCCTTGGCGACATCATCCTGGCCGATGAAGATGGAGCAGTATGCCCGGGCCATGCTCTGGAAGGGGTCCTTGGGGTCAAAACCGGAAAATACCCAGCTGCTGCAGTAGGTGCTGGCCGAGACACAGGCCTTTAGTCTGCCGAAGGTCTCACTCATCATGCGCAGTTTCCCCCAGATGGGCATCCCCTCCCAGTAGAAGCGGTGACGTTCTCCCTCTACAGCGCCAATTCCTTGCTCAACGCGCTCCTTCAGCTCGGCTAGGAGTAAGCGGTAGTAATCGTTGGCCTCTTTTCTGCCCCGCATGACCACGGCCGGGCCCATGTGAATGCAGGCGTCAGAAAAGGTTATGGTGGAGGGCTTGGCCTTGGCGGTACCCAACACCTCCTCCCACAGTTGGGAACATTCGCGGGAGGTAGCCAAGACCTCGCGGAATTCATCAATGTCAAACGGACGTCCGGCTATCTCTTCCAGCTGGGGCACCATCTCCTCTAACTGGACAGTTACCGACTGCACCACGTCATCACGGACCTGGCGCTGGGTACGGGGAGTATTGATACCCACCACGGGCACCTTGAATTCCTTGGCGTAAAAGTTGATCCAGTCGTAGACATCGCGGCATTGATTGGTGTTGTAGAGCAGCACGTCTGGTCTGGGTATCTTCTCGATACCGTAGGCCTTGGTCAGGGGGGTTTCACCCTTGAGGTAGGCCCCGATATCGCTGGTGAGATAGGAGCATATATCCGGGGAGTATCCGTGAGCGTTGGCAATGGGGATATAGTCCATGGCGGTTCGGTTAGTACCCAATATGGCCGCGTGGTTTTCGTAGTAATAAACGAGGAAGCCGAGGGAGAGTGCCAGTTCCGCCGGCCCCACACTGCTGCACCAGGCAATCTTCTTGTTCTTGGTCCGTGCTGCCTCGTCTAGCTCCAGGAAGTGTTGTGCCATAACCGCCTTAAATTGCGCGGTTGCTTTGATTTCAACACGTTTTACCTCTTGCATTTGCCTCACTACTCCATAATTATATTATCTATTATGGAATGGCGAAAAGGCCTTCACTGACGACTGCGGACTGGGAACGTCTGAGCAGCAGCGTGGTCAGTGCCCTTATTCCCTCAAATGGTATCAGAGCGGTAAAGGTGACCACCCACCTTGCCCTCTCCAGGGCAATCTCATCAGGGTCTTCCCCCCTGTCCAGCCTAGCCATCATCTCCCGATGGTAGGACTCCGTAGCCCTGAGGGCCTTCTGGAAATAACGTTTGACCCCGCCTTCAATAACACCGTTGTGACATAAGGCTCCTCTCTGGGCCGGCAGTGATGCGAGCTTCCGGATGCTGTCGCAGTAAGTCTCAAGAGAGCTGAAGTAATTGGGCCAGAAAATATCCTTTTCGGGCGCGTAGAGTCCAGTGGCGTCTCCGATGACCAGTGTCCCCTCCCTTTCATTGTGCAGGGAGATATGACACGGCGAATGCCCCGGGGTATCATAGACAGTCCACGATACTCCTGAGCCGAGGTCAAGCCGGTCACCCTCCTTAACCACCATATCCACGCCAAAGGTATAGCTATCCAGCTCGGGGGGGACAGCGTCAATCTCGCCCTTGGAGAGCCTAATCTTGATGATGCTGCGGTCCACTTCAAGAAATTCCTTCAGTGCCTCCTCCTTTGTGACCAGCCTGGTCAACAGCTTTTCTCCTACCGGGCTGGCTACAACCTTCAGGTGAGGCCATATTCTTCTCAGGCGAGGTATTGCCCCGATATGGTCGGCATGGGTGTGGGTCAGGAAGAGGTATTTGATGCGCTCCGGCTTAATACCCAGTTCCTTTAACTGGTTAATGATGATAGCGAAGGTAGCCCCCGTTCCCCCTTCGATAATCATCCCATCATCTCCCAGGGACAGGTAGGCGGGGAAAGACGGGGTGCCTAATTGGTAGAAATTAGGGGTAATGCTGATGTGGTTGTACCTTTTGTCAGTCACGTAATCTCCATCCTTATTAAACTCGGTCGTTCCTGGCTAAACAAGAAACCCTGAGAAATGCGGCCTTATCCGGGCTTTAGAGTATCTGAGGAAACTCTTAAAGAAACTGGTTCAAGGTTACCAAACACAGCTACTTCTGTCAAGAATGCCGGTTGCCTTACTGCCGGTCCAATCAGGGGACGGTGAACAGGCCCTCCCTGACCACCGCGGACGGTGATTTCTGTGGGGGCGGATAACACCTTCGGCCATCCCAGCCCTGAGGTGGTGGAGAGACTGATTGGCAGGCTGGGCGAGGACAATGCTTATCGCACAGATGAGGACAGCACCATCGAATTCATTACCGATGGTGAGAAGCTGTGGCTAAGATTTATCAGGTATCAGGAATGAAGGGTTGTAACCTCCCCTGACCGCATCCGCCACTCACTCCAGGTGAGCCGTATTGCGACGGTAGAAGTAGGCAGGGACCCAACTACAAACGGCACTTAGCTTTCTCCTGAATTCCGTCGGCAGCCCGAGATATGAGATAAATACCCATAGATAATAGACTCGCCGCAGCAGCGCGGCAGCGAAGCCATCGAAGACACGATTCCCTAACTGAGCCAGCACCAGATTCCTGCCCATATATATTACCTGTCCCTTAAATTTGTAACGGAAGGGGCGCTGTTCCTCACCTCGCATGGCACGGACGATATTCCTGGCACAGGCCGGGCCCTGTCGCCCGGCCACCTGCTGGGTGGGGGGATAGGGTACCGAGCTATTCTCCTGTAATGAATAAGCGCAATCCCCGAGTACGTAGACCCCGGGCGACCCCGGGACTTCTAGATACTGATTCACAACGATGCGTCCACCCTTCGCCTTCTCGAAAGGCAGCGATTCCACAACAGCCACCGGCTTCACCCCCGCTACCCAAATAACAGTGCTGGTTGCTATAGTCTGCCCATCGACAGTCTGAATACCACCCGACAAGACTTTAGTAATACGAGTTTTCAATAAAACCTCAATCCCTCGAGAGCGCAGCCGGCTGATAGCCAGTTCCGACATTTTAGCCTTCATGCCAGACAAGAGAGCATCTTGTGCCTCGACCAGGAGCACTCTGGTCCGGGACATCAGGGAAGGGTAATCCCGTACCAGTGCCTTGCGCACGAAGTCCTGAATAGCCGCCGCCAGTTCTATCCCGGTGGGCCCGCCTCCCACCACCACAAAAGTGAGTAGTTCACGCCGGCGTTGTTCATCTTCTTCCCGCAATGCCGCCTCGTAGTTGTCTAAAATGTGATTGTGGATATTGACGGCATCTCTCAGAGATTTCAAGATTAGCGAATTCTCCTCGACGTCGGCCATTCCAAAGAAATTGGTAGTGCTGCCCAGGGCTATCACCAGATAGTCCCATTCTAGCTCTCCATCATCGGTGCTGACTACCTTCTTCTCCGCATCTATGCCCTGCACCCGGCTCTGCTTGAACTTAACCGGTCCCTCGATATCCCTCCGTCTCAGCAAGGCATGTAAGGGAAAAGAGATATGACCAGGCTCAATGCTCCCGCTGATTACCTGCCATATAAAGGGCAGGGGGTGATGGAAATCCCGCTGGTCCACCAGTGTTACCTCAAGCCCCGGTGCACCAGCGGATGCCTTCTTCAACTCCAGTGCAGCGCCAATCCCCGCCGCTCCCGCACCCAGGATAAGCACTCTCTTCTTGTCTCCAGCCACGGCCATCTCACACTAAAGGAGCTTTTGCTAATTTTAATAAGGTTAACGTTAGTTTATCCAGATGTCAATGACAATATTAAAAGACTGGTTACCAGTTACCGCGTGTCATGCAGCTTGCCTGAATCGCTTGATTGGAGTATTCTTCTAAACAGTAACCATAGCTCAGCCGATTAGGGCACAGATAGCAAGATACCAAGGGTTAACCATGGTTGATATAGATAACGCCTCAGTTTACCGGCAGTTCGATAAGTCAGGAATGCTGAATCAACTTAAACCAGCTAAATTCTGGGAAACCAGTGCCTAAAACGAGGAGGAATATGGGAATGGAAACGGAAATTCGATATCTGGATGATATGAGGACGGTCCTTTACGACAAGGCATGGGCAAGAACCGCCCCCAACTTCGAGGTCTATTATATGGAGCGAGGACTCGAGGAGAAAGATGGCTTAAGATATGATATTACGACAATTCCGCCCAAGATGCTGGGCCAGGAATTTGTAAAAACAAAAGGACATTACCACATCGGGGGATACCAAGAACTATATATTGTTTTGGAAGGGGAGGGAATTTTCTTGATGCAAAAGCAAGGAGAGGGGGAAATCCAGGATGTTTGCTACGTAAAGGCAACGAAGGGAAATCGTGTTTTAGTTCCTTCTTCTTATGGACATGTAACAATCAATCCCGCTTCAAAAATATTGAAAATGGGAAACTGGATATCAAAAGAATGCAAATCCGACTATGAAAGTATTGGAATAAAAGGAGGATTTTCGTATTACTACACGCAAGCCGGGTGGATCAAAAATAAAAATTATGAAGAGGTCCCTGAACTTCGTTCTGAAATGCCCCTGAAATCAATGCCGAGTAATTTAGATTTCTTGAAAGGGCCTAAAACTAAATAAAGGGGACCTTATCCCCGGTTGCCGGCTTGACAACGAGAGCTTCACTACCAGGGCTGCGGCGACTCTTTTATCTATGGGTAATGCTAAACAGGGTTGACCCGACCCATATAGATGCGGTAAACTTTATAAAGTAGTTTCTCGCACGTTACACTATCTCAAGTGATTAGGGTAGAGTTGAAAGGGGGTAGTCGGTCGGGAAGATGTGTGGGCAAGTCAACAGGCACAGCAGGGGGGTGGCTGGGTGAAAGCTTTAATCTTAGCTGCCGGCAAAGGCACAAGACTTAAGCCGCTAACTAACACCATCCCGAAGCACCTCCTGCCAGTGGGCAATAAGCCGATTTTATTTCATGTTCTGGACTACGTAAAAGAGGCCGGCATCAAAGATATCGGCATAGTTGTAGCTCCAGACTCCGGTCCTTACATAGAGGAAGCCATCAATACTGACTCGGAGTGGGAAGGGAAGATTACATTCATCGTCCAGCCTGAACCCCTGGGGCTGGCGCACGCTGTCAAGGTAGCCCAGGGCTTCCTCAGCGAATCGCCTTTCCTCATGCTCCTGGGCGACAACCTTATACAGGAAGGCGTCAAAGATTTCCTGGGCGAGTTCCACGCTTCCAACTCCGACGCTAGCATTCTCCTCAAGGAAGTGCCTGACCCCAGGGCTTTTGGCGTAGCTGAGCTCGACTCTTCGGGAAGAGTGGTACATCTGGTAGAAAAGCCCAAGAAACCCAGAAGCAACCTGGCCGTAATCGGAGTTTATCTTTTCACTGCTGAGATTCACAAAGCTATAGCTCAGACAAAGCCTTCCTGGCGGGGGGAGCTGGAGATAACCGACGCCATCCAGAAGCTTCTGGAGATGGGAAAGGAGATTAGAAGCCATCTTCTCCGGGGTTGGTGGCTTGACATCGGCAACAATGGTGGGCTCATCGAGGCCAACCGCATTGTTCTTGATGCTTTCTTGAAGCGGGACATTAAAGGGGAAGTGGATTCACAAAGCCGCATCGTCGGCAGAGTCCAAATCGGGGAGGGAACAAAATTAGAAAGCAGCCGTGTTCGAGGTCCGGTATTTATCGCGGCAAATTGTCGGATAAAAAATTCCCTTATCAAACCTTTCACCAACATCGGGGCTGGGACGGTGGTCGAGGATTCATCCCTGGAGCATTCCGTAATACTGGAGAATTGCCAAATTTTGAAAATCCAGCACCTGGCTGACAGCGTCATCGGTAGAAATACGATATTAACTGGACAGAGGGAAAGCCCTGAGAAGATAAGGCTGTTCACAGGCGATGATTGCAAAGTGGAATTGGAGTAGAAAATCATGCAGAGGTTATTGATTGTTTCAAATAGGCTGCCTTTCACTATTCAGGAGAGGAAAGGCGATTTGCACATTGAGCCCAGTGCTGGTGGCCTGGCTACAGGTCTAAGTTCGTGGTACAAATCCTGCAACAGCATCTGGATAGGATGGGCGGGCATAGGCCGGAAAAAAATAAAAGATGAAACAGATATTGTGGCGAGATTACTATCTGAAAACTGCTACCCGGTTTCTCTCTCCGAGTACAATGTCGAAGCCTACTACCACGGGTTCTGTAACAGAACTATCTGGCCCCTTTTTCACTACTTCCCCCTCTATGCGGAATACAGCGAAGATTTCTGGCAGGCTTATGAACGAGTCAACACAGCCTTCGCCAACACAGTTGCTGAAGTTGCCAAACCTAATGATATTATCTGGATACACGATTATCACTTAATGCTCCTCCCCAAGCTCCTGAGAGAAAAGTTGCCAAAGGCAACAGTGGGTTTCTTCCTCCACATCCCTTTTCCGTCTTTTGAAATATTTCGCTTGTTACCATGGCGTAAACAAATTCTGGAGGGACTTTTAGGCGCAGACCTCGTAGGTTTTCACAACTATGACTACACCGGGCACTTCCTGGACAGCGTACATCGTCTATTGGGTTATGAAGTGGCTATGGGGCAAATCACCGTGGCCGATCGGGTAGTGAGGGCGGATGCATTTCCCATGGGAATAAACTATGAACAATTCTCCAGCGTTGCCCAGGACCCAAAGGTGCAAAAGGAGAGAAAAAGGTTTCACAAAAAACTAGGAGATTGCCAGATAATTCTTTCAGTGGACCGTCTGGATTACACCAAAGGCATCCCCCAGCGATTAAGGGCTTTCAGTGTGTTTCTGGACAGGAACCCGAAGTTCAAGAGGAAGGTAATTTTTGTTTTGCTGGTAGTCCCCTCACGCACAGGAGTGGAACGCTATATGCAGATGAAGAAACAGGTAGACGGACTTGTGGGTGAAATCAACGGAAAACATGGGGCTATAGGCTGGATGCCAGTCTGGTACCTATACCGCTTTTTACCCTTCCACTCCCTCGCCGCCCTTTACAGCCTGGCCGATGTTGCCCTTATTACCCCTCTCAGAGACGGGATGAATCTTGTAGCCAAAGAATACACGACAACTAAGACAGACGGGAAAGGGGTTTTAATACTTAGTGAGACTGCCGGAGCTGCTCAAGAGCTGGGGGAGGCGATTATAATAAATGCCAATAACCAAGAAGAGATTGCCCAGGCATTGGCAAAAGCTCTGGAAATGCCAGAACAAGAGCAAATAGAGCGCAACCGCATAATGCAGAAACGCCTGCGTCGTTACGACGTGGTACGATGGGCAAATGAATTTATGGATAAACTGCTTTACACCAAGAAACTTCAACGGGAGATGGAAGAAAAGGCATTGACCTCTGAGATGCAGAAAAAATTAGCCAGCGATTTCCAAGAGAGCGATAAAGCATTACTCCTATTGGATTATGATGGCACACTTGTACCTTTTTCACCCAAACCAGCGGAAGCAATGCCAGGAGCCAATCTCCTGAGATTGATTGAAAAGTTTACCAAGAATCCTCAAAACGAAGTAGTGCTCATAAGTGGACGCGATAAAGATACCATGGAGAGGTGGTTTGGCGGTCTCGATGTGGGATTGGTGGCTGAACATGGCGTGTGGATTAAAGAAAAGGGTGGAGGATGGGAGACGATAGAGACCCTGACAAGTGAGTGGAAGGAAGAGATGCACCCGATACTCGAGTCATGGGTGGATAGGACCCCGGGCTCCTTCATCGAAGAAAAAGAGTTCTCCCTTGTCTGGCATTATAGAAAAGCTGACCCCAGGCTAGGTGAGCTCCGAGCCCGGGAGCTGATAAACAATCTCGCAGATATAACTGCCAATTTAAACCTTCAGGTGTTGGAAGGAGGTAAGGTAGTGGAAGTGATAAACACCGGCATAAATAAGGGGCGCACGGCTTTAATATGGATTTCGAGAGAGAAATGGGACTTTATACTGGCACTGGGCGATGATTGGACCGATGAGGATACTTTCAAGGTCCTCCCTCCTACGGCGTGGTCCATAAGGGTGGGGGTTGGTGCTTCGGCAGCTAGATTCAGCGTTAGTTCCCCAAGCAAAGCGACTTCTCTTTTAAGAAAAATGGTAAGAGGACAGTGAAAGCCAGGACAAAAATGTAGGATTGTGCCTGATCAATCAGGCAACTACAAAGATTGGACTCTCTTCCGCTTGCTCAAGTGAAACCAGGGGTGAAAGCTGATTATGCATTCAGTACAGACTTACTTATTGACAATTCCATTCATAACCATGCTTAGGGCCATGAGATAATCGGCAATCCTATCAGGAAGAAGGAAGTGCTGCTTTACATACTCTCTGCCCAGCAACTTACTGAACTCAGAAATATAGATAGCTTTCAGGTTGGCCTAGGCGTAATTAGACCTTAGTATCTCCTCCAGAACCTCTGTCCATCTGTCCCCCAGAAGTCTGGTGTCTATCTTGATTTGTGTGGCACCTATTTTAACCGCGCCATCGTAGCCTTTGATTAGAGATTGCTTCGCTGCCCCTTCGCCATGCTCAGGGCTTCGGCTCACCACAATGACAGTTTCGTGGGGCTTTATTACAATTTGCCTCCCCTGTGTGGAAATAGAGCTTACCTCAGCCCGCGCAGCCAGGACCTTGATTTTCACAATGTAAAGAAGATTTTCCACAGGCTCAGGCAAAGGACCGAATCTATCTTTGAATTCTCGCGCCACGTCTTCTACTTCCTCGATATGCTCCACCCTGGCCAGTCTGTGGTAAAGGCTTAATCGAGTATTTAGGTTGGGAACATACTCCTCCGGTATGTGGGCGGCTAAGGGCAGGGATATGCTGGGCAATTCCTTCTCTTCCCCGGCAATGACGCTCTTCCTCGCTTCGCCAGTTTGCTTTGCCTTTAACTCTTCCACTGCCTCAGCCAGCAACTGGCAATAAAGGTCAAAGCCCAGGGCAGCGATATGCCCGCTTTGCCTGACACCTAAAAGATTACCCGCCCCCCGAATTTCCAGGTCCTTCATAGCAATACCGAATCCTGAACCCAGTTCGGTAGCCTCGAAGATAGTCCTGAGCCTCTTATGAGCCTGGGGGGTTAGCTGCCTCCCCCCGTCGAAGAAGAAATAAGCATAAGCCTGGTTGATACCGCGACCCACCCTACCCCTCAACTGATAAAGCTGAGCCAGGCCGAACCTGTCAGCCCGGTCGATAATCAACGTATTAACATTAGGCATATCCAGACCTAACTGGATAATGGTGGTGGTCACCAGGATGTCATACTTGCCAGCGATAAAATCCGTCATCACCTTTTCCAATCGTTCTTCAGGCATTCTTCCATGAGCTATGGCTATTCGAGCTTCAGGCACTAAATCCTGTAATTTGCTGGCAGCCCAGGCAATGCTCTGAACACGGTTATGGACAAAGAAGACCTGACCATTCCTCTCCAGTTCCCGCAATATCACCTGCCTGACCAGGGCGGCATCATAAGCCCCGACATAGGTCTGGACAGACAGGCGTTCTTCGGGAGGCGTTTCCACGATGCTCATATCCCTGATTCCGGTTAGAGACATGTGAAGGGTGCGCGGGATAGGAGTAGCGCTAAGAGCCAGTGTGTCCACTTCCCTCCTTATTTGTCTGAGCTTTTCCTTCTGCACCACGCCGAATTGTTGCTCCTCATCAATTATTACCACTCCCAGGTCTTTGAATGTGACGTCTTTTTGCAACAGGCGATGAGTGCCAATGCATATATCCACCGTGCCACTAGCCAAGCCCCCGAGGATTTCCCTTTCTTTTTCCAGCGGACAGAAGCGGCTCAGCATTTCCACCCTCAAGGGAAAGGTTTGCAACCTCTCGGTAAAGGTGATGAAATGCTGCTGAGCCAGCACGGTGGTCGGGACCAGAATAGCTACCTGTTTATTATCCATAACCGCCTTAAAGGCAGCCCGCAAGGCTATCTCGGTCTTGCCGTAGCCCACATCTCCACAGATGAGCCGGTCCATGGGCTTGGCCTTTTCCATGTCCTCTTTAACCGTCATGATTGCCTCAATCTGGTCCGGCGTTTCCATATAAGGAAACGATGCCTCCAGCTCCTGCTGCCACAGTGAATCTGCAGAGAAAGCGAAGCCCGGAGCTAATTCCCGGGCAGCATAAAGGTCAAGCAGCTCATGAGCAATTTCCGCCACTGATTCTTTAACCCTTTTCTTTGTCCTTTGCCATTCCGGAGTTCTCAAACGGCTCAAGTGTGGTGCCTGGTCGCCAGCACCGATATAGCGGCTGACGCGGTCTATCCGTTCAGTAGGCACATAGAGCTTGTCACCAGCGGCATACTCTAAAACAAGGTATTCTCTCTCCATTCCATCGGAGGACCTCCTGGCCAGACCGTGGAACCTGGCAATGCCATGATCAATATGGACGACATAATCGCCAGGAGCTAACTGAGGAAGGAACCATTGGCGAGGTATTGGCCTCTTCTTCCCAGCACTCAACCTCTGTTGAGTGCTGGGTCGCGGCTGCTTCACAAAGCCGAAGAGCTCGACATCGGTAATAAGGGTCAGCCTGTCATCCAGTAGCCAGCCGCCGTCCAGTGAGCCCCAGAGCACGGTGATTGAACCGGGCGGAGGTACCTGCTCTATTTGTGATGCCGGCGAAGCATGGATGTCCTCTTTCTGGAGAAGTTCCGCCAGACGATTTGCCTGATGGCTGACTACGACCACGCGCTGTTTTTGTTCCACCATTTGCCTAGCTGTTTTGAGGAACCTTTCTAGCTGGCTTCCGTAACTCTGGGCTCTGGTGAAGGGCAAAGCCTGCCCATAGCCCCGGGCGGCATCCCATGTTTCCAGCGCCAGGCGATGCCTTTCTTTCACCTGCGACCCTAATTCCTCCCAGGTGAGGTAAGGTGGGGGAAAGCCCTCAGGCAGCTCGCCTCTTTCCATCTTTGCGGCTCTTAATTCTTGAGTTTCCTCGTTTAGCCTGGTGACGGTAAGTTCAATTCCTTCAGGGTCATCGAGAACAAGCAGGGCACCACTGCCAAGATAATCCAATACGCTTCCATCAACCACCTCAGAGCTATCAGCTTCTGCCCAGCACTCAACAAGATTGAGTGCTGGGTCTCTAGCCGGAGTGACAATCACCGAGGATACTAGGCTGGTTGAGCGCTGGCTTTCCGGGTCGAAGCATCTCATGCTCTCTATCTGGTTGCCGAAGAACTCTATTCGAACCGGAAACTGGCTGCAGGGGGGAAAGACATCGATAATGCCCCCCCGTTTGCTCATCTGCCCAGGCACCTCGACAACGTCCTCCACTTCATAGCCCATGCTTTGCCATCGGCGCAGTAGCTCCAGGGGCTCGGCAGCCATGCCCGGCTTCAGAATATGGCAGGCAGCCACAAAATCACTTTTCGGGATGGTCTTACCCATGATTGCCAGGGCAGAAGTCACTACCAAGGGAGGTTTATCGCCTTCTTCATAAAGGGCTAAGGTGGCTAATGCCCTCAACCTCTCTATCACCTGATAGCTGACAGCCGATAGCCGAGAGCCATCATAAGGCAGGAAGTCGAGCTCAGGGAGACGATGCAACTCGGCCGAAGGTGAACACCAGGCTCGAAGCTGCTCATGAAGCTTCCTGGCACTCTCAGGCTGACCGGTCACTACCATGAGGGGCAAATTAAGCTCTTCATAAAGAGTGGCAATCAAGTAAGGTTTAGCAGCATCAAGTATAGTGACTTTGTGCTCCCCTTTAGCTGCGGACAGCTCCCCCACCAGTTGCCTGTAGGCAGGCATCTCTTTGAGCAAGGAAGGCAAAAGAGAAAGATTCATTGGTTGTCCCTTGTCAGCTATTTAAGCACAATTATAGAAATCTCTAACAATCGTTGCGAATTTCCCGTACGCTGGTGGGCTAGTTCACCATGAAAACTCGCTACAATTCTCCCTCCCCTAGCGGGAGGGAGTTAGAGGGAGGGGGACTTCACCCTCACCTTAATCCTCTCCCTTGAAGGGAGAGGAATTTTATATGAGATTACGCGGGCAACTATAAACTTGGGGTAACTAAGCTGATCCTATAACTTCTTGTTGAGCGAATCCAACTTAGCCTTCATGCCCTGGGCCTTGTCTCGCCGGTCGTCAATCTCAAGCGTGGTTATCACCCTGGCAACCCCCTCCCCAAAGGTTCCCTCGTGCATCTTCTTTACCACTGCCAGAATCCTGTCCAGGTCACCTTCTATAATCGTCCCCATTGCAGTCGTCTCGTACTTTATGCCCTTTTCCTGCTCCAGGGCCTTGACCGCCCGTGCCACGTATTGGCTGACCGCAGGAGTCTTCGTTCCTAACGGGACAACGCTTACCTCGGCTATTGCCATTTTTTCACCTCCTTACATCCGGATTTTTTGCAGTTGCCTGATTTATCAGGCCCTCCTCTTTTTGTCATTGCGAGCCCCGACTTGTCGGGGCGTGGCAATCTCATTGCCTCCCCCAGATTGCTTCGTCGCTTCGCTCCTCGCAATGACAAAGGGGGAGCCCAATTAATTGGGCAACTACATTTTTAATTTAAACAGTCAAAATATTATGTCAACCAAACGGAGGTCCTTCTACCCCACTCATCGGAGGACCTCTGTGTTTAGTTCTATTTTACCAGCAATGATAAAATAACCAGAAATTATGAAGGAACTAATTGAGAGCCTGGCCAGAAAGGCTGGCGATACCCTGATGAAGCATTTCCGCCAGGACTGGACTTTGCTCAAGAAGCGAGGCACAGCCAAGGAAGTAGCTACCCGCTATGATAAAGAGCTGGACAGGTTAATCATTGAAGAGATTAAAAAACATTACCCTCACCACAGCCTGCTCACCGAGGAAAGCGGTTTTCTCCAAGGTGATCCTCACTGGCTCTGGATTATAGATTCTCTGGACGGCACAGGTAATTTTGCCGATTTCAACCCTTTCTTTTCCGTGTGCATAGCCCTGATGCACCAAGGCGAACTTTTACTGGGGGCGATTTACGCCCCGGCGATCGACGAGTTTTATTTTGCTGAAAAGGGCAAAGGCGCTTACCTAAACGGGGTAAAGATTCAAGTATCCGATGTATCGGACCTTGGACAGAGCTACATTCTCTACTGCGAAGGTGGAGAGAAAGACCGGGGAAGAACGGGCGAGCTTCTGTACAAAGTTTACCCCTTGGTTACCGATATCCGCAAGCTGGGCTCGGCTGGCTTAGAAACAGCCTGGGTTGCCGCCGGCAAAGGAGAGGCTTACTTCTCCACCAAGATAGAGCCCTGGGATGTCGCCCCCGGTGTCTTATTAGTCCAGGAAGCCGGTGGAAAGGTCAGCGATTTTCAGGGCAATCCATGGAAGCCCCAAACAGGCGACCTTTTATTCTCCAACAAAAAACTTCACGAGAAGATATTGGGCTTGATTTCTTCGCAGTGATATGAAGATAGTACTATAGTACTATGTCAACAGAGAAAGCGATTATAAAGACGCTGGGAGGGAAGGAAATTACCATAACGGCACAAACTCCCATCCCCTGTTTTCGCTGCGGCATCTGCTGCACCTGCTACCACGCTCCACTTACTCCCGAAGACATAGACAACATCGCCTCAGCCCTGGGAATATCACGCTCGAAGTGCATCTCCAGATATGCTCTGAAGGTGCCGATAAAGGAAGGCTACCTGCTCAAGCACACAAAGAAAGGCTGCGTCTTCCTGGTCTGGGATGCCGACGGGAAAGCCCGCTGCACCATATATCCCTCGCGTCCTAAAGCCTGTCGGGAATGGACCCCCAGCCTTTCCAAGCCCGAATGCCTGGAAGGACTGGCTAAACTCAAGTCCGAAGGGCAGATAATGCTGCTGGAAGAACTCTTCAGCTCCCAGAAAGACAGGCAAGACCTTTATTCATCTCTGGAAGGAGAAGCCTCAGACCAGCTAACCAGTCCCTAAATATACCTTATCAACTTTCCCTTGCAGCCCGATTATCAACCGAATCAGCAGTTGCTCGCTTGTCTGCGGCTTGGTCGGTTTCTCCCCAATATAGCGCCACTACTGCTGCTGGTTTTGTGCTTCATCCTCCTATCCACTTTACCCAGGAAACCTTTCCTTGCAGAGAGTTAATAAGGACCTCATCCGCAGTCCAAAATTCACAGTTGCATAGCTTAGCCAACGCCAGATAAGTTGTATCATAAAGGGTGGGAAGTCCTAATTCCTTAGCCATGTCCCATGCTTCTCTCAGTAACGCTTTCGGCTTTAGCACGACAAAGTCGAGTGCAGCAAAAATGTTTAAGGCTTCCTCCGCCTCTTCCTCAGTCAGTTGCTTTTTTACGCATTTGCGACGAATAGTGGAAGTCACCTCAAAAGGGAAAAAAGACGGGACTACGCGCTCGATATCTTCCTCTATCCAGCCTCGCCAAAGAAAAGCCGCTCGGTCGCTATAAGCCTCTTGAACCAAGAGTTTAACCGCCAGACTAGCATCAATGCACACTCTAAGAGCCACGATGAGTTCGCTCCTCTCTTAAAGCCCGAATTTCTTCCTCAGAACTGGGTAATGGTTTCCCCACTCTTCTCTCAATTTTGGCTCGTAATGCTTTGGCTTGTTTAAGAACGCGCAACTGTCTCTCTTTGTTTGAAGTAGCAGCTTTCTCTACTTCTGCCCCTGTAGTTGTTTCTTTGATAACCGATGGCAAATCTTTGTTACTCATGCGCCCTTTGCTCCCCAAAGGATAAACCGGAGGCTCTATCTTCACAGTAGATTTGCTCTTGAGCCATTCATCAACCTGCTCCCTATAAAACCTGTAAGCTTTGCTCCCCACCTTGACCGCCGGAATTTCTCCCTTCCTCGCCTTTCGAAGTACTACTTCCCGGTTAAGCCTCAAATACTTTGCTACATCATCAACGGTCATAAGCTTTTCCATGTTTTTCCACCTCTTATCTGGATTATACAAGACTTTCATGGACTTAACAAGACTGCAAAGAAAACTATAGTTAATCTCGTAAATCCCTACACCCCTAATATCATTGCGAGCGGAGCGTGGCAATCTAATCGCCACTTCCGAGATTGCTTCGGCACTATCGTGCCTCGCAATGACAGGATGGAGGTGGCAATGACACCGGCAGGCAGAATTGAGTTTCCCAGCCCCATATTGCTACACTAACTTGAAATGCCTGAACTGCCTGAGGTGGAGACGATTAAGAACGAGCTTTCGCCCTGGGTCGTGGGGCAAAGCTTCACTCAAGTTACCATCTTCGATGCCGAGCTGGTGTGCGGTGGTTCTGCTGAAGAAGTCCGTCGCGGGTTAATCGGGCAGAAGGTAGAAAGCCTGGAACGCCGGGGAAAGTATCTCATCTTTCATCTATCAAATGGCAGGGCCCTGATTATGCATCTCAGGATGACGGGCGTCTTGCTGTTAAATCCCAGAGGAGTTGACCGCTATGCCCGAGCGGTTTTTCACTTTTCCAATGGCCACCGCCTTGTTCTCAGCGACCTGCGCCGGTTTGGGTTATTATGGCTGATAGACGATGCCAGCACTGTGGTCGGCAAGCTGGGTCCTGAGCCACTGGATGAAAGCTTTACTCCGGGCATTCTGGGGCAAAGATTAAGCCGGCATCACATCCCCGTAAAAGCAGCGCTTCTCGACCAGTGTATCGTCGCCGGAATCGGCAATATGTATGCCGACGAAGCCCTCTTTGCCGCACGAATTCACCCCCTGAGAAAAGCAGACGCCCTGTCGCCCGAAGAAGTGCAAACTCTATATCATTGCATCCGCAGAGTTCTTGGGGCAGCCATCGGCAGCAAAGGCGCCAGCGTGGATACCTACGTCCGCCCCGAAGGCGAGCTGGGCACAGCCCATTTCGATTTTAAGGTTGCTCATAAGGGAGGCGAACCCTGCCCCGTTTGCGGCAGCACCATCGAGCGGGTCGTGGTGCAAAACCGCGGCACCTGCTTCTGCCCCAGATGCCAACCTCCTGGTTCCGGCCCTTTGATATAAAAGCTGGCAGCGGCAGGATTCGCACCAGCGACCGAGGGCTTGTTAGTCACTTACGTTGAGCGAATGTTGGCCTGGTGTAGATCTTCTGTTTGAGGTTACTTAGGGGTATAATTGAAAAGGAAGCGGAGTATGAAGATAACACTTAGCTCGAAGAGACACCGTTACTTGACCAGAGTTATTATCTTCTTTTTAATTGTAGCTGGCTTAATTGTGTGGATGACTGGATGTCGCACTTGTTTTCCTCAGCAGTACACGCTCATCATCTCTAGCACAGAAGGTGGCTCGGTAACCGACCCTGGAGAGGGAACTTTTACCTATAACTCAGGAACGGTGGTCGACCTGGTAGCCGAGGCTGGAGAGGGCCACTGGTTTGTCGAGTAGACAAGTGATGTAGACACCATTGCCGATGTCAATGTTGCTAAAACCAACATCACCATAAACGATGACGACACTATCACCGCCAACTTCGCCCCGGGTTAATAGCAGGGAGACTCGAGCCCCCGATACTTCGAGGCCTGACTAGATGTATCTGCCTACCGATTCGGCAACTGGCCTGAGCTCCTTCATCAATCTGGCGAAGTCCGATGGAGTAAGGGACTGAAGGCCATCTATGAGAGCTTCCTTGGGATTGGGGTGAACCTCGATGAGGAGCCCATCGGCACCTGCAGCTATGGCTGCCTTAGCTATCGCTGGAACCAGGGCATAGTGACCAGCAGCATGGCTGGGATCGACGATTAAAGGAAGGTGGCTGGATCTTTTAATCACGGGTATGGAGCATATGTCGAGAGAAAAGCGAGCGCTGGTCTCAAAGGTCCTGATACCTCTCTCGCATAAAATAAGCTGGTTGTTCCCCTCTGCGAGCAGATAGTCGGCCGCTGTAAGCCATTCAGCAACGGTGCATGAGAACCCCCGTTTCAGCAAGACGGGGTGCTTACTCTTGCCAATCTCGGTTAGCAGGGCGAAGTTTTGCATATTTCGGGACCCGACTTGAAGGATATCCGCATACTTGGATACCAGGCTCACATCGTGGGGGTCCACTACCTCGGTAACTACAGGCACGTTGAACTGCTCTTTAGCTTTCGCCAGCAACTCCAGGCCGGCCTTCTCCAGCCCCTGAAAGCTGAAGGGGGAGGTGCGTGGTTTGAAGGCACCACCGCGCACAATGCAGGCTCCGCCTTTTTTCACAGCCCTGACCGCCTTCATGAGCTGTTCTTCATTTTCCACAGCACAGGGCCCCGCCATAACCACAATATGCTTGCCCCCGATCTCGATCCCATTAATGGAAACTACGCTGTCCTGTGGTTTGAATTCGCGGGAGGCGAGCTTGTAGGGTTTCATAATCCGGGCTACGCTCTCCACTCCGGGGAGCAGGGCGAAGATGTCGGTAGGTAGCTGTCCTGTGTTGCTTCCCAGTAAAGCCACCACTGTCTTGTCGGTGCCCAGATTCAACTGGGTGTCCAGTCTCAGCGATTTAGCCTTCTGCACCACTCCGTTTATCTCCTCTGAAGTGGCACCTTTTCTCATCCCTACTATCATAGCGCCCTAAGATGATATACATATTCTGCCCTTTTGTCTAGGCCTCTAAAGGGCATTTGGATGAGCAAAGGCACCAGCCTTTTGATTCTGGGCCTCTGATATAAAAACCGGCAGCGACTGGATTTGCACCAGCGACCAAAGGGTTGATGAGGGCCAGTCTCGTATTAATCCAACCTTTCAACAGCAAAAAAATACGCCACTTCTTCAATTTCATTCTTTATTTCACTCAACGTAAGACTTGCCGCATATCCTAACTGTCCGATACGATTTACTATTCCAAGTTGTGCATCATAGTTATCACAGCCGAGTTTACCAGTGTTGATATTTCCTTTGTGTTTCAACGGGTATCTTGAACTGCTTTCGTGTGCAAATATGATGTAGCTTAACCAGAGAAGTGAGTACGAAAATGCCCAGACCGCCAAATGATGCATAGTCACGTCTCTTCTATCAATGTCTTTGTCAGCTTCAAGCCCAAAACTGTGCGTTAGTTTGACCACCTCCTCCGGAACTTGAAGCTGTTCTTTCGATAAAGGGCTAATATTCAATCGACTAGTAACTTCTTCGCTTAGTTTCTTAATGAATGCATCGGTATTTTCAATACTGTCATGACCTTTGTGGATTCCCATATCGGGTAGAACTTTAAAAGTGGTCTTTATTACATCCAGTATCTTTTGTCTGGCTAATATGTACAAATCTATTAATAGATCAATGATCTCTGGTTTCAGACTCATACATTCCTGTCTGATAGTGACCTTTTTACCATCTTTGGAAATTAAAGGTATCTTACCCAATACTTGGCTTTCAAGGGTAGATAACTTTGATTTTGCATCCATCAAGTCCATTCCCATAAGAGACATCATGTAGTCTGCCCCTAATTCCTTTAGTTTGGCAAGCATTTTGAGATTGAGATTAATAATTAACGCAAGACTATTATGTTTGTAGAAGCGAACAAAATCTCTGGCTTCGTATTGCCCTGATGCAATAGCTACTGCTTTCACAGCCTTTTCAACACTTTGTTGTAATAAATAGACAGCTAAAGCAGGGTCAGAACATCTAGCTGGCTTTTTAATTCTGTTGTCAAACCTTACCAGTTTCTTGAATAGGTTAAAATCCTTATTTGCCCTATTCAACCACCGTTTTGCATGTTTAACGTTACTTGCAGCTTTTCGCTTGTCTATACCCATACAACACCTCGCTGTTTAACACCATAGTATTCACGCTAACTATCCCTGTCAACTAGGCCAATATATTAGCATTGCAGATGAATATTTTTTACCTTCTAGATGCGAGACGCTATATGAGAACTAGGAGAAGGCCAATAGGGGTGTGGTTGCGAATTTAAACTTAGGTGTAAATAATGATACTTATGACTTGACAAATATTACAAATAGTGCTATTAATAATATTATTACTAATAAGGAGGGCTGAAATGAGAATACTAAAAATGCACCAAATTGAAGTTGACAGTGAAGTGTACGCATTTCTCAAGAACAACGCCGAACCTTTTGAAGATACTCCTAATAGTGTATTAAGAAGATTCTTGCTGCTAACAAAGACTGTAAGGTTAACACCAGACGATGAGTCGCGAAAGGTCCTACCGGAATTCCCTGCTAGCGTACCACACGCTTTAGCGGAAACACTCGAAATGATAATTCTTGTGAAAAAGGAGGAATTCAATAGAGTTGAAGCCACCCATAAAGTTGCAGATATTCGAGGAATTAGCACGCAAGCGGTACTCGATAAATACTGTAGACAGTTAAATAAGAGAGCATATGAGGTTGATGAGCTTCTAACGACGGCAAACCTCGATAAGTTTAAAGCATTGTTAATTAGGAAATATCCGTATCATAAAGCGACTATAGAAAGAATTTTTAGCGACATTTCGACATGACGTTATTAACAATGGCATAACGAATGGTTTCCCACGTCCTTGGTTCATGCACAAGCACCAGTGTTCTAGAGCTCCTTCTCCAAAGACTTCCATCTGCCCAGGCCTTTTATGGTGGTGAAAAGTTCGTTAGCAAAAGGAAGTGTTGACAATCGAATAAATAGGCATATAATAAATAAGAATCATGTGTGAACCTTTTTCAATTAAAATGATATGGTAATCAGGTTTTATCTTTTCACGAAACAAATAATATAAGCGAGGCTAAGTATGAATCGAATCAAAGAGTTGAATATCATCAAGTTCAGGCATTTAGACCATATACTTAATATTAAGATAGGTGAAAAACTGACTGTTATTGCCGGAGGTAATGGCACTGGAAAATCATCATTATTAGGTCTTATCGGTCATATGTTTTCATTTCGCAATAAAGGCACAGTTATCATGAACCCATTTTATAAAACACCATTAGAGACTCAGTTTTCGGAGGTTTTCCGCTTCTCGCCAGTCCATGATTATGCTACACAATATTCATATTCCTTGCTATTTCACGATGGCACCCCAAGAAATGCTGTTTCTCGTTTTATTGCTGCCAACAAGCGTTTTAGAATAGATGTCGGCATACGTAAGAGGGGTTATGGGAAAGTATCCTGTCCTGTTATTTACCTTGGATTGAAAAGGTTAATTCCGCTAGCGCAAGAGAGTGAAGGTTCAATAAAATTATTGCTGGCGAATAAGCTAAATGATGAGGATAGGAGATTATATAAGGATTGGCACAATAGAGTTTTAGTACTTGATGATGACGTGGCTCCTCAACATATGAAATCCCGAAATAAAGAGGTTTATTTCCCAACATGTGATAAATATGATGCATTAGGTAATTCAGCGGGACAGGATAATTTAGCCCAGATAATTTTAGCTTTGCTCTCATTCAAGAGAATCAAAGAGGAATTGAAAGAGAATTATCCTGGTGGCATTTTATTAATTGATGAGGCAGAAACAACTCTATATCCTGCAGCTCAGCATCAACTAATGCACCTTTTATTGAAGGCAGCTGGAGATTATGATCTCCAAGTAATATTTACAACTCATTCAACAGATATAATTAGCTATATGTTAAACCCACAAGAGAGGTCCTTTTACTACTCGGCTGAGATTATATATTTGTATAAACAAAGAGGGGTAATCACGGTTTGCCAAGACAAGAATGAACTACCTGGGATGCTAGCAGATTTGACACATACAGTTAGAGAACAGAATCGAGAGAGAAAGGTAAATGTATATTTGGAAGACGAAGAGGCAAGAATATTTTTCAGAGGAATTATCAACCCAGATCTAAAATCAAAATTGGCGATAAAGAGATGTAATTCTGGAGCTGAATTTTATGGCTCTTTACTGAGATATAGGTTTCCCGAATTTAGAAAAAGCTTAATTATATTAGATGGTGATCAATGTCGAAATAATCAACTCAAACGAAATTCTAATGTCTTGCTCCTGCCTGGTTCAGTAAGTCCTGAAAATTTGATTTGTGGATTTCTAGATGGATTAGCAGAAGATGATGCATTTTGGGAATCTAGACTCGGCGCGTATGACAAACAAACATTTCTCAATAATAAGCCACCAAGTACGACGAGTCGAGATACCATGAAACAGTGGTTTACTAGCGAGAAGGTAAACTGGGGTAGCGGTTGTAGTAAATTGATGCGTAGATGGAAGAGTAGTAATGAAACCACTGTGAACAGTTTCAACGAAGCACTAAAGCAAAAAATTGAAAGACTAAAATCTGTTTCATAGAATTCTCCAGTCGCTCTCAGCAGATGAGCAGATATGATAGCAAATTGGTGTCATATTGCTTAGGGTGACTTAATGAGCTGGCAACACTCTTGATTTCCTTTTCATCAAAAAGATATGTCATGCTTTTTAAATCGCTTCCTTGCTTACCTGGTTGTCAGTAGCTTTGACGCCATTTCACATTACTTTACTTGCATTGAGCCAATAACTCAATAGTGAAATTGTGATATTTGACTATTGACGTTTTAATTAAAGGTCAGGTAGACCATTTGAGTCAGAAGTTGTCGACCGGTGAATAACGTTTGTGACCCTCCACCGTATCATAACAACCAACTGCTTGGCAATATCTATTCGTCACCATCAACGTTGACAGAAAGCCTACCTCAAATTATTGTTTGCTGTTTCTAATAGCATCAATTACTGAAAGAAGAACTCCGACACCTATGAAAGAGTAACCTATCACACGCTCATCACCGAAAATAATCCCCAGAACCACACAGGACATACCAAGTATAAGAAGGTTAGACGGGTTAAGGAGTTGCTTCCCCTTTCGCCTTGAGATAAGCAAAAGCACCATAATAACAACCAGGGCAATGATTGAAATGGTTATCCATACGGGTTCCATGAATACCTCCTTTTAGAAGTACTGTCTACTTTCAAAAATTATAGCACCGAGGGGACCAAGATTTCGATACAGCACACCGGTGAGGTATAATTTAAGAAACAGATGCTCTGGAGAGTGCATGAAACCGTTGGCAGTCTATTATTCTTTGACAGGTAAAACGAAGCTGGTAGCTCAAGTAATCGCCGAAGCCCTGAATGCAACGCTAGTGGAGATTAAGGAGACAAAGCTGGGAGAGAGGACTTGACAAATCCAATGGCTATGCTATAATGTGGTGGGAAGTGGGAATATCCCACTTGCTAACCAATCCCACCTATGTAAAGGGGGCAAAATGGCAACTATAATTAAGGATACAGATTTAACAATAGTAGCAGAGAGTGTGAAGCCAGATGCCAAAAAGCGAGTAGTTCTACCCAATGTCCTAGTTGGGGAAGGCATCACATATCATATATACACCAATAAATTCGGGCAAATTGTCCTAGACCCACAAGTAACCATCCCTGCTTCAGAACTATGGCTATTCAATAACCCCGGTGCCCTTGCGTCGGTTCGACGGGGACTTGCCGATGCTGCACAGGGCAAGGTGTCAAAAATTGACTTAGACACTCTTTAGGGTCAGCCGTGTTGTTTGATTTAGAATGGACCGATGAGGCGAAGGCGACCTATATCCGCCTTAAGAATAATGCATCCCAAAAGAAACGTTATAGGGCCGTTAAGAAGACCATAGGGTTGTTAGCTGAAAATCCCCGACACCAAAGCCTTCAAACTCACCCATATTTCAGTTTTAAAGGCCCCAAAGGGGAGTGGGTTTTTGAGGCATATGCAGAACAGAAAACACCAGCAGCATATAGAGTCTTTTGGTTTTATGGGCCTTCTAAGGGTAAAATCACGATTTTTGCGATTACCCCTCATCCATAATCACAGTTATCTGGATATACCTACTTATCCCACCTAGCCTGTGCTGCCTTCCTGGCTATTTCTACTCAATCCCCCGATAAAACCCCAAGCTATCCTCAAGCTTCACTGACCTAGTAATATCCTGCCTAATGTATCAGTCTATCCACTGGTGAGGTATAATTTAGGAAACAGATACTCTGAAGGTTGCATGAAACCGCTGGTAGTTTATTATTCTTTGACAGGTAAAACGAAGCTGGTAGCTCAGGTAATCGCTGAAGCCCTGAATGCGACGCTGGTGGAGATTACGGAGACAAAGCCCAGAAAACTAGGGCCCCTCATCTATTTGATTGGCGGCTTCGCAGCTTTAACAAACAGAGGAACTAAGATAAATCCCATAGATGTCGATTTAAAGCAACATGAAAGGATATTTATCGGTTCTCCAATCTGGGGTTCCAGACCAGCACCGGCTATTAACTCATTTATATACAGGACAAATTTCGAAGGCCGGAGTATTATTCCTTTCTTTACCATGGGCGGCGACAATGCAGAGAAAGCTCTGGCGAATATAACAGTTAAAATAGAGAGAAGCCAGGGCAAGGTGTCAGGCTCTTTTGCAATAAAATCGCACAAGGTGTCCAACGAGGAAATCATAGCCAGGGCTAAAGAGGCTATAAAAAAGTATTCCAGCTAGACCCGATTCATTCAACAATGCCACTCCCTTCTTAATCTATAATTCTCCCTCCCCTGGTGGGAGGGAGTTAGAGGGAGGGGGAAACCTAGCAGAGTTCACCCTCACCTTGCCTCACCCTGACCCTCTCCACCAAGCGGAGAGGGGACTCCCATCAAGGGAGAGGAATCTTACGCGAGATTATGAAGAAAAGCAGTGGTGACGGCGCCTGGATTTGACCAGGCTTATAATGTGTAAGCTATAATACTGGGAATATGCCATGCGGGATTTCTAGGTTAAATAAACTATTCAGGAGTCGCGTCATCTGTGCTGGCTAAACTGACATTTCTGGGTGCAGCGAGGAATGTTACAGGTTCCTGCTATCTTTTAGAGAGGCAGGATACCCGTGTGCTTATAGATTGCGGGCTGTACCAAGAGCGGAAGCACCAGTGGAGAAACTGGCAGCCATTTCCGTTCGACCCTAAGTCAATTGACGCCGTTTTTTTGACTCATGCTCATCTCGACCATTGCGGACTTTTACCTAAACTGGTACGTGAAGGTTACAAAGGCAAGATATACTGCACTGAGGCGACGGCTGAGATAGCTCAGATTATCCTTGTTGATGCCGCACATCTGCAGGAAGAAGACGCTGCATATAAGGCAAAACGCCATAAAAGGGAAGGGCGCCGTGGTCCTTATCCTGAAATACCTCTTTACACTGTAGAAGATGCCGAGGCGGTTGAGCCGCATTTTTCCGCCGTAGAATATCTGAGTTGTGTCGGAATTAACAGCAATGTCGAAGGCTGTTATTATGAAGCAGGTCATGTACTGGGGGCTGCAACCATAAGTGTAAATATCCAGCAGGATGGCAAGAACCACAGAGTGATTTTTTCCGGTGATATCGGCGAGCCCGACCACCCGATAATAAAAGACCCGGCTGTTTTCGATGAGGCCGAATATATAGTTATAGAGTCAACCTACGGCGACCGTACTCACGAAGAACACGAGAGCATCGATATTCAAAAACAATTACGCGATTGCATCAACAGGACGGTAATCGCCGGGGGCAACATCATTATTCCCAGTTTCGCTTTGGAGCGGTCCCAGGAAATACTGTATCACCTCAACGAATTGTTTTTACGTAAAGAAATTCCACCTTTAATTGTCTTTCTGGATAGCCCTATGGCAATACGGATTACAGAAGTATTTAAACATCACGCTGACCTCTTCGACAAAGAGATGATGCAACGTCTGCGCCAGGGTAACTCCTGTTTTCGTTTTGAAAACCTCAAAATGGTACAGAGTGTGGAAGAGTCCAAAGCCATTAACAACATAAAGGGGAGCAGTATCATCATAGCTGGTAGCGGTATGGTAACCGGTGGCCGTGTAAAGCACCATATTGTCAATAACATCAGAAGGGCAGAAAGCACGATATTATTCGTCGGCTACCAAGCGGAGGGAACGCCGGGCAGAATATTGCTGAACGGTGCCAAGAAAATCCGTCTCTTAGGGCAAATACATCCAGTGAAAGCACACATTGAAAAAATCGATGGGTTTTCGGCCCACGCCGACCGTGATGGATTACTAGATTGGCTATCCGACATTCGTGTCCCGCCGCGCTGTGTATTTGTCACTCACGGGGAACAAAAAGCAGCCAATAGCTTTGCGAAGGTCCTGAACGAGAGGACCGGGTGGACCACAAAAGTCCCCCGATACAAAGAAACTGTGAAGCTCGTTTAAATCGAGAAAGAGGGTTCAATTACTTGTAAATAACATCACCTGCAATGTGCTCCTGGGCGTTCTTGCCCAGGGGTATATTTTTTATTTCATATGCAGGTATAATGTGTGAATGCTAAGAGGCGTCGCCTGGAGCACCAAAACCGATGAATTGGATAAGAACTAATTTAAAGCGTAGGAGAGGTCCATGATAGATTACATGGTCGCCTTTTTCAAATCGTTCTTCCAGAACCCCAGCGCCAGTGGTACTTACCTAGCCATAGCTATCGGTCTGGCTATAGCCTTCGGTGCGGTCTGGCTGGCCGGTTACCGGCCGCCGCTCTTTAAGAGACCCTGGCTCTGGGCGGTTCTCGTAAGCAGTGCCTTTCTAACCCTGGCTGCTATAAGCTTTATTCAATTTCCCCTCCAGGCTTGGAGTGGACAAGCGCTGAACCATTTCTGGAGCCAGGAGATCCTCATGCGCTGGATTCTTCTGACGGGGATACTATCAGTACTTCTCACCGGACTGGTTCAAGAAGGGGCAAAGCTGGTGCCAGTGGTCGTCTACTGGTGGCGCAGCGGCAAGAATATTGACCCCAAGCTGGGACTCGCCATTGGCGCTATGGCCGGAGCTGGATTTGGCATCTTCGAAGCGCAGCAATCACTCTCAGGGTTGACCTGGGAAGTAGTGCAAACCGGCGGCTTCTGGTCGCTGGCTGAATTTTGGGTTATATTCTTTATCGTAGCCGCGCATATCGCTTTTTCCGCCCTGGCCGGGTACGGTCTGGCTAAGGGTTGGGGGTGGCAGTTCTACCTCATAGCTTCTGTCCTGCACGGCTTAATGAACTATAGCGCGTATTTGTTGCTAGAAGGTCTCTTTACCACCTTTCAGCTGGAAATCTATGTTGCCGTGCTGGCCGTGCTGGTAACGGCCTGGGCTCTGTGGCTCCGCTGGAGAAGAACGACAGCTACGGCTGATTCTGCAATATCATCCCCGTAAAGTTATCAAATCCAGAGTAAATTATCTTGTAATAAGGAGAAAAACATGGCAGAGGAAGAAAAACGCTGGTACCGCCGCCGCTCCGCAACTTTGATAGGCCCTGTCTGGTTCATCGGCTGGCTATTTACAATCGGTTATGCCGGTCTGGTCTGGTGGCAGATTATACTTGCCATAATAGTCTGGCCATACTTTCTAGGCCGGGCACTGGGCTGACCAGTTAAGAGAGCGTACTCTAATAACCCGAAAGGCAGAGTGCCATGGCTCTACCTCTAGGTATCTACGGCAGCCAGGGAAATCTCCGGGTGGTGATTTCTGAAATTTTTCGATATCCTAAAATTGAATTAAAGGAATAAGAAACATGAATACAAACTCCTTAGAAAAACTCAGCCAAATTGAACTGGCTCATTACACCATTGATGCATTAAGACGGCTAATGTTGCACTATGGTATGTGGTTCAACGAGGCCGTCCATCAGCTGGGTCTGGAAGAAGCTATCCGGCTCGAGGAAGAGGTTTCCGCCTCGTTTTTCCCCATAGCCATAAAACGCCTATCCAAGACTCTGGGCTTTCAAACTGAATACGACCTGCCAACATGGCTGGTTGATATGGAAAAGGAAAGGCTCATTAGCCTGATAAAAGCTATGTCCTTTAATTGGCTGGCAGGTGATGGAGTATGGTTCCGAGCTGTTGAAGATAACTATGATATGTATACCGGCAAAAGGTGTAACGATACCTGCTGGACCAGATATTCGCCTCTGGAAGCAGCCATGCTAAAATCGTTTTTGCAGCTTCCCCAGCAAAGCGGACTGGACGGTTTAGAAAAAGCTTTAAACCTTCGGCTTTACGCACAAATCAATGAGCAGACCATCGAAAGGTCGGGCGATGAACTCATTCTTCGTATGGTGAAATGCCTGGTCCAGGGAACAAGAAAGCACAAGGGGCTGCCTGATTATCCCTGCAAGTCGGCCGGAGTGGTAGAATTTCCGACATTTGCCAGTATGATAGATTCCAGAATCAAGACCGAGTGCATCAGCTGCCCCCCCGACGAGCATCCGAAGGAATGGATTTGTGCCTGGCGGTTTTATATTCCCGAGTAAGCGCCGGGCGGCTGGCATAGATGCGGACAACAGTAAAGAGAAAGCTTCTAATTGGAGCAGGAACCTTATCCACAGGATTAGGGATTATCGGTGTTTTTATCCCGATTCTACCTACAACCCCATTTCTATTACTCGCCGCTGCTTGTTATATGCGGAGCTCTGAACGGTTTTATCAATGGCTTATAAACAACAGAATATTTGGAGCCTATGTCAGGAACTACATTGAAGGCAGAGGAATGCCTATAAGAATAAAGATATTTACCATCCTTCTACTTTGGCTAACTATCGGACTCAGTATAACTTTTGGAGTACAGAACATAGCTATTAGGATAGTACTAATTTGTATTGCTATTGGGGTTACAGCACATATTGCCCTAATCAAAAAAAGAAAAGTTGAAGATATTTAGAAGTAAAACTAACTGGCAGCAGGTGGACTTGAACCAGTGTCTAAACTGCAACTGGTATAATGATATGACTCATATTATATTGGCTGGAATTCGCAATGTCGCGTAGAAGAAAACCTATATCATTCCGTACTTCAGAGGTATCACATGTGGTCGGCGCTACCCATAGCCAGCTTGTGTATTGGGATAAGACAGGCCTAGTGAGCCCGAGTCTGAGAGCAGCATCCGGAAAAGGTTCGCGCCGTCTCTATTCTGTGGAAGACATTTTCGAATTAAAGATACTGATGAAATTGTTGGATAGTTCGTTGCCTCTACAGCGGATACGGTCGAGCTTCCGTTTTATACGAGGTCAATCCAAGGCTTTAGCATCCTTTGTAGTGCTCACGAATGGGAAGACAGTCTATTTCTACGAGGACTATGATGTTCTCGTGGACACGTTAAAGGAAGGCCAGACAGTATTACGTATCGCGGTTCAAGATCTGATTGCAGAAGTACAAGCCAGGTTGACCAATGGGCAGTGAGCACAAGAGGAACCAATCCTGTCTCAATTGCAGGATATCAATAAATGACCGATGGGGCTGCCCGCAGTTTCGCCGAGGCACTAGAGAATTGTGCGGATGCAGAATATGACAGCGGCTGGATTTGAACCAGCGGTGCAGCAGCTACTAAGCGACGGTTTATCAAATAGTTGTTTAGACGCTGTTCTGTGGGGTGATTCCTGGTTGGTTCGCTAATCTGCTTTATTTACGCTTGAGAGATAGCAGGTTAACATTGGAAGTTGCTATCAGGCAAATTCCAATAATTCCTATGACTGTGGAAATACCTGTGGTATTTTCTCCCAGGATATCGCCATCAAACATAAAAATAGCAGCTATTAATGCTAAAACAATCCCTATTATCCATTGTGCGAAGAATGCTTTCTTCTGTTCCTTGCTTATTCTTTCCGGCTTCTCCTCTTTTTGCCTCCTCCAAACTAATAATGCTATAACTAACAATACAACACCAATAATAATAATCGAAATCGGTATAATATTGACCATCTTCAACACCTCCAATTATTGTTTTTCCAGCATACTACGTTTCATCTCCCTTGGTTGTCAAGTGGACTGAATTTCTGGTAGTGTATCATTTTGAAAGAGGTATGTTATGATTAAAAGCTATATGAAACGGGATATGGATTTAATACGGCAAATACTTCTATCTGTAGAGGCAGATGAGCATGGTTTTGTGGATAAATTGGAATTGCTTGATTACACACAAGAACAAATCGGTTATCATATCTATTTATTAGGAGAAGCTGGTTTAGCCAATGTGCTCACGACAACATCTCACGGGAGCAAAAGTCCTAAAGCAATAATACGCAACTTGACTTGGGCAGGGCATGAATTTTTGGATTCTGCTCGTGAAAATACTATATGGAATCAAGCAAAGGATAAGATAAATAAAATTGGTGGTGCGACTCTACCGATATGGATTGCTTTGCTTACTGAACTAGCTAAAAAGCAAATTGGTCTCTAGCGGCCACATAGCTGTATAATTTCCTCAGTAGTCCAAACATGATTGCTTAATCCTGCTGCCATAGCTGGCGTTCTATGACAAGGATTAGCTAAAGATTTATGAGGTCTAGCGAAGTTGTAGTGCATGAAGTAAAGAGATAGGGCGTATATGTGGTTTTCTAGTTTCTTAGAGAAAGCATTGGTTAATCTCGTGAATCGCCTCATGCTCATTCGCATTGTAAGGTTTTGGCGTTCTACATAGCTTGTTGAGATTGCCTCAGAATCGGGCTTGCCTTGTACAGTATGCTTATGGGTGCTTATGCATTTAGCGGGACTGTAACGCTTCTGACCTTCAGGCTCTTGCCCATATAATTTGACTAGCATCCCATAATCTATATCCGAGCCAAAGGCATGTTCGACTGCTTCTAAGTACATTGCGTGTCCATCGGTGGTAAGTTGAACTCTGTTTGATAATCTGTTCTTTAAATCGTTAAGGAACTCATAGGCAGAGTGTTCGTTCCTTAACCCGACTAGCCAAGCAGGAACTAACTTTGTATTGGCGTCTATGGCTGTGAATGTCCAGACATCGCCATAGCCAAATTTGCCATTGTGTTGTTCTGGTACATTCTTAGATTTTGAATAAACGAAGCTCCAGATTTCATCGCATTGGAGCTTTTTACAAGGTAAATTGTGCATTGTCTTATCTTGATACTCTAGGCAAGCAGCACCAACTTCTTTGAGGAGTTTAACTACCGTATTAACGGCTGTACCAGTAATGCGGGCGGTGCTTCGTATTGAATTGCCTTCACAGAGTGTCCTTATGACTTGTGCTTTGCGTTCTAGACTTAGTTTATTCATTTCCTTATCTCCTAACTGATTATATTATACCAGACGCTTAGCATTTTGTCAATAGGAAATAGGTCATTTTGGAGGAAAATTCAAAATATGTTTATAGAATCCTCTATATTGTGTCTTCTTTTGGTGTTAGCAGCTTCAGCAGCCTTTTTCTTTGGTATGGCGGTTCAAGAATTACTCAATAAACGTCAAAATCGCCACAATCAGGAAGGCGACACTGATAAGAAAACCTAATATCCATTTCCAGTGATTTCGCCAAAACTTGCCTATTTGTCCAAGTACTTTAGCGAGAAATGGTTGCTTATAATGTCCTTGAATTATTACAATTGAACTATCAGGGTCATTAGGTGGTGGAATATATTTCCCCCGATACCATTCATTGATTTTGGCTATAAACCTATTCAATTCAGGAAATAGTTATTAGTCTTATTTATTCCAGCGTGCCTTAGCAGCCTTTTTAGCAAGCTCCCTGCGTTGTTCGGGTGTTAACTGTTGACTTCTTTTGAGACCGCCTAATCTACCCAGAGCAACGGCAGCAGGGTTTTTATCGGATGGAGTAGCTTTATATTTATTATCGCCCGTAGCTTCTCTAACTACCCGCAGGGCATTAACTGAGAAATCATGGTCTCGTTTCTTTTTTCTAGCCATGATTTAAGGATAGCAAAGCGCTTAGCATAAATCAAGGGTTAAGGATTTCAAAATGATACACTACCGAATTTCTGGTAGCGGGTCAATTAGAGAGGATTTATATTTATTGGTGGCAGCGGCTGGATTTGAACCAGCGGCGCAGTAGCTACTGAGCGACGAAAGTCTCAGTCACGTTATTGACCACGACCGTGTATGTCATACCTGGGATGAAACATCTGCCAAGTGGGATAGTATGCTCGACGTAGCTATATACGCAAGCGCATACCCCACCTAGAAACCTCAGGTTGAAGACCTCTACTCGGATCGTGTTGCCATCGCGCGTCACGTTATAGCTATCGAAATGGTCGCAGCCGGAAGGCTCCCCAGACACAACGTACAGAGAATACCTCGGTAGCAAGGATTCATCGGCCCAAAGGTTTATATCATGAATAGGAGCCAGGTACTTTTCATATCTTGTTACCTGTCTTGTTACCTGACAACCAGTAGCAAATATGCTTAAAATCAAAAGAACAGCTAATAGCACAAACAGGATTTTCTTCATCCTACTCCTTTATCCAGGATTTCCCATATCAACTACTTTAACTATGTTATAGACTTCTGCTTGCTGAGATGAACCTCGTTAGAGACATGAGCATTCCTCTATCACTACTACAATGCAGAAGGCCGAAAAAGGTTGCTTTATTCCGTTCCGTTTAATATATCTGCCAAGATGAAACCCTTGTTTAGAATTTACTTGTGGATATGCTTGTGGAATTTGAGTAATGCCTTGGTCTGTTGGAGAGGATTTATGTTTATTGGTGGCAGCGGCTGGATTTGAACCAGCGACCAAAGGCTTATGAGTCCTCTGCTCTACCCCTGAGCTACGCTGCCCGAAAATAGTCTAGCATTGGCTAGGGGAGACGGTCAAATTAGGGGACGCAATGACAAGGAGAATTTGAGCAGTTATAATCTAATGCCCCCTCTTTCTCCTTTGGCTCTATTCCATTAGCCTCCGTTTTATGAGAATTATTGAAACTTACTTCGCTTGTGATACAATAACACATTGAGAGGGATATTCATGAAAAGAATTAGTATCTTATTGATTACGGTAGCTTTAATTGCCGGGATGGTAGGCTGTGATGGTGATGGTGGTAACGGTTATAATCCTCCTTCTCAAAACGTGGAAATATGTACCTGGTACGATTTAGACGCCGTCAGAGACAACTTGAGTGGCAACTACACCCTGATGAACCACCTCGATTCCACTACTCTTGGTTATGAGGAGCTGGCAAGCCTGACAGCCAACGGGGGAAAGGGCTGGGAGCCGATTGGATCTGTGAGTCACCGATTTACTGGGACTTTCGACGGGCAAGGATACGAGATACGTGACCTGTTTATCAACCGCCCTGGCGAGGGTTATGTGGGGCTATTCGGTTATGTTGCTGCGGGAGGCGTCATCGAGAATGTCGGCGTGGTCAATACCGACGTGACTGGCAATTACAATGTTGGCGGTCTGGTCGGATGGAATGTGGGCACCGTAAGCAACTCCTACTCTACAGGTATTGTGACTGGCGATTGGTCAGTTGGTGGTCTGATGGGAGTTAATGCCGGGGGCACTGTGAGTAACTCCTATTATAATTATGATGAGGTTTTGATTAACGGCGAGAACATAATTGCAACTGGAGCTTTGTTCAATGAAGACTTTCAGCAATGGCTAGCCAACAACAAATTTTTAGATATCGACGAAAGGCTTTCTCAAGAAGACGGTTATTATATGGTAAATAATGTCAGTGATTTTAAACAGCTACTGGCATTTGGTCAGGATGACTCATTGAAATTTAGATTGAAAGACGACCTCGATTTGGCCACCACACCCAACTTTTACATCCCTTGTCTGGCTGGAGAGTTTGATGGAAATGGTCATAAAATCTCGAACCTGAGCTTCAATTTTGACTTCGTTACAAACGTCGGATTGTTTGGACAACTTGTTCATAGTGGAAAAATCACCCAGCTGGGTGTCGAGAACGTAAACATAACTGGTTCTGGGGCTGTTGGTGGGCTGGCGGGAGGTAGCGACGGTACTGTCAGCAACTCCTATTCTACCGGCAATGTGACTGGCATAGACTGTGTTGGCGGGCTGGTGGGAATTGGTAACGGCAATGTAAGCAACTCCTATTCCAGCGGTAACGTGACTGGCATAGTTGGGACGGTTGGTGGTCTGCTAGGATGTAATGTTGGGGGCACTGTGAGCAATTCTTATTCTACAGGCAACGTGGATGGGGGTTCTGGTGGTGGTGGTCTGGTGGGATATGATGACGATGGCACTGTGAGCAATTCCTTCTGGGACACCCAAACCAGTGGACAAGCCACTTCGGCTGGTGGGATTGGCAAGACCACCGCGAAAATGCAGGAAATCGCCACTTTCGATGGCGTGGGGTGGGATATTACCGCCGTTGACCCTGGCGAGACCAACGACGCCTACATCTGGAATATCGTTGATGATGAGACCTATCCCTTCCTGAGCTGGCAGCCTATTTTGTGAAGCAACCTAGCTTAAGTGCCTGATGCCGGGGGATAATTCTTCAGCATTTTCCCTCAATAATCCGTCAAAATTCGGGATTGAGCTACATATAATCGGCATTTCGCAATGACAAGGAGAATTTAAGCAGTTATAATCTAATGCGACGATGTCAAGCTGTACAGGAGGCGTAGATTGAGAGAGCCGTTTGCCAAATTCGTAGAAAGCGAGCTGGGAGCTGGTGTTTTGCTTATCACCTGCGGCTTGCCCGGCACCTGGAAGACCGAGACGAGCGAGGAGATTTCCAAGATTAAGGGTTACCCCATCCTGCGGTCCGATCTGATTAGACTGGAGGTGCTCAAGAACGAGAATATATTTGATGAGAAGGTCGCCTCGGATATGAGCAAACGAACGATGGTCTATGATGAAACGTTCCGACGGGCAGATGAGGCCTTGAAGAAGGGCGATAGTGTAATACTCGATGCCACCTTCGTCAGCCAGTTGTTGAGAAGACGGGCTGCTGAGATAGCAGCCAAACATAATAAGACATTCGTCATCCTGCAGACCCACTGTCCGCAGGAAGTATCCATAGAGCGAATACTAAGACGTACTAAACAGGATTACGAATCGAATGCCCTCACCGAGCAGGCCTACCTCAACAATAAAAAGAAGTTCGAAGAAGTGGACATAGATGACTTGAAGCGATTGTACCCCAGGCTCAATGTCATTCACCTGACAGTTGATACCCGATATGATCCGCCCGCAGATTGGTATATCATCGGCGTGGAGAAGAGATAGCAGTGAAGATAGATTTGCACATCCATACCAAGACCTGCTCGGATGGCAACCTCCCTATTGAAGATGTTTTCCAAGAAGCCAAAAACAGAAACATTGATTTAATGTCGACGACTGACCACGATTCTATAGACTGCCAGGAAAGAGCTATCGCCCTGGCAAGAAAGCATGGCATGTCTTACATCACAGGGGTGGAATTAAACGTGACCTTCCATTATCCTGAGGGCAATAAAGATGTTTCCCTGGACTTTTTGGGATATGAGTATGACATCGGCAATCAAGAGCTAAAGAGCAAGCTTCAATTGATAAAAGAACACAGGAAAAGGAGAGCGAGCCAAATTTTAGAAAACCTGAACATTGAGTTCGATAAAGAGGGTATGGCAAGATTTACCGAGGAAGACCTCAGGAAAATAGAGGATAGTGTGGACGGCGTGTTCGGGCGACCCCATATAGCGAACTACCTGATAGAAAAGGGGATTGTAAAGGATAAGGACGAGGCCTTCGATAAATATCTGGTCAAGTGCGATGTCCCCAAGTATCCGCTCTCTCTTGCTGAAGCATCAAAACTGATCAGGAACGCCGGAGGTGTACTGGTACATGCCCACCCCAATGACCCTCACGGAACATCCCTGGTAAGGATAACGCACGATTTGGACGAACAAACGAATGTCATAGAAAAATATATGCTAAAATACATCGATGGTGTCGAGTGCTGGCATTCCAGACACGACGAGAAAACCACGGCACACTATATTAAGTTTGCCAAGAGGCACAATATACTTATGACCGGCGGCAGCGATTGTCATCAAAAACCAATCCTTATGGGCACATTGGATATACCTGATTGGGTTGCTGAGCAGTTCAAGCTAATTCCATTTTCACGGAGCTAAAAAGATGAAGAACTATGACATTAAAGACCCTTCCCTGGCCCAAGAGGGCAAGCTTCGCATTGACTGGGCTGGCAAGGAAATGCCAGTCGTCAAACTAATAAAGGAAAGATTTGGCAGGGAAAAGCCCCTAGCGGGAGTGCGTATTTCTGCTTGCCTCCACATCACTACGGAAACGGCCAATTTAGCTCTGGCTCTAAAAGAAGGTGGTGCTGAAGTAGTTCTATGCGCCTCCAATCCTTTAAGTACCCAGGACGACGTAACTGCTGCCCTGGTTGACTATGGCATTCCCGTCAACGCCATAAGGGGGGAAGATAACGAGACTTACTACCGACATATCATCACCGCCCTGGAACATAAGCCACAGATTACCATGGATGACGGCGCGGACCTGGTTTCCACACTTCATAAGGATTACACCGAACTGGCTGCCGACGTCATTGGCGGCTCTGAAGAAACGACCACGGGGGTTATCAGGCTGAGGAACATGGCGAGGGCGGGTAAATTGATTTATCCCATTATTGCCGTAAACGATGCCCAAACCAAACATTTCTTTGACAACAGGTACGGAACGGGGCAAAGCACAATTGATGGCATCACTAGGGCTACCAATATACTCTGGGCGGGGAGGAAAGTGGTTGTTTGTGGCTATGGCTGGTGTGGCAAAGGGCTAGCCATGCGGGCTCAAGGGCTCGGAGCGCAGGTTATCGTCACCGAGGTCCAGCCTATCCCTGCTCTGGAGGCTGCCATGGATGGCTATCAGGTCATGCCTTTGATTAAGGCTTGCGAGATAGGAGAGGTCTTCATCACCACCACGGGCGACATGAACGTCATTGATAAGATACACATTTTAGAGATGAAAGACGGAGCTATTCTGGCTAATAGCGGCCACTTCAATGTAGAAATAAACATCCCGACTTTGGAAAGCCTGGCCAAATCTAAGAAACGAATACGTTCCTCCGTTGAGGAATACACTTTAGGCGATGGACGGCGTATCTATCTATTAGGCGAGGGCAGGCTAATCAATCTAGCTGCCGCCGAGGGACACCCAGCCAGTGTTATGGACATGAGCTTTGCCAACCAGGCTCTATGTCTGGAGTACCTTACCAAGATGAAAGGAAAGCTTGAGCCCGCGGTCTATCCCGTGCCTGAGGAAATTGACCAAGAGGTAGGTAAACTAAAGCTCGCCTCCATGGATATCACCATTGATTCCTTGACCGAGGAGCAGAAGAATTATCTAGCAAGCTGGGAATTGGGAACATAAAGAGGAGTAAAAATGCCGAACAGCTTTAATCAGTCGGATTCTTATTTAGCCACTGCGGAGTGCGTCACCGAGGGGCATCCTGATAAGCTATGCGACCAGATTTCAGACGCTATCCTCGATGCCATGCTGAAACAGGACCCTTTCGCTCGTGTGGCCTGCGAAGTCTCTGTAGCCATGGGCATGGTAATGGTCTTGGGTGAGATTACCTGCAAGGGTTACGTGGAAATTCCTGACATTGTGCGCCGGGTAATCAAAGAGGCAGGCTATACCAAACCCGAATATGGCTTTGATTATCGGACCTGCGGAATAATGGTCTCCCTCAAAGGACAGTCAAGCGACATTGCTGCCGGGGTTGGTCAATCTTTAGAAACAAGAACAGGAGAAGCAACTGACGAGGTTTTAGACAAAACTGGTGCTGGTGACCAGGGAATGATGGTTGGCTTTGCCTGTAGAGAAACTCCTGAGCTTATGCCTTTGCCTGTTGCACTGGCGCACAAGCTATGCCGACGTTTGGCTCAGGTAAGAAAAGACAAGACTGTGCCTTATTTAAGGCCCGATGGTAAATCTCAGGTGACTATAGAATACAGTCGCGGCATACCCAAGAGGGTGGTTTGTGTTACCCTGGCTGCTCATCACGACCCAGAGGTGGAACGCAAAATCATCGAGCACGATCTTATAGAGCAGGTGATTAAGAAGGGCATTCCCGCCAACTTGCTGGATAACGAGACTGAATACTACATTAACAGCGCCGGTCAGTTTGTCATCGGTGGGCCGGTGAGCGACACTGGTTTTACCGGGCGCAAAATCATTGCCGATACTTACGGCAGTGCCTACGGACATGGTGGAGGCTCTTTTTCAGGCAAAGACCCTACTAAAGTAGACCGCTCCGCCGCTTATATGGCCAGATATGTCGCCAAAAATATAGTAGCTGCCGGACTTGCTGACTACCTTGAACTCCAGGTTGCCTATACTATCGGGAAAGCTCACCCCCTGTCATTATCCATCGAGACATTCAGCACGGGAAAAGTCCCTGATGAAATCATATCAAATCTCGTCAACAAGCATTTCGACTTCCGTCCCGAGGCTATCATAAAGACTTTGGACCTGCGCCGTCCCATTTACCGCCAGACTGCTACTTATGGGCACTTCGGCAGGGAAGACCTCGACCTTCCCTGGGAAAGAACGGATAAGGCCGAAATTCTAAGAAAAGAAGCGGGCCTGTAAAAGTGCAAACCCCAAAACCAAGTTAAGAGTCCTCTCAGCACTATGTCCTGCCTTAACAATTCGTCATTTGGTTACTATGAGGGGAGAGAGTATCACACTATAAAAGGCACCCTGGCATACAGGAGGGTCTGCACTCATTTTGCAAAGACGTTCTCCTTAGTGTATAATATCCATAGTTCAGTTCAGGTTATTACAAGCTTCTTAGAATCTCAGCAGATTTATCTTAAGTATTGGGTAGCCGGACTCTAACTAAAATTTAAAAGAGAGGAGGTTATCCAATGAGTTTTCAAGATAAGTCACTTCAATGCTCCGATTGTGGGCAAGAGTTCATCTTCACGGCTGGAGAACAAGAGTTCTATTCGTCTCGCGGCCTGCAGAATGAACCTAAGCGTTGTCCTCAATGCCGCCGAGCAAGAAAAGCACAGCGTAGTGGAAGCGGTGGCGACAACTATACATCACGCTATTAAACCTTCCAGGTATGTATGCTAAGTGTAGCATGTAAGACGAAGTCTCCTTCAAGTTTGACGAAAAGAGATTGGTGTATTGTAGCGATCGCTACAATAAGGTCGGATTGAGCAGATAACGCTAGCCTAGCTTCAATAGCACACATAGTCCAGGGATACCCAGGTTATGCATGTTTTTAGAATGTGCTGGTGTGATATGTCATTGCAAGTCGCGATGCAACAAACAGGCAATTAAGATTTAAGTAATTTAAAAAGGAGGGTTCTAATATGAGAATCTATGTAGGTAATTTATCCTATGATGTGACCGAAGAGGAATTACAGAAGGAATTCTTGGCTTACGGAGAAGTGATATCTGCAAGCATCCTGAACGATAAGTTCAGCGGGCAACCTAAGGGATTTGGCTTTGTTGAAATGGCCTCAAAGTCTGAGGCTGAAGCTGCAATCACAGGCCTTAACGGGAAAGTGCTAAGAGAGCGAACTATTGTGGTTAATGAGGCACGTCCTCGTTCTGACAACAGAGGCGGTGGGTCCTATAATGATAGGAGGGGTGGTGGCTACGGTGGTGGTTACGGTAGTGACAGAGGCGGTAGACCCATGGGCGGAAGGCAGAAAAGGTATTAGCCTACCCGACACAAGGGGACATAATGAACTTCGAAACCTTTAATTTTCATCCGAGGGTCATGGCTGGTGTACAAGCACTCGGTTACATTACACCCACACCAATCCAAGCTAAATCCATCCCACCAATTATGCAGGGCCGCGATCTCATTGGTCTGGCCCAGACCGGAACCGGCAAGACTGCAGCTTTTGTACTGCCAATTCTGCAGCGTCTGTTGCAAAGCCCAAGAGGTCGTGTGGGTGCTCTCATAATCTCGCCCACACGCGAGCTGGCTGAGCAAACATATGAAACTATAGATGAATTGGGGAAACAAACCGGGTTGCGGAGTATTGCCATTTACGGTGGTGTGAGTATGGAACAGCAAACCTGGAGACTGCGTAATGGAATCGAAATCATCGTAGCCTGCCCTGGGCGATTGCTCGACCATCTTTGGAAAGGTACGATCGATTTATCACAGCTGGAAGTCCTTGTAATCGACGAGGCGGACCGTATGTTTGATATGGGTTTTCTGCCCGACATCCGGAATATTTTGAGATGTCTGCTAAAGCCGCGGCAGACACTCCTTTTCTCAGCCACCATGCCTGATGATATCCGGCGTCTGGTACAAGAAATCCTGCATGACCCGGTCACGGTACAAATTGGTCACATATCACCGGCAACCACGGTGTCTCACACACTATATCCGGTTAAGCAACATCGCAAAACTGCGCTGCTGATAGAACTCTTACGCCATACTGAAACGGAGTCAGTACTTGTCTTTACCCGCACCAAACACCGTGCCGGGCGTGTTACGCAGCAACTGGCGAAAGCGGGCTATCGGGCGACCTCATTGCAAGGTAACATGTCTCAGTGCCAGCGTCAAACCGCGCTTGATGGCTTCCGTGCTGGCTCATTTAAGGTTCTGGTGGCGACTGACATTGCCGCCCGCGGCATCGATGTTCTGGATATTTCGCACGTTGTTAACTACGACATGCCTGACAGTACGGACGCCTACATTAATCGTATCGGCCGCACCGGACGAATTGGCAAAACAGGCACCGCATTTACATTCGTGACAATTGAAGATACGCCCATGGTGCGCGCTCTTGAGCACCTTCTCAACACGCCACTGGAGCACCGGAGGCTGCAAAGCTTTGATTACGCAATGCCTGTACCAGCTAATAGATACATTCGCTCTTCACAGCAATTACGATAGCGTGCAATACGGAATGAGCGGGGTGGTAACAAAAAGGTAACTGTTACCTAAACGAGGCGAAACGCTGTCTTTCTTGATGGAGACTAGGAGCAATAAAGTCTCATTTGGCACATTGCCATAGCTATCAACATCGAAGTAAGATATGTCACCTAAACATACCTTCCTCGTGAAGAGTATGAATTGGCATTTGAACTTCCTGGACATCATAATAATGCCAATTGTAGTAATTAAGGTGTAGGATTTCGCGAACATATATGAATTATCGCAGCGACATAAGAAACATAGCTATTATTGCTCATGTTGACCATGGTAAGACTACCCTGGTAGATGCCATGCTCAAACAAAGCAAGGTTTTCCGAAATAACCAGATGGTTGGCGAATTAATAATGGACCAGAATGCGCTTGAGCGAGAAAAAGGGATTACCATCATGGCTAAGAATACGGCCGTAGTTTACCAGGGTGTCAAAATCAATATTATTGATACACCGGGACACGCTGATCTCAGCGGGGAGGTAGAGCGTGTCGTAAGTATGGCTGATGGTTGTCTGCTTCTGGTGGACTCTATAGAAGGTCCCATGCCCCAGACTAAGTTTGTGCTTCGACTGGCAATGGAAATGGGTCTAAAACCCATTGTGGTTATCAACAAAGTAGACAGGCGAAATTCGCGGATAGCAGAGGTGCTAAAACTTACCGAGGACCTGTTCTTAGAATTAGCTATCAGTGCTGACCAGCTTGACTTCCCGGTGCTGTATGCCAGTGCACGGGAAGGCACTACCGTAGCTGAATTGGACATGAAAGGCAAGGATATTGCTCCCCTCTTCGAATGCATATTGGAAAAAGTACCACCACCGCAAATTGAAAGTGGGCCATTTCAAATGCTGGTTTCTAATCTAGACTATGACAGCCACAAAGGTAAGATAGCTATTGGTAGAATCTGGAGAGGAAAGGCTGCTCCACACAACCCGGTAGTCAGTGTGGGTGCTGATGGAAGTGTAACTCATTATGAGATTAGTGAAGTGTTTACCTATCTCGGTCTCAATCACTTGAAGGTAGAGGAAGCCGAGGCGGGTGATATAGTAGCTGTGACCGGTATCGACAAAGTCAACATTGGAGATACCATTGCCAGCCCGGAGCAGCCTGAAGCTCTACCACGCATAGAGATTGGCGAACCGACGGTAGAGATGACCTTTGGAGTAAATACCTCACCTTTTGCCGGTCGCGAGGGGAGCTTTTGCACCACACGCCAGTTGCGGGCACGACTCTACAGGGAGCTGGAAACTAATCTCAGTCTCAAGGTACAGGATACAGATAGTCCAGACACCTTTCTGGTAAAAGGGAGGGGAGAACTGCATCTGGCTATACTGATTGAGACCATGCGCCGGGAGGGCTATGAATTTGAGGTCTCCAAGCCAGAAGCTATCACCAAAGTAGTTGACGGTAATCTTGTAGAACCTGTGGAGGTTCTTACCATTGATACCAAAGATGAACATATCGGAGTTTTAACCGAGATGCTGAGCAAGCGGCAAGCTCAGCTTGCGAATATGCGCAGCGCTAGCCATGATAATGTGCGTTTAGTATTCCATGTGCCTACAAAAGGACTCATTGGCTTCCGTAATGCTTTCTCTACCGCCACACGTGGTGAAAGCATCATGAATGCCACTTTTCTTGGCTATGAACCCTATCATGGAGATATAATTTCGACTCGTAATGGAGTATTGGTGGCATCGGAACAGGGCATAGCTGTTACCTATGGTCTAAATAATGCCCAGGGGCGGGGCTTCACCTTTATTGAACCCGGTACGCCAGTCTATGAGGGTATGATAGTAGGGCTGAATTCACGGCCGCAGGACATAGCCATCAACGTGTGCAAAGAAAAGAAGAAGACCAATATGCGCGCGTCTACATCCGATATTGCCGCAAAGCTGACTCATCCCATGCAGTTGAGCCTGGAGCAAGCCATTGATTTTATAAATAATGATGAACTGGTTGAGGTAACTCCTGGGAATATCAGGCTGAGGAAAAAGTTACTCACCCAGGCACAACGAGCGAAGGACAGGGCTTCTTCCAGACGAAGCGTAAAGTAATAGAATAGGGCTTATCGCTAAAATGGCTGAAATACCGAATTGCTATCCTGATTCATGCGCTACCCAAATCATCATTTTGTTGCCTCTTGTTATTTGAAGTATATACGGAGTAAAATTCTATAAATACGTGGTTAATTAACTTGAGAAATGACATGGGCTCCATCTTTGTATGGTTTGGCGTCAATCGATAACCAGAAAGGTGCACAGTGGAAGAACAATCTGAACAACTGAGGTTTGCAGTACTGATTGATGGTGACAATGCTCAGGCGTCTCTTCTTCCTCGAATCCTGGCAGAGGTCAGCAAAGTCGGGCTGATAACGGTCAAGCGGATATACGGAGACTGGACCACTACAAACATGAATAGCTGGAAACCTTCGCTTCATAAACATGCAATTCAGCCCATGCAGCAGTTTAGGTATACGGTTGGCA
>Ga0307429_1000103_pt1 | contig 61781 bp, 66 predicted proteins | sample SalMarWE160230MG_FD_202151 | JGI IMG/M metagenome (GOLD analysis project Ga0307429, IMG submission 202151) | Salt marsh sediment microbial communities from the Plum Island Ecosystem LTER, Massachusetts, United States - WE1603-230 | ecosystem: Environmental > Aquatic > Marine > Intertidal zone >... | reverse complement strand
AGTTCCGCCGCCGGATCGGCATGGGCGAGCGAGCCGCCGATGGTGCCGCGCGCGCGGGTGGCGGCATGGCCGATGTGGGGAATCGCGCGCGCCAGCAGCGGAACGCGCTTGGCCACAATGGAATCGCACTCCAGCACGCATTGCCTTGTGGTGGCGCCGATGGCGACACCGCCGTTCAGCTCACGCACATAGGATAATTTAGCGATGCGGGCGATATCGATGAGGCGCGTCGGCCGCGCCAGCCGCATCGCCATCATCGGCACCAGCGACTGCCCGCCGGCGATGAGGCGGGCGCCTTCGTCTGCCGCCAGCAACGCACAGGCTTCGTCGACATCGGCGGGGCGCGAATACGAAAACGGTGCTGCCTTCATTGACGCCACCACTGAGCCCGAACAAACGGCCGCCCGATATTGTCGATACGGCATGATATCGTTAAAGTCCCGCATCGGTTATCGCAACCGCAAAAGCGCGATTTTGCCGGTGCCGGCTGGCTGCCGCACCGAAACGTCGCCAACGTCATGGGTGGAGACCGATGCCGCGGACCAAGGGCGCCGACCTGATCACCGAGTATCTGGTCGCCAACAAGATCCCTTACGTGTTCGGCATCTGCGGCCATGGCAACGTGGGCATGCTCGATTCGCTGCATGCCGCGCGCGACCGCATCAAGATGATCTCGCCGCGCCACGAACAGGTGGCGGCGCACATGGCGGACGCTTACTTCCGCGTGCGCCACGAGCCGGTGGCGACGCTGACGTCGTGCGGCCCGGGCTCCTGCAACATCGTGATGCCGCTCGCCTGCGCGATTTCGGATTCGTCCGCGCTGCTGGCGATCACCGCCAACGTGCCGACCTCGCAGTTCAACCGCAGCCCGTTCCAGGAAATCAACAAACATTTCCAGGCCGACTTTCCCAACATCATCCGCCCGGTGGTCAAGCGCAGCTTCCAGCCGACGCGCGTCGACATGCTGCCGCTCGCCTTGCGCCAGGCCATGACCACCATGCTGTCGGGCAGGCCGGGGCCGGTGAACCTCGACGTGCCGTTCAACGTGTTCCAGGAAGAAGACGACGTCGACTTGCCGCCGGCCGCGCCGCCGCTCAACGCGCAGCGCAGCGGCGCTTCGCCGCAAGAGATTACGGCCTGCGTCGATCTGATCCTGAAGGCGGCGCGGCCGGTGATCTTCATCGGCCACGGCGTCACGCTGTCGGAGGGTTCGCGCGAACTCACCGAATTCGTGCACAAGCTCGGCATCCCGGTGATTTCATCGCCCAACGGCATGGGCTGCCTCGACATGACCGATCCGCTGTCGCTCGGCTTCATCGGGCGCAACGGCGCCTATCCGGCCAACGAGGCGGGCCGCCGCGCCGATCTGGTGATCGCCATCGGCGCGCGTTTCGACGACCGCTCGGCTTCGTCCTGGCTGCCCGGCTATTCGTGGAATTTCCCGCAGACCAAATTGATCCATGCCGACGTCGATCCGGCCGAGCTCGGGCGCAATTATCCGCCGGACATCGGCGTGCTGGCCGACGCGCGCACTTTCTTACAGCAACTGCTGGCCGAGGTCGGGCGGCGCGGTGCCAAACGCGACTTGCTAAAAGCCTGGCACGCCGACATCAAGAAGTGGCAAGCCGAGTGGGAGAAATTCACCGCGCCCAATTTCGATCTGCACACCGCGCCGATCCGGCCCGAACGGATCGTCGCGGACTGCCAGGCGGTGCTGCCGCCGGACGCCATCCTGTGCTGCGACGTCGGCGTCAGCCACAACTGGTACATGCAGTTCTGGAAGGCGCGCCGCCCGCAGACCATGATGAATTCGTGGGGCTTCTCCGGCATGGGCTTCGGCGCGGCAGGCAGCCTTGGCGCCAAGCTGGCCGCGCCCGACCGTCCCGTGGTCGCCGTCACCGGCGACGGCTGCTTCTCCATGGTGCCGCATGTCTTATGCACCGCGGTCGAATACTACATCCCGGTGGTGTGGGTGATCTGGAACAATTTCGGCTGGGTCTCGATCCGCGACATTCAACTGGGCATGTTCGGCGGCCGCGAGCTCGGCACCATGTTCCACGAAGGCCCGAATCAGAAGCCGTACAATCCCGACTTCGCCCAATGGGCGCGCGCCGCCGGCGTCGAGGCCATGACGGTGACCAAGTCGCAGGACTTCAAGGGCGCGCTCGAACACGCGGTGAAAGCCAACAAGCCGTTCCTGCTCGACGTGCATGTGGACGCGGAAGTGCGCCCGCCGTCGACCGGCGCATGGCAATTGCCGCCGACGCCCTACAAGGAGCCGGTGTTCGGCGAGCGCTATCTGCCTGACGCGGTCCCGGCGAAGTAAGAACCACGCCATGACCACAAAACGCGAAGCGTTCATCCGCAACATCGCCGAGGTGCCGTGGCTGGAATTTCCCGATCACTTCGGCGGCGCGTTGTCGAAGCCGCTGGTGATGCCGGACACCGTGGGCTCAAAACACATCGACTACCGCATCTCGATGTACCAGCCGAAGGCCTATGTGAAGAAGCACAGTCACAAGGTGCAAGAGCAGGTCTATCACGTCATCGAAGGCGAGGGGCTGATGCACATCGCGGGCAAGGACCACGTTGTGCGCAAGCACGATTTCATTTACCTGCCGCCGGGCGTCGAACATTCGATCGCGAACACCGGCTTGGTCGATCTGGTGTTTCTTGTCGTTACCTCGCCTGTAACGGACGACGTAGACGTCAGATAGCCGCTGCGAACGCTGCATTACGTCCTGCGCGCCGACCCGACACGAATGCCCAGGCCAGATGATGGCCGTGGCCTTTCAGCAATAAACCGCCTTGCCCGGTCGAGCCCGCTGCGTAAAGCCCGGGGATTGGAGTGTCGTTCGCGCCAAGCACACGATGCTCATCATCAACTGCGAGTCCCCCCTCATTGTGTACGAACACCGCGCGCGCCGGTCCCAACGCCACGTAAGGCCCGCCACCGAAGCGCGGCCGTTTGCCGGCGTGCTTATTGTAAGCCTCGGCCGTGCGCGAGAGCGCTTCGCGCGGCATGTCGAGCTTTCCACCGAGCGCGTTCAGCGTCGGCGCCTCATGATAAATGTCACGCCGGTTATGCTTGTAGTCGGCGAGATAAGCGTAGGCCACGCCCGGCGCGGTGGAGATGAAATGCGGCCAGGCGGTGAACATCTCGGTCATGCGCTTGTCGAGCAGAATGTAGGCGTTGCCGTCCAGCTGGTCCGGCAGCTCAAGCGCCGGCGCTTCGCACTCCTCGCAAAAGCGCTCGCCCTTCTTGTTAACGAGCAATGCGCCGGCCGTGAACAGGTCGAGCGCCGGCGCCAGCGCCGTGGTCACGAAGCTCATAATGAAAGGCCGCAGCAGCGCCGGCGGCATGTGGTCGAGCGACCAGGCCATGAAGCTCGCCAGCCACGGCCATGGCGGCAGCAGCAAGAGAATGTTCTGCCGCCGCGGCGGCACGAAGCGCAATTCCGGCCCGAGCGCGAGATCGCCGTTGAGGATGCGCGCGCCCAGCGCCATTGCCAGCTTCTGCCCGTCGCCGGTGGCGGTCGGGTTGACGCCGGAAGCCTTCGCCTCCTGCGCGCCCATGTATTGCGCCTTCAGCTCCGGATCGTTGGTGAAATCGCCGGCGGTCAGCACCACGCCGCCGCGCGCCGTGAACGTCCGCCGCCCGTGCGGCGTCTGGCAATCGACCGCGGTCACGCGCCCGCCGTTGGTGACAAGCGCCTGTGCGCGCGCCTTTGTGATAACTACCACACCGGCGCGCTGAGCAGCCTTTTGCAGGCGTCGGATAAAGGCGCGCGAATTCGGCAGCACATTGTGCATTCGCGGTTTCTGGTGCGGCGGCTCAGGCATCGGCCCGTTGAAGCGGATGCCATGAGAAAGCAACCAGCGGAACGTGTCCGGCATGTTGTCGGCGAGGATGTGCCGCAGCGCTGGATTGTCACGGTTGTCGAGCGCACCGTTGAACGCGGCCATGTCGCGCCAGTGGTCCTCGGGGCGATCCTTGATGCCCTTGGCAATCTGGTGGGGCGTGTCGCTGGCGGTTACCGAGCCCACCGACCAGGCGGTGGAGCCGCCCAGTTTCTCGTTCTTTTCCAACAGGATCACGCTGCGGCCGAGCTTGCGCGCTTCCAGCGCCGCGGCCAGCCCGGCGCCGCCACCGCCGACCACCACGACGTCATATTCGTTATCCGATCCCGTCACGGCTTCTCCCGGCGCCCGGGGCTTCGAGAGTAGATTCAATAGGGTGCGATGTCGTTTGCCAATCGAAAATCCGGGGTGATAACGTCCCACCAACCAACGGAAAGCAGGGTCAAACCGATGCCACGGCGCGCGAGCTACGTTCCCCATGGCGTGATCCCGGCGGTGCTGTTGCCGTTCGATATCGATCTCGCCATCGACGAGGCCAGTTTCCGCAAGCACCTGCGCGACGTGGCGGGGGTCGAAGGTCTGTCGGCCGTCACCATCAATGCGCATTCGACCGAGGTGGGCTCCTGCACATTCGACGAGCAGCGCCGCGTGCTTGCCATCGCGCAAGACGAGATCGGCGGCAAACTGCCGTTGATCAGCGGCATCTGGGCCGATGGCAGCCTTGAAGCCGCGCGCATCGCGCGCATGGCGGCGGAGGGCGGTGCCTCGGCGCTGCTGGTGTTCCCGCCGGCACCTTTTACGTTGGGCCAGTCACCGCAAATGGCGCTCGCGCATTTCAAGCGCATTGCGGACGCCACCGACCTGCCCCTGATCGTGTTCCAGTATCCGCTCGCCACCGGGCAGGGCTATCCGAAGGAAACTTTGCTGCGCCTGTGCGAGGAAGTGCCGTCAATCCGCGCCATCAAGGATTGGATCGGCAACGTGCCGCATCACGAATGGCACATCCGCACGTTGCAGAACCTGCCGCGGCCGGTGAACGTTTTGACGACGCACAGCGCCTGGCTGTTCTCCTCGCTGGTGCTTGGCCCCAACGGGTTGCTGTCGGGCTCGGGCAGCGTCATCGCCGATCTGCAAGCCAAGCTGTTCCGCGCCGTGCAGCGCGACGATATGGCAGAGGCCAAGCGCCTCAACGACCGCATCGAGCCGCTCATGCGTATGTTCTACGCCGATCCCTTCGTCGACATGCACAACCGCATGAAGGAAGCGCTGGTGCTGCTCGGCAAATTGCCGCGCGCGGTGGTGCGCCCGCCGCTGGTCAAGATCGAACGGGCGGAGATTGCGGCGATACGCGCGGCATTGATTGAAGCTGGCCTGCTAGACAAGAACGCCCGCGACGCCGCGTAGCGCGTACATTCATAGGCCGCCGCCTAGTCTACAATTTTCCAATATGAATCTTTGCGGACGATTTTTCCATCGCGAAAAGTATAGAAATCGCAGCCGCGCACTTCGATCTTCGTGCCGCCTGGTGTCGTACCGGTCAAAAGCCATTTTGACATACCCGTATTACCGTCGACGAAGTGCTCGACGTCCGCGTAATGAACATCTGGGGTGGTTTCAAAGCGCGTCAGCAGGCCGCGGCGGACATTATTAAGTCCTGTGTAGCAGTTTCCGTGTGGTTCCGGACCGCGCGGCATGTCGAGACTGCAGTCGTCATCGAAATAGCTCATTATCTTGTCGATGTCGTGGGCATTAAACGCATCGGCAAGCCCATCCAATATGGAGATTATGTCGTTCTTTCCGGTCAATGGCGGACACTCCGGGGTTTCCTTGCCAGGTCTTCTTTGACTCTGAGCAACGGACATTCGCGGGCGACTCTATTTTGGCGCGTGTTTTTCCCAGCGGTCATTCCGGGGTCGCCCGCGGTGCTCACCCTCGGCATGACCGAAATTACATAATCGCAAATTCGGTGTTCTTGCGGTCGGTCACCAGCATGCTGCCGGGAAAATGCGTGATGCAGAATTCCGGCTTCACCGTCGCGATCACCGACTGCGGCGTCACCCCACAGGCCCAGAACACCGGCAGCTCGTCGGCCTCAACCGGAACCACGTCGCCGTAGTCCGGCTTCATCACGTCGGAAATCCCGATCAGCTCCGGCTTGCCGATATGCACCGGCGCCCCGTGCACGGCGGGAAATCGCGTGGTGATCTGCACCGCGCGAATGGCGTCGGCGGGCTTGAGCGGCCGCATCGACACCACCATCGGTCCGCGAAACGGGCCCGCCTCATGCGTGGGAATCGAGGTGCGGAACATCGGCACATTGCAGCCGCGCGCAATGTGACGCAGCGCAATACCCTCCGCCATCAGCGCTTCCTCGAAGGAAAACGAGCAGCCGATGACGAAGCTCACCAGGTCGTCGCGCCAGAATTCCGTGATGTCCTCCGGCTCGGCCACCAGCTCCCCGTGCCGCCACACGCGGTAGCGCGGCAGGTCGCTGCGGATGTCGAGATCCTCGCCCAGTTCCGGCACGCGCGGATCGCCCGGCGCCGAGGATCCGATCAACGGGCACGGCTTGGGGTTGAGCTGGCAAAAGCGCAGGAAGTCGGCGGCAATCGCCTGCGGCAGAATGGCGAGGTTGCCCTGCACAATTCCCGGCGCGAGGCCGGAGGTCGGGCCGCGATGGCGGCCGGCGCGGATCGCAAGCCGCGCCGCCAGCCCGCTGCCGGGCGGCGTACCTTCGCGATGCAGCGACGTAACGACCATGAGTGGTTACCCTCAGGTGCCCATTTCCCGGGCCAACCTACGACGATGCGAAAACGGCTACAACAATAGGAAAATAGCGGTTGAAACTTGGCCCCGGGTCGCGTTTGCTAATGGCATAAATCGCGCGCCAAGAGCCCGCTAAGGGCCAGTAGGGGAGGATATGCAATGCCGCGTCGTGCCGGCAAAAGCTGGCGTGTGGTGGCTGGCCTCGCGTTTGTTGCCGACGGCAAGTCGGCGCAAGCGGCGCGAGTAGTCATGTCCGCGATTCAGATGAACGCTTCCGGATATCGCTTCGGCGCCCGCGCATTCGCGCGGGTGTTCAGCTTTTCTATGGAAAATGAAATCCAGTGGGAGGACTAACGATGACTGAAAAATGGAAAGACGAGCCTTGGGCGCAGGACCATGAGTTCTGGTACGACGGCAAAGTCACGCGCCGCCGCGTTGTCGGATGGGGCGGCGGTGCGATCGGCGCCATGTTGCTGGTGCCGGCGCCGTGGCGCGCCGCCTTCGGCGCCGCCACGCCGTACAAGATCGGCTCCGAGCAGCCGCTGTCGGGCGCCGGCGCTGCCGGCGGCAAGACCGCGCTGGTCGGCCTGCAAATGGCGGTCGACCGCATCAACAAGAACGGCGGCATCATGGGCCGGCCGATCGCGTTGACCATCGCGGACGACCAGAGCTCGCCGGCCGTCGCGCGCCAAAAGACCCAGAAAATGGTGTCCGAGGACAATATCGACGTCCATGTCGGCGGCTTCCTGTCCAATATCTGCCTCGCCTGCATGCCGGTGTGGGAGCACGCCAAGATCGTCAACATGATCAGCGTCTGCCTCGACACCACGCTGACCACAACCAAGTGCAACCGCTTCAGCTTCCGCGTCCACGATTACGCGCCGGCGCAAGCGGTCGCCTTCGGGCCCATGCTCACCAAGATGGGCAAGAAGTGGCACATCGCGTTTGCCGACTATTCCTGGGGTCAGTCGACGCGCGACGCCTATGCCGCCGAAATCAAGAAGAACGGCGGTGAAGTGGTCGGCACCACCGGCATTCCGCTCGGCACCGCCGACATGACGCCGTTCCTGTCGAAGATCAAAGGCGATTTCGACGGGCTGTTCGGCATCTTCTTCGGCAAGGACGGCGTGACCATCGGCAACCAGGCCTATGATCTCGGCCTCACCAAGAAGTACAAGTGGGCCGGCGACGGCGCCATCTGCGAATCCACCAACCTGCCGGCGCTCGGCAACAAGATCGAAGGGTTTGTGGCCATCAACCGCTACATCCCGGTGTTCCAGGGCCAGCTCGACACGCCCTATCACCACCACTTCTTCGACGACGCCAAGGCGCGGCTGGCCAAGGTCGATCCGTCAGGTCCGCTGCCCGACCGCTACGTGCAGTCGAACTTCGAGGCCATGAACGCCTTGAAGCTCGGCATGGAGAAGTCGAAGTTCCAGGGCCGCAAGGACACCATGAAGCTGATCGAGGCGCTCGAAGGCCTCGAGATGAAGCAAAGCGACGACTTCCCGCAAGGGGACAAGACGCTGCGCAAGGCCGACCATCAGGCGTTCCTCAGCGAATTCCTGTACGAGGTCAAAGGCGGCAAGTATCACATTCTCGAAACGGTGGCGAAGGATAAGACGGTCGTGCCACCGGCTTGCAAGTTCCCTGCGGCGTAAGTGCACGCGGAACCTTCGATCGATGTGCGCTCCCCGGCGAATGGCCGGGGAGCGGCGTCGGCTCCTGTCATCAAGACCGAACGGCTGTCGGTCCGTTTTGGCGGCCTGGCGGCACTGTCCCAGGTCGATTTCGAGGTTGCGCGCGACGAGGTGCGCGCCATCATCGGACCGAACGGGGCGGGCAAGAGCACTTTTTTCAATTGCCTGACCGGCGTGCTGCGGCCGACCTCCGGCCGCATCCTGTTCAACGGCGAGGATATCACCGGGCTGCCGTCCAATACGATCTCGCAAAAAGGCATCGCGCGTTCCTACCAGATCACCAATATTCTGCCGAATGCCACGACCCTGGAAAACGTGCGCATCGCCGCGCAGTCGCGCCGGCACGCTTGGAATATCGCCTCGCACCATAGCGCCTTCGCCGACATCAACGAGAGGACGCAAGCCGCGCTCGATTCCGTCGGCCTCTTGAGCAAGGCGCACGAATTAGCCTCGAATCTTTCGCATGGCCAGCAGCGCAACCTCGAGATCGGCATCGCGCTCGCCACCGAGCCGCAGCTTCTGTGCCTGGATGAGCCGACCGCCGGCATGAGCGCGGCGGAAACTCACGACACCATGCAACTGGTGCGCAGCATCGCCAAGAAGAACTTGACCATCCTGATCGTCGAACACGACATGCAGGTGGTCATGGAGCTCTGCCACCGCATCACCGTGCTGCACTACGGCGAGATTCTCGCCGACGGCACGCCGGCGGAAATCCAGCGCAATCCCAAGGTGCAGGAGGTCTACCTCAAGACATGAGCGCCGCCGTCGCCGACAGCACGCAGCCGCTCGTCTTGGTCGAGGACGTGCATACGTATTACGGCAAGAGCCATATCCTGCACGGCGTTTCGCTCAAGGTAGGCGCCGGCGAGGTGGTCGGTCTGCTTGGGCGCAACGGCGTCGGCAAGAGCACGACATTGAAGACCATCATGGGCCTGGTGCAGCCGAGCCACGGCTCTGTAATGCTCGACGGCCATGCGATCACCGGCATGCCGGCGCACAAGCTCGCGCGCCTCGGCATCGGCTACGTGCCGGAAGACCGGCGCATCTTCCGCCTGCTCACGGTGATGGAAAATCTGCGCACCGGTCTCGATCGCCACGGCGTCACCGACGAAAAGCGCCAGGCGCTGCTCGACAAGGTGTTCAAATTTTTCCCTGTTCTGTCCGAACGGCGCGATCAGGCCGGCGGCACGCTCTCCGGCGGCGAGCAGCAGATGCTCGCCATCGCCCGCGCCATGATGCTGGAGCCCAAGATCATCCTGCTCGACGAGCCGACCGAAGGCCTGATGCCGCGCATGGTCTCGCAGATCCGCCAGATCATCGACGTGCTGCACAACGAGGGCGTTGCCATCCTGTTGGTCGAGCAGAACGTCCCGCTAACGCTGGAAGCCAGCCAGCGCGTCTACATCATGGAAAAGGGCAGCGTGCGTCACCACAGCGCCGCTTCCGAGATCGAGGTCGACGACCCGGTTATCAAGCAGTTTTTGGGGGTCTAGCGCGATGGGCGGGGTGGTCCATTATTTTCAAAATTTCCCGTTCGATCTGCTGCTGATCCAGACGGTGAACGGCATCGTCACCGGCATGATCCTGGCGCTGGTCGCCTCCGGGCTGACGCTGATTTTCGGCATCATGGACGTCGTCAACTTCGCCCACGGCGAATTGTTCATGCTCGGCGCCTATGTCGGCGTCATCGTCATTACGGCCACCGGCAATTTCTGGATGGCGCTGATCCTGTCCGCGTTGATCGTCGCCATCCTCGGCGCGGCTATGCAGGTCGTGACGCTGCGGCCGCTGATCGGGCGCGATCCCCTCAACACCATCCTCGTCACCTTCGGCTTTTCGCTCATATTGCAGAATTACGCGCTCTGGCAGTTCGGCCCGGTGGCGCGCAAGATCACTGAGCCGATCACCAGCAGCTTTCAGCTCTTTTATCTGACGTACCCTTGGTACCGGCTGGTGATCGCGGGATTGTCGGCCGCCATCATCGGCGGTTTCTGGATATTCCTGAAATACAGCAAGCTGGGCGTCTGGATCCGGGCCACGACCCAGGACCGCGTGATGGCGCAGGCCATGGGCATTCCGGTGCCATGGGTGCTCACCGGGGTGTTTGCACTGGGCGCCGCCATGGCGGCGGCAAGCGGCGTGCTGTTTGCCCCGCTGGTCGGCGTCAATCATACGATGGGGCTCGACTGGGTGCTAAAGGCGTTCATCGTCGTGGTGGTCGGCGGCATGGGCAGCCTCGGCGGCTCGATCGCTGCCGCCATCTTCGTCAGCTTGCTTGAAGCCTACGCCGCGATCTGGGTCGACCCGTCGCAGGCGGTAATCGTGTCCTTCGTCGTGCTGATCCTCACGCTGCTGTTCCGGCCCACCGGCCTCTTCGTACCGACACCGAAATGACAACCGCTCCGCTCGATAAACCGATACCGCTCAACAAGCCGCGCTTGAGCCACACCGCGGTCTACTGGACCGGCTTTTGCGTGGTGATGGCGCTCTTGATCGTGGCGCCGCTGGTGCTACCGGAATTCTGGCGCCGTTTCCTGACCGAGATTCTGATCTGGGGCCTGTTGGCGATGTCGTCCGATCTACTGATCGGCTATACCGGCATGATTTCTTTCGGCCATTCGGCCTTTTTCGGCCTCGGCATGTATGGCGCGGCCGCTGCGCTGCTGCTGGTCGGCCCACCCAATTTATGGCTGGCGATCATCTTCGGCCTGTCCGGCGCCGCCGGCGCCGCGCTGTTCGTGGCCTATTTCTCCACCCGCCTGCGCGACATCTATTTCGCCATCACCACGCTGATTTTCTCGCAGATCTTTTACGTCATCATTTTCACCTGGACGAAAGTCACCGGCGGCGAGAACGGTCTGATCTTCACCCGCCCGCATCTTTACATTCCATTTATCTATGACGCGAGCTTTACGACGACGAGCATGCACTGGTTTGTGCTGGCGGTGGTGACGGCGTCTTACCTGATTCTGCGCCGCGTCACCCAGTCGCCCTTCGGCATGGTGCTGCAATCGATCCGCGAGAACGAGCCGCGCACCCGCGCCATCGGTTATCCGGTCGAGCGCTACAAGATCGTGTCGGTGATGCTGTCGGGCCTGTTCGCCGGGCTTGCCGGCGTGCTCTACGCCGTGCAGAACGAATTCGCCGCGCCCGATTTCGTCTACTTCCTGACCTCGGGCGACACCGTGATCTTCAACGTCATGGGCGGTATCGGCACGCTGGTCGGGCCGATCGTTGGTGCCGGCTTCTTTCAGCTCTTGCGCGAATTGCTGTCGCGCATCTTCGGCGACCAGTTCCCCTATCTGATCCCGCTCGGCGTCGTCTTTATTGCCATGATCATCTTCCTGCCGCAGGGCCTGCTCGGCTTTGCCCGGCGCTGGCTCAACCGGTAACGTCGCACGGTTCATTCCGTTGGACCTCATCATCCGCAACGCGCGGCTGGCCGGCCGCTCCGACGAGCCGCTCGACATCGGCATCGAAGGCGGCCGCATCGCGGCGATCGAGAACAATATCGCGGCCGACGCCGCGGTCTACGACGCGCACGGCCTGCTCGCCTGTCCCGGCCTGATCGAGAGCCATATCCATCTCGACAAATCGCGCATCATCGATCGCTGCGCGCCGCAGGAGCGTGCGACTTTAAGCCCGGTGTTCGGCGTCACGCCGGTCAAAAAGACCATGACGGTCGAGGACGTGTATGCGCGCGCTAAGGCGACGCTCGAAGAATGCATAAAGCACGGCGCCACCCGAATGCGCACGCAAGTGGAAGTCGATCCCGGTATCGGCATGCGCGGCTTCGACGGCGTTGCCGCGTTGATCGACGAATACAGATGGGCGATCGACATTGCGATGTGCGTGTTCCCGCAGGAAGGCCTGATCAGCTATCCCGGTACTGACGCGCTGCTGGTCGAGGGCTTGAAGCGCGGCGCCAAGGTGATCGGCGGCGCGCCGCGCTACGACAAGGACGGCCCCGGTCAGATCCACCGCATCTTCGAATTGGCGCGCGAATTCGACGTCGACATCGACATGCATCTCGACGTCGGTCCCACCGCCAACGACATGTACATCCATCTGGTGCGCGAGCTGACCGACCGCTACCAGCGCGGCGGCCGTGTCGTCGCAGGGCACATGGCGAAATTGTCCTTGCTGCCGCCCGCCGACATGGCGGCGATCGCCAAGCAACTCGCCGACAGCGGCATTGCCGTCACCGTGCTGCCGGCGACAGACCTGTTCCTGATGGGGCGCGACCAGGACCACAGCGTGCGCCGCGGCGTCGCCGACGCCAACGTGTTGTGCCAGCACGGCGTCAAGTGCTCGCTCTCCACCAACAACGTGCTCAACCCGGCGACGCCCTATGGCGACTGCTCGCTCATGCGCATCGCCAATCTCTACGCCAATGTGCTGCAGCTCGACCGGCCGGCGCAATTGCGCGAATGTTTCGAGATGGTGACGACGCGCTCGGCGCAATTGTTGAATTTCAAGGATTACGGCTTCGCGGTCGGCAACCCGGCCGACGTGGTCGTCATCAACGCGCGGACGCCGGAGCAGGCGGTGGCCGAGATCGCCCAGCCGCTCGCCGCCTTCAAGAGCGGCAAGCAGACCATGATGTGGAATTTGCCGGCGCTGCTACGGCCGCGCTGAGCGCAAAAAGCCGCCGGCGTTTTGCCGGCGGCCAGTGTTGGGGGAGGTTGTCGCCGCGCTGCGGCTTCACTTCTTCACGATTACCACTTCCAGGTATTCGGACGGCACCACCATGGTTCCGTCATCGGCCTCGTTCATGCGTCCGACAAGCGCGACGATGTCGTCGTGCAGGCCCTTTTGCTTGGCCGGCTCGAGCGCGCCGAAGGCTTTCAGCATCGGCCCATAATATGTCTTGAAGAAGTCGATGAAGTGCTCGGCCGAGCGGTAGCGGAAGTTGAAGATGCGCGGGTCGGCGCTGATGGTGGCGGCAGCCGGCCCGAACAATTCGTTGAGCCGCGCCTGCGTGCCCCACAGCGCCGGCGACTTGACGCCGGCTGGCGTCGGCAAATATTTGCCGAGCGTCTTGAACAGCTGGCCGATGAAACCTTCCGGCGTCCAGTTGGCCATACCGATCTTGCCACCGCGCTTGGCGACGCGCGCCATTTCGGCGGCGGCCTTGTCCTGGTTGGGCGTGAACATGACACCAAAAGTCGACACCACTGCGTCGAACGAATTGTCGACGAAGGGCAGCGCCTCGGCGTCAGCTTCCTTGAACTCGACGGTCAACCCATCGACGGCGGCGCGTGCGCGGCCGTTCTCCAGCAGGTTGGGCGCATAGTCGGTGGACGTCACGTTGCACCAGCGCCGCGCCGCGGCCAGCGTTACGTTGCCGTTGCCGGCGGCAACGTCGAGCACGCTCTGCCCGCTGCGCAGGTCAAGCGCTTCGGCGAGCTGCTCGCCGACGATGTTGAGGGTCATGCCGATCAGGCCGTAATTGCCGGACGACCAGGCGCCCTGCTGCTTGGTCTTGAGCGCGACCAGGTCGGGCTGCGCGGGCTGTTCGGCGGAGCGGGCTTTACTTGCAGCGGCTATGTTCATGGTCGTTCTCCATTGGGGCCGTATTTGTTACTGTTTCAGCGGTGCCCGGGCGCTCCCGCGCACCTTTGCCGTAATTCGACGCTAACAGGCACTCATGGGGCCGAACGTGGTAGCGGGCGTGGAAAAGGCCGTGGAATCGGAGCGGCCGGCCCGCGGCGGGGTCGAGTTGCGCCTGCTCGGGCCGATGGCGATCAGCCGCGACGGTGTGGCGCAGTCGCTGCCGTCCTCGCGCAAAGTGCGCGCGCTCATCGCCTATTTGGCGCTGTCCCCGCAGGCCGTCGCGCGCAGCCAGCTCTGCGAATTGCTGTGGGATGTACCCAACGATCCGCGCGGCGAGCTGCGCTGGTGCCTGAGCAAGATCAGGAGCGTGCTCGACGAGCCCGAGCGGCGGCGGGTCGACGCCCCCGGCGATGCCGTCAGCCTCGATCTGTCGGATTGCTTTGTCGACGCCGTCGACGTGGCGCGCGCGACCCAGGCCGGCGTCGAGAAGCTCGATGCGGCGCGCTTACGCGCGCTCGCCGCGCTGTTCAAGGGCGATTTTCTGGAAGGCCTGGAGATCGACCGTAGCCCGGTATTCTACGGCTGGCTCATCGCGCAGCGCCGCCGCTTGCGCGGCTGCCATGTTGCGTTGCTGGAGCACTTGGTGCGCAGCGTTTCCGGCGAGGAGGTGTTCGACTATCTCGACACCTGGCTGCGGCTGGCGCCATTCGATCTGCGCGCCCACGAGGTCCTGCTGGGCGCGCTGGCGCGTAGCGGCCGCCTGCGCGAGGGCGAGGAGCATCTGGCGGCGACCGCCCGGCTGTTCGAGGCGGACGGTCTGGACCACGCACCGATCCGCGAAGCCTGGCGCGCCGCCCGCGCGCAACCGGACGGCGCGCCGCGCCCACAAGCTGCCGCGGCTGCGGTTGCTGCTACTGCCGCCGTTGCCAACGACAGCGACGGCTCGCCGCGCCGCGCCTCCATCGCGGTGATGCCGTTTACCGACCGCGCCGGCGCTGCCGACGCGGGCGGCGGCTCGGCCGACGGTCTCGTCCATGACGTGATCACGCGGCTCGCCAAATTACGCAGCCTGTTCGTCATCGCGCAGGGCACGGTCTTTGCGCTGCACGAGCGCCGCATCGGCCCGGAAGAGGCCGGCCGCATGCTCAACGTCGACTACGTGGTCAGCGGCCAATTGCAGCGCGACGACCGACGCCTCACCGTAAAGGTCGAGCTCACCGAGACGCGCACCGCCCGCATCGTCTGGGCCGAAGTCTATGACGGAAAACTGGACGATGCCTTCGTCGTGCTCGACGAGATCGGCAACCGCATCGTCGCATCCATCGCCAGCGAGGTCGAAACGCTCGAACGCAACCGCGCCATCCTGAAGCCGCCCAATTCGCTCAACGCCTGGGACGCCCACCACCGCGGCCTCTGGCACATGTATCGGTTCAACCAGGCCGACAACGAGAAAGCCCGGCAATTCTTCGAGACGGCGGTGCGCCTCGATCCGACATTCGCACGCGCTTTTGCCGGCCTGTCATTTACCCATTTCCAAAATGCCTTCCAGAACTGGGGCGAGCGCGGCGGCGAAATTGACCGCGCCTTCGAAACCGCCGGGCAAAGCCTCATGGCCGACGACCGCGATCCGGCGGCGCATTGGGCCATGGGCCGCGCACTCTGGCTGCGCAAACGACAAGATGATTCAATTGTTGAGTTGGAAAGGGCGGTCGATCTCAGCCCGAATTTTGCGCTCGGCCACTACACGCTGTCCTTCGTCCATGCGCAGTCGGGCGACGCCAGCGCGGCCGTCAAGTTTTCCGATCACTCCCGTCACCTCAGCCCGTTCGATCCGCTGCTGTTCGCCATGCTCTGCGCGCGCGCGATGGCGCTGCTCAGGCTCGGGCAGTTTGAGGAAGCCGCCGACTGGGCGGCTAGGGGAGTCGCCCGCCCGAACGCGCATGCGCATACGCGCGGCATCGCCGCTTATTGCCTCTCGCTCGCCGGTCGGCGCGACGAGGCGCGCGCGCAGCTGGCCGAGATTCGCAAGACGCTGCCGCACTATAAAATCGACGACTTCCTCGCCGCCTTCCAGTTCGAGCCGAATGCAGCGGCTTTGTACTGCAAAGCCGCCAAGCGCACCGGCCTGGAATGAGGCTTATGTCTTCCTGATCCGAAACGTCAGCACGCCGTCGGCTTCCGCCTTGCCCTCCAGTCTATCGCCGGTCTGGCGCAGCAGATTGGGGATGTCAATCACGGTGAGCGGATCGGTGCATTCGGCCACGATCAAGTCGCCGCTCTTCAGGCTGGACAGAGCTTTGCGCACCCGCAGCGCCGGCAGTGGGCATTTCAGGCCGCGCAGATTCATGAGCTTTTCGGTCATTGCTTGTTCCGTTTGCGCATGATCTTAACCGAAAACCGGTTCCCACTTTTCGGGATCATGCGCTGAGCGGCACCATCGACAGCTGCGGATCGGCGGCGGGAATGTAGGCTTCTGCCAGCCCCAGTTCCTTGCGCACGATGTTGGTGCCGCGCGTCAGCGCCACCATCTTGTAGAAGGCGTGCATGCGGCTCATCGACTGCCGCCCGAAGCCGCAGTCGCTGGTCAGGATCAGCCGCTCCGGCTCGATGAATTTCAGCGCACGGCGGATCAGCTCGGCGATCTCCTCCGGCCGCTCGATCTGCAAGGTGCGGTGGCTGATGACGCCGAGCGCGATCTTCTTGTTCTTGCTGATGCCCTTGCCGAAATGCTCGAGGTCCGCGCCGCGGTTGAACGCGCCCTCGACCGTGATCACGTCCACGTCGAGCTGATCGAAAAAAGGCAGCGCGGTTTTGTAGGACTTATCCGTGCTGGCGACGCGTTGTGCCGCCGGCGAGCCCCAGCAGGTGTGGCACCACACCTCGCATTTGGCGCGCAGGCCTTTCACCTCGACGTTGAAGGCCTCCACCCATTGCTCGGGGTTTGTTTTCTGGCTGTGGTCGCCGATCATCTGGTGGATGGCCGGCTCCTCGATCTGCACGATCGGCGCACCGGCATCGGCGAGCGCGTGGTATTCCTTGTTGAGCGCCGCCGACAAATCCATCAGCAGCTCGCGCCGGTCCTTGTAGTGCTCGTTGATGAGCATCAGCGCCAGGATCTGCGCCGAGATCGAGCCGAGCTTCACCGGTCGGTCGGTCATCGGCGCGATCGCCTTGTAGGCGCGGTCGAGCTGGAGGGCGGTCTTGCCGATCTTAGCCGTAACCGGCGGCGTCATGCGGGTCTCGATCACTTCCCACATCAGGTCTCCCGGCCCCTTGTCGGCCATGAAGCCGGCAGGCGGCACTTCCACGCGCGGCGCGCCGATGCCCTCGACCCGCTCGGTGACGTAAGATACCCAGGACCGGCCGGCGACGTCGTCGTCCAGCCTGGTGTCGCCATCCACGAAAATGTCGATGCCGGCGCGGTGCTGGGCTGCCACGTGGCAAGCCAGGCAATCGAAATGCTGTTCCCGGTAGGCCAGCCGCGAGAAGCCCTGCGACAACGGAATGCCGCGCAGGTTCTCGGTGTACCAGCTCGGGCGGGGCAGCGCCCCTGTGGTGGTGGTGAGCAGCGCCTTGTCCTTGCTAACCGTCAACATGGCGTCTCCCCGTGCGACCTAAGTCCTTGATTACGCTAGACTGGACATTCCGCCGCCGCCAAGGTCAAGCTCCCCAGGATGGCCGTGAACACCGAAGTTTTGCAGCTAATTCAGCGCCTTACCCCGCTGGCCGAGGTGCTGGGGCTGATCGACGTCGAGGTGAAAGCGGTCACCCCGCGCACACTCGACGTGGCGGCGGCCGCCGGGCGCACGCTGGCGGCAGACGCGGCGGCGCCGGCGCGTCCAACGGCGGCGACGGCGCTGCATGATGGCTGGGCGCTCGCCGCCGACGCCACGCTGGGCGCCGGCGGCTATGCGCCCGCGCTGCTGCCGCAGGTTCCCGCGCGGGTCGAAGCTGGTCAGGCCATGCCGCCCGACACCGATAGCGTCGCGCCCTTCGACGCGGTGAAGAAAACCGCCGGCGGCGCTGAGGCGCTGGTCACGCTCAATCCCGGCGACGGCGTGCTGCCGGCCGGCGGCGATTGCGATCCAGCCATTCCGTTGCGGCGCGCCGGCGAACGGCTGTGCGCCACCGATCTTGCCGCATTTGCCGCCGCCGGTCTTGCCCGCGTCACCGTGCGCGAGCCGCGCATCCGCGTGTTGCCGTTGCGCGGCAGCGGCATCGTCAACGCCGCTGCGCGTTTGGTGGCGTCCGATATCGAACGCCGCGGCGGCGCTGTGCGCCTGGACGAAGCCGGCGGCGGCCTCGACGTCGCGCTGGCGGCGGAAACTGCCGACGCGATCATCGCCATCGGCGGCACCGGCAGCGGGCGCAACGACACAAGCGTACACGTGCTGGCGCGCGAGGGCCGCGTCGCGGTGCACGGCATGGCGCTGGCGCCGGGCGAAACCGCCGCGCTCGGCTTTGCCGGCGCGCGGCCGGTGCTGCTGCTGCCGGGACGGCTCGATGCCGCGCTCGCCGTCTGGCTGTTGGTCGGACGGCGCATCTTAGAGCAGCTCTCTGCCGGCAAGCACAGCGAGCCGGCCGATCATCTGACGCTGGCGCGCAAGGTCGCTTCGACCGTCGGGCTGGCCGAACTGGTGCCGGTGCGGCGCAGCCCCGACAATGTCGATGCGGTCGAGCCGCTGGCGACCCGTTATCTGCCGCTGTCATCGCTGACGCGCGCCGACGGCTGGATCTTGGTGCCGGCTGACAGCGAGGGCTATGCCGCCAGCACAACGGTCGAAGTGAGACCGTGGCCATGAGAAACGAAATATGAGCGAGCAGCGTCGGCAGCGGCCAAGCGACAACGCCAAGCTGCTGGCGCGCGTGCGTGCCGCCGCGCGCCAGGAGCAGTTCCTCGAAGTGGTGTCGGCCGAGGTAGCGCGCGCGCGATTCGAGCAGCATCTCGATCCATCGCCGTTTTCGGCTGAGCGCGTATCGCTTGCGCACGCGCTGACACGCGTGCTCGCCCATGACGTGGTGGCGGCAGTCGATGTGCCGCCCTTCGACCGCTCCAACGTGGACGGTTTTGCGCTGCGCGCCGCCGACACGCTCGGCGCTAGCGATACCAGCCCCAAGCAGCTCGCTCTCAATGCCGAAGTGATCGCCTGCGGCGATGCGCCGGTGCTGGACGTGATGCCCGGCACCGCCACCACCATCGCCACCGGCGGCGTGATGCCACGCGGCGCCGACGCGGTGGTGATGATCGAGCACACCGACCTGATCGATGAGGGCGCGCCGGCCATCGAAATTCGCCGCGCGGCGGCGCCCGGGCAGTTCGTTTCTTACGCGGGATCCGACATTGCGCGCGGCGAGACCGTGTTACGGCGGGGCACAGCGATCGGCTCGCGCGAGATCGGCATGCTGGCGGCTTGCGGACTGTCACATGTCGAGGTGGTGCGGCGGCCGAAAGTGGCGGTGCTGTCCACCGGCGACGAGTTGGTCGCGCCCGGCGAACCGCTAAAGCCGGCTACCGTTTATGACAGCAACGGCGCCATCATCGCCGCGGCCATCACCGAAGCCGGCGGCGAGCCGCTGACCTTCGGTGCTTTTCCCGACGACGAGGCGGCGCTCGATCTGGCCGTGCGCCGTGCGCTCGCTATTTCCGACATGGTGGTGCTCTCCGGCGGCACCTCGAAAGGCGCCGGCGACCTGTCACATACAATCGTGTCGCGGCTGGGCGAGCCCGGCATCCTGGTGCATGGCGTGGCCCTCAAGCCCGGCAAGCCGCTCTGCCTTGCCGTCGTCGACCAAAAGCCGATCGTGGTGCTGCCCGGATTTCCCACCTCGGCGATCTTCACCTTCCATGCCTTCGTGGCTCCGGTGATCCGCGCCTTGGCCGGCCTGGCCCCGGAAACGGCGCAAACAATTGAGGCGCGCGTGCCGGTGCGGGTTGCCTCCGAACTCGGGCGCAAGGAGTTTTTGCTGGTGTCGCTGATCGACAGCGGCGAAGGGACGGTGGCGTTCCCGACCGGGAAAAGTTCCGGTTCGGTGACCAGCTTTTCGCAGGCCGACGGCTTTATCGAGATCGATGCGCTGGCAGCCTCGCTCGATGCCGGCAGCGAGGCGCAAGTGACCTTGATCGGCAGCGCCGCACGCGCCCCCGATCTTGTCATCATGGGCAGCCACGATGTGGCGCTCGACGTGGTGGTCGGCGCACTGGCCGAACGCGGCTTTTCGGCGCGGGTCCTTGCGGTCGGCAGCCTCGGCGGCGTGGCGGCGGTGAGCCGCGGCGAATGCGATATCGCGCCGCTGCACCTGATCGATCCCAGGAGCGGAGAGTATAATGTGCATCTGGCGACGCCGGGCCTCGCTTTGGTGCGCGGCTGGCAGCGCATGCAGGGCATCCTGTTTCGTCCGGGGGACGCGCGTTTCGAAGGCAAAAGCGCCGCGCAAGCGCTGAAAGCCGCGCTCGCCGATGCTTCCGCGCTGATGGTCAACCGCAATGCCGGCTCCGGCACCCGGGTATTGATCGACACGCTGCTCGAAGGCGTGCGCCCGCCCGGCTATGCCAACCAGCCGAAATCGCATAACGCCGTCGCCGCGGCGATCGCCCAAGGTCGGGCCGATTGGGGCCTCGCCATCGCGCCGGTGGCCAAGCTCTACGGCCTCGGTTTCCTGGCGGTCGCGCCGGAACACTACGATTTTCTGGTGGTTGAGAAGCGGCGGGAGCGCCCGGCGGTGCAGGCCTTCCTCGCCATCTTGCGCGATCCTGCGACACGGGAGCGCATCGTTGCGCTCGGCATGAGCCCTACTGACGGCTAAATTCGCGTCTATCCATACCGGAGCAGCGGACCATCGAAATGTCTTTTTGGATCAAACGCCTGTGCGCTGTCTTGTTGCTGGTGCCGCTGGCCTTGAGCGCTGCACAGGCGCAATTGCGCGGCCATGGCGGTCCGGTGCGGGCGCTGGCGATCTCGCCCGACGGCAAGCGCGCGGTGTCCGGCAGCTTCGATACTTCCGCGATCCGCTGGTCGCTGGCGCGCAACGTGGCCGAGCAGGTGATGCGCTTTCACGACGACGCGGTGAACGCGGTGGTCTGGCTCAAGGACGGCCGCATCGTCACCGCCGGCGCCGACGCGCATATCGCTATCTGGACCCCCGGCCGGCAACAGCCCGACAAGATCCTCAACGGCCACACTGGGCCGATCGTCGGCCTGGCGGTGTCGCCGGACGGCAAGACATTGGCCTCGGCGTCATGGGATCACACCGCGCGGCTGTGGCCGCTCGCCGGCCGTGGCGCGGTCCGCGTGCTCAAAGGCAATGCGCAGAACGTCAACGGCGTTGCATTTTCGCCCGACGGCAGCCGCGTGATCAGTGCCGGCTACGACGCGACCTTGCGCATCTGGCCGTTGGACGGCGAAGGCGTGATCGTGCGCAACCTGCCGAGCCCGCTCAACACGGTGGCGGTGGCGCCCGACGGCGAGATCGTGGCGGCCGGCGCCACCGGCAAGGTGTTCCTGCTGTCGCCCAAGGGCGAGATGCGCGCCGAGGTCGAGGCGTCGGCAACGCCGGTCATCCAGGTCGCGCTCTCGCGCAACGGCAAGCTCATCGCCGCCGCCGGCGTGCGCGGCTCGGTGGCCGTGATCGACCGCAACTCACGCAAACTCTTGCGCACGCTGATCGGTCCCGGCCTGCCGGTGTGGGCGGTGGCGTTCTTTTCCGACAACCGCACATTGTTGACCGGCGGCACCGACCGCATGATCCGGCGCTGGGACGCGATCAAGGGCGAACCGATCGACACCGTCGTGGTCGGCGCGCCGTCCGATCCGCTGGCGCAATATGCCGGCGATCACGGGGCGCAGGTGTTCCGTCATTGCGTCGCCTGCCACACGCTGTCGCCCGGCGAAGGCAACAAGGCCGGCCCCAGCTTGCACGGCATTTTCGGCCGCAAGATCGCGACGCTGCCCGGCTATCACTATTCCGAGGCGCTCAAGCACATGAACATCGTGTGGACGCCGAAGACGGTGTCGAAGATGTTCGAGGTCGGCCCCATGAAATACACGCCCGGCACCAAGATGCCGGAGCAGACCATCGGCTCGGCCGAAGACCGCAAGGCGCTGATGGAGTTTCTGGCGAAGGCAACGGCGAAGAAATAGCGCCAAGCTAGCGTTTCGTTCCCGCAGCCACCAGGAACGCGATCGGGATATGCAGGCCGTCACCCTTGGCATAGTGCTGCGCTGCTTCGCTCACCGCAGCGCGAATGGTCCGCTGCACATCCTCGCTCTGCGCGCGGATCAGCGAGGAGGCGCGGGCGAAACTCCCCATCGCCAGATCCCATAATTCGTCGGCGTCGCGCAGCGCGTGGGTGAACGTCACCGGCGTCATGCCGACATCTTTGAAACCGGCGGCGCGCAGGAAGGCCGCGAAGGCGTCGGGATCGGAGAAGCGGTCCATCGGCGGGCCTTGCGGCAGCAAACCGGGCGGCGCGCTCACCTGCAACCGCGCCAGCGTCTCGTGAAAAATGCCGTTGATGCGGTTGCGCGCGAAGCCTTCCCACCAAGACAGGCCGACGGCGCCATCGGGCGCGAGCACGCGGAAAAATTCGGCGATGACGCTTTCGGGATCGGGGAAGTGCCCCAGGCCGAAGGCACACACCACGGCGTCGAACGATGAATCGGCAAACGGCAATGCGTCGGCGCTGGCTTCGCGAAAATCGATGCCGGGAAAAGTCGCGCGCGCGATGGCGACCATGGCGGGCGCGAGATCGACGCTGGTCGCCTTGGCGCCGCGGTCCGCCGCTGCGCGCGTCATTCGGCCGGGCCCGGCCGCGACATCCAGCAGTCGCGTGCCGCGGCTGACTTTCGCGGCATCCAGCAGTGGCGCGTTGGCGCGGTCGGTTAACGCCGCAAAGAGATCGTTATAGGTAACCGCGATGCGGCTGTGGGCGGCGCGCTCGAATTCGCGGAAGGCATCGCCATCGCTCCGCGGCCCGCTCATCTTGCGCCTAGCTCTCGCCTTTGGGCTCGCCCGCATCCCGCTCGCGCAGATAATCCTCGGTGGTGCGCACGGTCGGGCGCTTCGGCCCGGCGAACGGATCGAAATTCTCCTCCGCCATGGCGCCCACGCGGCAGTCGGCGCACATGCGGATGACGTCGAGCCGCTTCTTGGAATTCTTGAACATCCAGTGCTTGCCTTCGAGGCTCGCGATCACCCGCTCGACCGAGCTCTTGACGCCGAACGGCTTGCCGCAGCGAATGCAGACGTAAGGCTCTTCCTGCTTGATCACGCGCTTGTCTGCGGTGGCGGCACGGAAATCGATCTGCGGCTTGAGGCTGATGACTTTCTCCGGGCAGGTCGCCTGGCACAGCCCGCATTGCACGCAGGCATCCTCCGCGAAGCGCACGGTCGGCCGTTCCGGATCGTCGCTCAATGCGCCGGTCGGGCAGGCCGACACGCAGGCCAGGCACAGCGTGCAGCCTTCCACCTTCACCTCCAGCGTGCCGAACGGCGAGCCCGCCGGCAGCGCGATGATGTCGATCGGCGCCGGCGCCGCCGCATGAAGCTCGCGCAAGGCGAGCCGCACGACCTCGCGCTTCTTGCCGACGGCGGTGAAGGTAGCGGGCTTGGCAGCGGCATCCATCGGCGCAACGGCGCGCAAGACTTCGCCGAGCGCATCGGGATCGTCGGTCTCTATTGCCGCGACGCGGCTGCCGGCAAAGCCGAGGCCGGCGAGGATCGGCTCGGCCAGCGCGATGGTCTGATAAAGACCGGCGACATCGTGGCGTGGCTTGGCGCGGATCAGCATGCGCACCGCCGACGCGCCATAGGCAAATGCCGCGGCTACGGCTTCCAGCCCGACTTGCGTTATCTCGTTGACCTGCAAGGGCAAGACGTTCGCCGGCAAGCCGTCGCCGTAACGCGCCAGCGCTTCAATCATTTCCGCGCCATGCTCGCCGTCGTGGAACAGCAGCACCGGCCGGGTGCCGCCGGCTTCGCGGTAGGCGGTGAGCAGCGCGCGCAGTTTGCGCAACAGCGCGTCCGACTGCGGCAGCGCGTAGGACGCCGCACCGGTCGGGCAGGCGGCGGCGCATTGTCCGCAGCCGGCGCAGATCTGCGGATCGATCGCGACGTGATCGCCGTTGGGCGCGATCGCGCCGGTCGGGCACAGGTCGAGGCAGCGGCGGCAGCCGACGATATTGGAGCGCGCATGCGCACACAGGTCCTCGCTGTAAATGACATAGCGCGGCTTCTCGAAGCTGCCGGTCAAGTCGCGCGCCTTCAGCACCATCCGCAGCACCGCCGCCGGGTCGCTCGGGTCGGCGCGCAAGTAGCCGTCGCGCAGATCGGCAGCCGGGAACAGCGGCGCACCGCCCGAAATGTCGATCAGCACGTCGCAGCGCGTGACCACGTCGTTGCGCGCCGCGCCGAACTTCAAGCCGTCGCGCGAGGACGGCGCGGGCGCGGCGTGGTCGTCGATCGTCACCTCGAACGCGCCGAGATAGCCCTTGGCCGAGCGGATGCTGCCCTTCACCAGCGGATATTCGGTCACCGGCCGCGGCGGCACCTCGCCCGGCTGCTTGATCAGCACGGTCAGGGCGAGATGGTCCTTGAGCAACTGGGCGGCTTCGATCGCGCGCGCGTCGGCCCCGTAAAGCAGCGTCACGCCTTCGCTCGATAACGTGACATGATGATAATCCGAGCCCGGCTCGGCTGCGGCCGCCAGCAGCGCCGCCATTTTCGGGCCGGCCGCCTGCGCGTCCTTCGACCAGCCGGCGGCCTCGCGGATATTGACGAAGGTGAGTTCGCCGGCGCCGTCGGTTTCGCCCGCCACCTCGGAGAACACCGGCGCTTCCTGGGTGCAGGCGACGGTCACGGCATCGCCGCCGGCCGCAGCCTGGCGAAACCGCTCGAGCTCGGCGCGGCAGAACTGACGGCCTTCGATCACTTCGGAGCCGCGGCAGACGCGACGAACCGCCGCGCCGTCGAGCGGCATAGTGTCCTCACAGGAACAGATCAGGATTTTACGCGGCCGCTCGGCCATCTTAGCTCTTTACCTTTGTGCTGGCCCGCCATGGAGGCGAAAAGCCCTTGAGCCATCGCCTCAACGCGAAATCCGCATGGCAGCGGGACTGGCCATGGGTCCTTGCGAGCTATAATTATAGGTATTCAAACAAGAAAGTAAGGGCGAGGATCAATGCCGCTGGAGACGCGGACAGGCGTGGGAGCGCTGCTGGCGCCGGAACTGGTGCTGCCGCCGCCCTTCACTCAGGTGCGCTTGCGCGAAATGGGCGACGCTTTTGGCCATGCCGTCGCGCTGGCGCCGGAAAAGGGCGCCGGCACGCTGGTCCATGTCGGCCGTTTCGATCTCGTCGAATTCGCGCTGGTGCTGGAACCGGAGGAGCCGTTGCGCACCGCGCGCCGTGCGCTCTATGCCGGCATGGTGGCGCTGATCGACGCGCTGGCCGCCGTGGCGCAACCGGAAACCGCCATCGACATCGCCTGGCCGGATGCCATCCTGGTCAATGGCGGGCTGGTGGGCGGCGGCCGCATCGCCTGGCCGGAGGGTATAGGCGAGGACGACGTCCCACCCTGGCTGGTGTTCGGCGCCATGATCCGCACTTCCTCCATGGGCAGCGCCGAACCGGGTTCCAATCCGCAGACTACGGCGCTGGACGAGGAAGGCTTCACCGGCACCATGACCAACCATCTGGTGGAAAGCTTCGCCCGCAACTTCATGGTCGCCGTTGATGCCTGGCAGGAGAGCGGCTTCGGTGCGGTGGCCAAGATCTATATTGAGCGGCTGCCGCGTGAGAAGGGCCTGCGCCGCGATATCGATGACAACGGTGATCTGCTAGTGCGCCGCATGGCTTCGGCGCAAGTCGAACGCAACATGCTGTTGCCGCAGCTGCTCGAAGCAGCCTGGTACGATTCGGTCAACAAGGAGCCGCGCATTTGAAACTGTTGCGCACTATTCGGCTCGATCCTTCCGATACGTTCGTGTTTGAGCCGGCGGCTGAGCCGGGCGAATGGGCGGTGTCGGGCGCCTTCGCGTTCTGGGGCGGCGATCCGTCCACGCTCGAGGGCAAGGCGCGCTCGGCCTTCCGCAGCGGCTTTCTCGGCGTCGCATCGCTCGGCTGGTCGACGCTGGTGCAAATCGTCGAGGCGAGCGAGGCCGACCGCGCCAATTTGGTCGAAGCTCTTGCGGCGCGACTGGTGGAGCGTTTCGGCGCGCCCGACTTGCAGACCGCCGCCGCCGCCGCGGAAGAAGAAGTCGCCTTCGCCGAGTCGCTGTGCAGCCAGCCGCAGGACATGTTGATCGCTGTACACCGCACTTACGAAGACGGCAATGTGCGCGAAGCGTTCCGCACGTTGCGGCCGCGCGAGGGCGCCAAGCCCGCGCGCGCCTTCTCGTTCATGGAAGTCGAGGGCGAGGACGATGCACAGCCGGCCGAGCAGGTCGATCTCATCTCCCTGGCGGAACGGGAGCGCAAATGAACGATTTCTGGCTCTCTTGCGGCCATCATCTGCTCGACCGCGCCGAAGGCGGCGGGCTCGCCGTGACGGACGATTTCCTCAAAGTCTATCTGGCGCGCCCGGAGCTGATCCCGCCGCCGGAGGCCTGCGCGGTCGAGCGCACGCTGCATGGCGCATTGCTCGCCAATCCGCGCACGCCGGTCGCGCAATCCGACATCGCGGCCATCGCCGACGCCGATGCGCGCGAGAACTGGCAATTGCTCGTCGCGTTCCGCGACCACCTGCTGCGCCACAAGACGCTGGAAGCAGCCTACGTCGATCTGGTCCGGCGCGGCGTTGGCAATACGCCGCTGCTGTTCGTCAATCAGCTCGTGCACGTGATCCTGCGCAACGCGCTCGACGGCGTCGAGGACGCCCGCGTCGTGCGCGCCGCCGAACTGTTCTTCCGCACCCAGCGCGCCACCGTGCACGAGGGCTCGCTGCTTGCGGCCGACGAGGAAACCGTCGGCGGCAGCAGCCAATTGCCGGTGACGCCGCTGGTCTCCATGCTCGGGCTGCCGGCCGAGGCGGCGATCGATGTCCTCAATGACGACAACGCCGAGACCTATTGGGAACGCAGCGACCGCTACGACATGGCGCTCGACCTCACCGGCGGGCGCGCCGGGCTTGTTGCCTTGGCCGAGGCGATGCGGCGCTGGATCGCGCATGTGCTGGCCGTCGAAGTGGACATCGAGCCGCTCACCGCGCTGCGCGAGGCGACGCTCTCCTGGTATGTCGGGCTCGACGCCGATGCCACCAAGATCGGCGACATGCTTTGGAACGGCGAGGGGATGGACGAGGCCGCCATGTCGCGCGTGGCCGGACTGTTCCGGCTCACCTTCCGCGATCCGTCCGTCATGCTCGACAAGGTCAAGGGTGAGCCGGTCTACCTGATCCTCGCCATGACGCCGGACAACATGATCCGCATGAAGCCGCAAAACATGGTCGCCGGCTTGCCGATCCGCCATCTGGAGGCGGTGAGCTGAGTTTTGCGCCGCAACATGCGCCGCGTTCGCGAACAAATGCCACATTAGCCGCATTACTTATCGACCCATGGCCCTTTGCCGCCGGTCGCGCTAAAAATGACCATCGATCGGTTAACGGACCAGAACCGCTGATGAAGCAGGAACAAGACACCGATCCGGGACTGCAGGAGGCGATCCGCGCCGTCGGCGGGGTCACCGAGCTGGCGCGCCGCATCGGCATTTCGCAGCCCTCGGTCTCCAACTGGACCCGCGTCCCTGCCGAGCGCGTGCTGACCGTCGAAACGGTGACCGGCGTCGCGCGGGCAATTCTGCGGCCCGACCTTTACGGCGAAGCCAATGAAACCGGGGCGGTCGACGAGGTCGATCTTGCCCGTGCCCAGGAATACGCGCTGCTGGCGGTGCTGTTGGCGCGCGCGCCGGACGCCGCCATGCTCAAGCGCCTGTCTGAATTGCGCGGCGATCCGAGCCCGCTTGGCCTTTCCCATATTGCCCTCGCAGACGCCGCGAGCAGGGCCGATCCCGAGGCGGTGGAACGCGAGTTCTTCAACTTGTTCATCGGCATCGGCCGCGGCGAACTGTTGCCCTACGGCTCTTATTACCTCTCAGGCTTCCTGCAGGAGCGCCCGCTGGCGCGGCTGCGCGACGACCTCAACCGGCTCGGCATCGCCCGCAGCGAAGGCGTGGTCGAGCCGGAGGACCATGCCGCCATTCTTTGCGAGATCATGTCCGGCATCATCAGCGGCGCCTTCGCGGCGCCCAAGGGCAGCGACCAGGAGATCTTCGAGAAACATCTGGCGCCCTGGATCGGCCGCTGCTTTTCCGATATGGAGCATGCTGAGGGCGCGGATTTCTACCGGCACGTCGGCGCGCTCGGCCGCGTGTTCGTCGATATCGAAACCGAAGCCTTTGCGCTGCCGGCATGAAGCACGGACCAGCATCGAACGGATACAGGTAAGGAGGACTGGCGATGAAAGCCGAAGATAAAGGCAAACTCGGACGTCGCGACTTTCTGCGCGTCATGGGCCTCAGCGTAGGCGCCGGCGCCGGGCTGGCCGTGGCCGCGGCCACGCCGCTCGTGACCGAAGCCCAAGCGGCCGAATCCATGCAGGAAGCCAAGAAGAAGCGCTACAACCCCGATTCCGAAGACGTGAAGAATTTCTATCGCGTCAACCGCTACTAGGCGGTCTGAGCGAAGCTTAGGATCGAGCGAGCATGTCGGCCGACGCCGTGATGCCGGTCAGCGTCGTCATCGAGCGGCGCGAAACCGACAATCAGTGGGACGACCACCTCTGGCGGGCGGTCGGCGTACTGCCGCGCGCCGATTTGGAGCGCGGCAAATTGCTGGCCGAGGGCGAGGGCTGGACGCAATATTACGGCGGCGTTCTCGACATCGAGCTTTACCGCGGCGAAACCGACGGCTATCGCACCAACCTGTCGCAAGAATCTCCGGTCGTATACGTCGTTTTGCGACGCGATGCTGATGCCGATGGTCTGGAATTTGAGCCGTTCATGGCGACGGTCTGTCCTTACGAAGCGATGAGCTACAGCGAGGGCAACGACGACGTGGTCGAGGGCGTGCCGATGCCGCCCGAGGTGATGGAATGGTTGCGCGAATTTGTGTCTCTGCATCACGTCGACAAGCCGTTCGTGAAGCGCAAGAACAAGCGCCACAAAGATACGGAAGAAAATGCGCGCGGCCGCCAGCCGCATGCCGGACGAGTCCTGTCGTGAGTGAAGATCTCGGCGCCAAGCTAAGCCGCTGGTCGCAGCGCAAGCACGCTGCCCGCCACGGTGCCGAAGATCTGACCGACGGTATCCAACCGCCCGTCCCGGAGGCCGCTGAAGCACAAACACCGGCCGTCGATGCGGTTCCGGCGGATACCGAAGATACGCCAGTGCTGCCGCCGATCGACGAACTCACCGCCGAATCCGACTACACTGTCTTTCTCGGTAAGAACGTGCCGCAAGCGCTGACGAACGCTGCGCTGCGCAAACTCTGGCTCAGCGATCCGGTGTTCGCTAATCTCGACCGCCTCAACGACTATGACGACGACTACAGCATCGTCGAATCGGTGATCTCCGCCGTGAAGACCAGCTACCAAGTTGGTAAAGGTCATGTCGACGAGGCTGAGGAGGCTATCGCCAAGCTCGAGCCGGCGAAGGCCGGCGAAGAGAGTGAAAAAATCGAGCGCGCCGAATCGACGGCCGATGTGGGCGCAACCGCCGACAATGCCGGCGGCGCCACATCAGGTAAAAGTGACGCACCTGGGGACAATCCGGATACCGCGCCGCGGCAGGTGGGAGCCGCGACTCCGGACGGCGTTCAGGGTGGGCAAGTGGAAGACAAGGGCAATTAAGGTCAGCGCCGCTGTTATTGCAACGCAACATCAGCACTGCCCAACATGAGGCTGCTATTTCTCGGTGCCGCATTAATAAGCGTAAAGAGCATTGTCATCCATAGGCTAACGCTATACTTTCAAAACGTTCTAATTCCAGGCTTGCTAAGCAACCAAAAACGAGAGCCCGGTGTTAGCTCGGAGATTCTGTCTTTCGGGGAGGAAAGATGGTTTTCGCGCACCCTGTCACAAAAGGGTACACCAGCACGACGGCCTCCGCCGCCGGGCTCTTTCTTTGCATCGAATTCATCCAATTCCACTTCGCAAGTGTGGCGAGCGCGGCCGTCGTCGGCCGGGCGCCCGGATCACTGGAGGACTGACATGCGCACTGACAAGAACAAGTCGGGCCAAATCGATCGCCGTCGCTTGCTGACAGGCGCGGGGCTTGCGGTCGGCGCGGCCGCAGTAACCACAACAGCCGGCGCCTGCGAAAACGGAAAAGTCGCCAGCAAGGATGACAACAAGCCGCAACACGCCGGCTATCGCGAAACCGCGAGCGTCAAGACCTACTACAAGCTCGCCCGCTTCTGACCACTTAATCGAATTCACCGCCCGCGTGCGCTGCGCCGGCCGGAACGATCCCACTTCAGGAGGGAGAAATGCTCAGAAAAAAATCCAGTGGCACCGCAAGGACCACCCGTTTGACGCAAGGGCTGGCATCGGTTGCCGGCACCGCCATTGACCGCCGCGCGTTCTTGGCGCGCTCCGGTCTGCTCACGGGCGGCGTTGCACTGGCAAGCATGATGCCGGGCGCGGTGCAGAAGGCCGACGCGGCCGCGGCAGGTCCGCTGACAGCGGGTGCCACCCGCGCGAAATCGGTCTGCACCCATTGCTCGGTCGGCTGCACCGTCATTGCCGAAGTGAAGAACGGCATCTGGGTCGGGCAGGAACCGGGCTGGGACAGCCCGTTCAACATGGGCTCGCACTGCGCCAAGGGCGCCTCAGTCCGCGAGCACGCGCACAACGAGCGCCGCCTGAAATATCCGATGAAGCTGGAAGGCGGAAATTGGAAGCGCGTCTCCTGGGAGCGGGCGATCAACGAGATCGGCGACCAGATGCTCAAGATCCGCAAGGAGTCTGGTCCGGACTCGGTCTACTGGCTGGGCTCAGCCAAGTATAACAACGAGCAGTCCTACCTGTTCCGCAAGTTCTATGCGCTCTGGGGCTCCAATAACGGCGACCACCAGGCGCGCATCTGCCACTCCACCACGGTCGCGGGCGTCGCGAATACGTGGGGTTACGGCGCGATGACCAACTCCTACAACGACATGCACAATTCGAAGGCGATGATCCTGTTCGGCTCCAATCCGGCTGAAGCGCATCCGGTCGCCGTGCAGCACATCTTGCATGCCAAGGAGAAAAACAAGTCGAAACTCATCGTCTGCGATCCGCGCTTCACGCGCACAGCGGCGCACGCGGACGAATACGTGCGCTTCCGCCCGGGCACCGACGTAGCCCTGGTGTGGGGCATCCTCTACCACGTCCTCAAGAATGGCTGGGTCGACAAGGAATATGTCAGTCAGCGTGTTTGGGGCCTCGACCAGGTCGAGAAGGAAGTGATGAAATGGACGCCGGAAGAGACCGAGAAAGTCACCGGCGTGCCCGGCAAGCAGCTCGAGCGCGTTGCCAAGATGCTGCACGAAAACAAGCCCGGCACCCTGGTCTGGTGCATGGGCGGCACGCAGCATCACATCGGCAACAACAACACCCGCGCCTACTGCGTGCTGCAGCTGGCGCTCGGCAACATCGGCAAGGCCGGCGGCGGCGCCAACATCTTCCGCGGCCACGACAACGTGCAGGGCGCCACCGACTTCTGCGTCCTCTCGCACAGCCTGCCCGGCTATTACGGCCTGGCCACCGGCTCGTGGAAGCACTGGGCCCGCGTCTGGGATCTCGATTACAACTGGATCCTGGGCCGCTTCGCCACCAAGAAGCTGATGGAGTCGGCCGGCATTCCGGTGTCGCGCTGGATCGACGGCGTGCTCGAAGACAAGAAAAACATCGACCAGCCGAACAACATCCGCGCCATGGTGTACTGGGGCCATGCGGTCAATTCGCAGACCCGCCTGCCCGAAATGAAGAAGGCGATGGAGAAGCTCGACCTCATGGTCGTGATCGATCCGGTGCCGACCTTCGCCGCGGTCATCCCGGACCGCAAGGACGGCATCTACGTGCTGCCGGCCACCACGCAGTACGAAACCTCTGGTTCGGTCACCGCGTCGAACCGCTCGCTACAATGGCGCGACCGGGTGTTCAAGCCGTGGTTCGAGGCCAAGGTCGACCACGAGATCATGTACCTGTTCGCCAAGAAGCTCGGCTTCGACAAGGAGCTGTGCAAGCACATCGAGGTCAAGAACAACGAACCGGTGGTCGAAGACATCACCCGTGAGTTCAACAAAGGCATGTGGACCATCGGCTACACCGGTCAGTCGCCGGAGCGCTTGAAGGCGCACATGGCCAACCAGGAAAAATTCGATCCCACGACGCTCAAGGGCAAGGGCGGCGAGGTCGACGGCGATTACTACGGTCTGCCGTGGCCGTGCTGGGGCACCGCCGCGATGAAGCATCCCGGCACGCCGATCCTGTACGACCCCTCCAAGCCGGTGGCGGAAGGCGGTCTGACGTTCCGTGCCCGCTTTGGCGTCCAGCACAACGGACAAAACCTGCTGGCCGAGGGTTCCTATTCGGTCGGTTCCGAGATCAAGGATGGCTATCCGGAATTCACCATGGCCATGCTCAAGAAGCTCGGCTGGGAGACGGATCTGACGCCTGAAGAAACGGCCGCCATCGAAAAGGTCGCCGGCGACAAGACCAACTGGAAGGTCGACCTATCTGGCGGCATCCAGCGCGTCGCGATCAAGCACGGCTGCGCCCCGTTCGGCAACGCCAAGGCCCGCACCGTGGTGTGGACCTTCCCGGATCCGATCCCGGTGCACCGCGAGCCGCTCTACACCACGCGGCGGGATTTGCTGCCGAAATACGCCACCTACAAGGATCGCCATGCTTACCGGCTGCCGACCTTGTATGCGTCGATCCAGAAGAACGACCACTCCAAGCAGTTCCCGACCATCCTCACCTCCGGCCGTCTGGTCGAATACGAGGGCGGCGGCGACGAGTCGCGCTCCAACAAGTGGCTCGCGGAACTGCAGCAGGAGATGTTCTGCGAGATCAATCCTGCCGATGCCGGCAAGCTCGGCATCAAGGAAGGCAGCAAGGTCTGGGTGCACTCACCCGAAGGCGGCAAGGTGCTGGTGGCCGCGTTGATCACCGAGCGGGTCGCCGCTGGCGTTGCCTTTATGCCGTTCCACTTCGGCGGCTACTGGCAAGGCAAGGATCTGCGCGGCAAGTATCCGAAGGGTAACGATCCCTACGTGCTCGGCGAAGCGTCGAACATGACCGGGACCTACGGCTACGACTCGGTCACGCAGATGCAGGAAACCAAAGTCACTCTGTGCCGCATTGAGGCGGCCTAACGGCGCCAGTAAGGGAGAATTGACATGGCACGCATGAAATTCCTTTGCGACGCCGATCGTTGCATCGAATGCAACGCTTGCGTCACCGCCTGCAAGAACGAAAACGAGGTGCCGTGGGGCATCAACCGCCGGCGCGTCGTCACGCTCAACGACGGCAAGCCCGGCGAGCGCTCGATCTCCATGGCCTGCATGCACTGCACCGACGCGCCATGCGCGGCGGTGTGTCCGACCAACGTGTTTTACACCACGGCGGACGCGGTCGTGCTGCACAACAAGGATCTGTGCATCGGTTGCGGCTATTGCTTCTACGCCTGTCCGTTCGGCGCGCCGCAGTATCCGCAGGTCGGAAACTTCGGTTCGCGTGGAAAGATGGACAAGTGCACCTACTGCGCCGGCGGCCCGGAAGCCGACGGCAGCAAGGCGGAGTACGAGAAGTACGGTGCCAACCGCCTGGCTGAAGGCAAGCTGCCGCTGTGCGCCGAGATGTGCTCGACCAAGTCGCTGCTCGCCGGCGACGGCGAGGTCATCGCCCAGATCTACAAGGAGCGCGTCAAGGTCCGCGGCTACGGCTCCGGCGCCTGGGGTTGGCAGACCGCCTACCACGAATCGATCGCGAGCTGATTGAATGGCGGCGGCGCGGGCCTCGCTCGCGCCGCCGGTCTCGATAACAAGAACACTGGGGTAATAAGGGGAGAGGATGCTATGGCGAAGCTTCTCGCTACGATCCGCTTCATCGCCGGCGCTCTCGCGCTCGCATTCATCATCGCAACGGTCACGCCCGCACCTGTTTCCGCGCAGGGCGGTCCGACCGCCGCCACCAGCGAACAGCAGCTCATGCAGCAGCTTCGCGACGGGGTGATCGCGGGCCAGGTCAGCATTCCGGACAAGAAGGCCGGCAACCTGATCCATCCGGCGGGGCGCGACTGGCGCACCTTCCACACCGTCACGCTGAAATGGATCGGCGGCATCGCCATCCTTGGCATATTGGCGCTGCTCGTCATCTTCTATATGTGGCGCGGCACCATGAAGATCGAGGGCGGCCGCTCCGGCCGCACCATGGTGCGCTTCAACGCTTTCGAGCGCTTCGTGCACTGGCTGACCGCCTCGACCTTCATCATCCTCGGCATCACCGGGCTCAACATCACCTTCGGCCGCGCGTTGCTGTTGCCGATCATGGGACCGGAAGCCTTCAGCACCTGGTCGGAATGGGGCAAGTACACCCATAACTACCTGAGTTTCGCCTTCACCATCGGCGTGGTGCTGGTGTTCCTGACGTGGATCGGACAGAACTTCCCGAACGCGGCCGACGTCGAATGGCTCAAGGCCGGTGGCGGCATGGGCAAGGGCGGGGCGCACCCGCCCGCGCACAAGTTCAACGCCGGGCAGAAGCTGCTCTACTGGTTCATCGTGATCGGCGGCGCGGTGATGATCATCACCGGCTACATGCTGATGTTCCCGTTCTACTACGGCATGGGCATCGGCGACATGGAGCTGGCCGAGATCTTCCACGGCGTGGTCGGCGTGCTGTTCGTGGCGCTGATCATCGCCCACATCTATCTCGGCACGGTCGGCATGGAGGGCGCCTTCGAGGCGATGAGCGAGGGCACCGTCGATCTCAACTGGGCCAAGGAGCACCACAGTCTCTGGGTCCAGGAGGAAATGGGGCGCGGCGCCGGCGGCGCCCGCACCCAGCCGGCCGAATAGATTGCGGCCTGCCCAAACACGAAACGCCCGGCCTTGCCGCCGGGCGTTTTGTTTTTGCGCTTTTCGGCTCAGCCGGTGACCGCCAACCCGGCCGTCAGGCAGGCCGAAAAAGCGACCGTCAGCATGGCCATGCGCGGCGTCATCGGCATCAGCTCGTCGTAGCGGTCGCGCGTCCACACCGCGCGCGTGACCAGATACGCGATCGGAACGGTAATCAAAGGCAGCAGCACCCAGGCGCTGAAGCCAAGGCCCAGCCACAGCCAAAACGGGATCAAATAAGCGAAAACGAGCAGGCAGAGAAACTCGGTGCGGCTCCAGCCTTTGCCGAAGCGCACGGCAATGGTGTTCTTGCCTTTGACCGTGTCGAATTCATAGTCACGAATATCGTCGATGATCAGAATATTGGTGATCAGCGCGCCGACCGGCAGGCTGACCGCCACCGCGGCAAGCGGCAGCGCCTGCTGCCAATGCGCCGGCCCCAGCACAAATGCCGCCTGCACATAATAGGTGCCGATCACCGACATGGTACCGAAGAACAAAAAGAACAGCGGATCGGCGAAGCCGTGGCGGCCGACCGGCCAGGGTCCGGCCGAATAGGCCCAGCTCGCCAGGATGCTCGCGAGCCCGATCACGATCACCGGCCAGCCGGCCATGGCGAGCAGCGCCAACCCCACGATCACCGCCAGCCCATAGGTCACGATGATGGTCGCGCGCAGCGCTCGAAGCGAAAGCAGGCCGCTCGCGACCGCCTGCACCAGCTCCGGGTGCTCGCGGTCGTCGGGCTCGCGCCGCAGGTTCTCATAATTGTCGGTGACCAGCCCGCCGAACTGGATCAGCCAGCCGGCCAGGAACGCCAGCGCCGCCGGCCCGGCCGCGAACACGCCGTCATGGTGGGCAAGCCCCATGGCGACAAGGACCGGCGCTATCGCGGTGGGGAGAGTGTGGCCCGGATAGAGCAATTTGCGCGTCCATACCTCGCGCAGCGACCACGCCGGAGCCTGGGACATACAGCAGCCTCTCCGCTCGATGCCTGCCCGGCCGGACAATTGCCTCTATCGCGGCCGTCCGGCAATCCGTAATTTGCCGCAGCCGGGGGCCCATAGCCTCCGCCTATGCGCGCGAATTTCAACTTTGCGCCCGCATTGACCGCGCTTTCGGTCGCCTGCGCCGTGGTATACCTCGCCGTTCATTGTCGAGGATCCCGGACCTATATGACGACCATGCGCATCATCGGTCTCGCCGGCTGGAGCGGGTCGGGCAAGACCACGCTGATCACCAAGGTCATCCCGCGCCTGCGCGCGCGCGGCGTGACGGTGTCCACCCTCAAGCACGCCCATCACGGCTTTGACCTCGACCAGCCCGGCAAAGACAGCTTCTTCCACCGCGCCGCCGGCGCCACCGAGGTGATCATCTCGTCCGCCAAACGCTGGGCCATCCTGCACGAGCTGCGCGAGGACGCGGAATGGGACTTGCCCGACCTGCTGGCCAAGATGTCGCCGGTCGATCTGGTGCTGGTGGAGGGCTACAAGCGCGATCCCTTCCCGAAGCTCGAAGTCCACCGCGCCGCCAAAGGCAAGCCGCTGATTCATCCGGAGGACCCGCACGTGTTGGCGATTGCCGCCGACATTGCTTTGCCGGCGGCCAAGGTGCCGGTGGTCGACCTCGACGACGTCGAGGCGATCGCCGATCTGCTGCTGAAATACGCCGTGCCGATTGGTGAGACCGACGTGGTTCGGAGCAGCGCGTAATGGCGCAATTGACCGACGACTGTTTCGCGTTTTCCGGCCCGCTGCTGCGGCTCGACGACATGGAACGGCTGATCGGCGAGCGCATCGTTCCGGTCGCCGAGACCGAGCGCGTGCCACTGCATGGCGCGCGCGCGCGCGTCGCCGCTTTCGACGTCAAGGCGCCGGTCGATCTGCCGCCGTTCGATAATTCTGCCGTGGATGGCTATGCCGTACGCCATGCCGACCTACGCGCCGACGGCGACACGACGCTGGCGATCGGCGGCCGGCTGACCGCAGGCGCGCGCGCGGATGTCGGGCTAAGTCCAGGCCAGGCCATCCGAATTTTCACCGGCGCGGCGATGCCCAAAGGCGCCGACACGGTCTTCATGCAGGAAGACGTCACGGTCGAAGGCGACCATGTCTGCGTGCCGAGCGGCTTGAAGCGCGGCGCCAACCGGCGGCTCGCCGGCGAGGACGTGGCTGCCGGCCGCGTCCCGGTGCCGGCCGGCACGGTCCTGGAGGCGCAGCACATCGCGCTCATGGCCGCGCTCGGTCTCACCGACATCGAAGTGCGTCGCCGGATCAAGGTCGCGATCTTCTCCACCGGCGACGAGGTGGTGGAGCCCGGTAGTGTGCGTGCCGGCGCCGCTATCTACGACTCCAACCGTTTCCTGCTGGTCGAGCTGCTGGAGCGCCTGGGCGCCCTGGTCACCGATCTCGGCATTCTCGCCGACGAACAGGACGCGCTTTCGCGCGCGCTTGGCGACGCGGCGGCCAGTCACGATCTGGTGCTCACCTCGGGCGGTGTGTCCACCGGCGAGGCCGACCACGTGCGCAGCGCGGTCGAGCGCGTCGGCAGCTTGGTGTTCTGGCGCGTCGCCATCAAACCGGGGCGGCCGGTGGCGATGGGCGTGATCCGCGGGGCCAAGGGCCATAGCGCCGCCTTCGTCGGCATGCCCGGCAACCCGGTCGCCGTGTTCGTCACCTTCGTACGGGTGGTGAAGCCGCTGCTGCGGCAGTTCTCCGGTGCGCGCCCGCAAAAGCTGGTGCCGCTGCCGGTGCGCGCGGCCTTCGCCTACAAAAAGAAGAAAGACCGCCGCGAATATGTGCGGGTGGCGCTGCGGCGCGCGAGCGATGGCGAGATCGAGGCGGTCAAGCACCCGCAGGACGGCGCGGGTATCTTGACCTCGTTGACGGAAACCGATGGCTTGCTGGAATTTCCGGAGGACGTGACCACCATCGAGCCGGGCGCGCGCGTCGGCTTCCTGCCTTACGCGGCGCTCATCGGCTGACCGCTAAACTCCAGACTAGACGCGCACGTACTGCGTGGTGAACGCCTGAGCGACCGGCTCTTGCATGTTGTCGAGCACCACGTAGCCGATGATAGCGATAATAATGGCGGCCGCGCAGGCGATGATGAAGGATTGCATGGTTTTTGGCTCCTCTCCCTGACCCATCGTTTGTTACTATAGCAGATAGAAAAGAGTGTTGAGACAGGTCAAGATTCAAACTCACCCGGTCGCATGTTGCAGTGCAATGCGGGTCGCGCGCTCGGCGTCCTCGGGCGTGTTGACGTTGAAGAACGGGTCGATGGGTTCGGCTGGCCAGTCGGCGATGGCGACGCCGTGGCGCGCCGTCCACACCTCGATCTTGCGCAGGCCTTCCTCGACCAGCGCCTTGCGCAAGCCGGCGCGCAGCGCCAACGGCCACAGGCCCACGACCGGGTGGCGCCATTCGCCCGAGCGGGCGCAGGCCAGCGGCACGCCCGCGCCCATCTTGCGCCGGGCAAGGTGCAGCTTCTCCACCAGGTCGTCCGGCAGGAACGGGCAGTCGCCCGGCACGCTCACTATCCATTCGACGCCGTTGTCCTGGCGGCTGAGCCAGTCGAGCCCGGCGAGAATCCCGGCGAGCGGGCCGGGAAAATTCGGCACGTTGTCGGGGATCACGGGACAGCCGGTGTCGGCGAAGCGTTCCGGATCGCCGTTGGCGTTGATGATGATGCCGGTGCATTGCGCCGACAGGACGGCAAGCACGCGGTCGAGAATGCTGACGCCGCCGATCTCGATCAGCGCCTTGTCGCCGCCGCCCATGCGGCGGGCAAGCCCGCCGGCCAGCACCAGGCCGAGGGTTGGGGGCGTAGGAATTTCCGTCATTGCCACGGGCACGCTTTCCCTCTCCCCTGGGGGGAGAGGGTGGCGAGCGCGGAGCGATAGCGAGCGCGAGCCGGGTGAGGGGGCAAGTGACTCCTGTTAGGCACTTTCCCCCTCACCCGCCCTCGCTTCGCTCGCGCACCCTCTCCCCCCGGGGGAGAGGGTAAGAGAGATTGCGGCACGCGCATTCCGCCACATGCGGACATCAACTCAATCCTCGTGCACGGCGGCCTTGCGCCGGTGCTTGGAACTTTCTTCCGCGACCGAGTCGAGATCCTGGTCGAAGACGATGCGGTCCTCGCCGGCCAGCGCCACAAAGCGTTTTCCCCGCGCGCGGCCGACCAGCGTGAGGTTGGCCTTGCGCGCGAGCTCCACGCCCCAGGCGGTGAAGCCCGAGCGCGAAATGAGGATCGGGATGCCCATGCGCACGGTCTTGATCACCATTTCCGAAGTGAGCCGCCCGGTGGTGTAGAAGATCTTGTCGGCGGGCTTGACCTTCTCCTTGAACATCCAGCCGGCGATCTTGTCGACCGCGTTGTGGCGCCCGACGTCCTCCATATAGACCAGCGGCCGGTCTTCCTTCGCCAGCACGCAGCCGTGGATGGCGCCGGCTTCCAGATAGAGCGACGGCGTGGTGTTGATCTTGTGGGTGAGCGCGTAAAGCCATGAGGTGCGCAGCTCGGCCTTGGGCAGCGTGACGTTCTCCAGCGCCTCCATGAGGTCGCCGAACACGGTTCCCTGCGCGCAGCCGCTCGTTTGTACTTTTTTCTTCAGCTTCTTTTCGTAATTGGTCTTGCGCTTGGTGCGCACCACCACCACCGCCAATTCCTCATCGTAGTCGACGCCGGTGACCACGTCGTCAGGCTTGAGCATGTTCTGGTTGAGCAGATAGCCGATCGCGAGAAATTCGGGATAATCGCCGATGGTCATGGCGGTGACGATCTCCTGCCCATTGAGGAAGATCGTCAGCGCGCGCTCGACCGTCACCGCGGTCTCGATCTTGGCACCGGTCTGGTCGATGCCGGTGACGCGCTCGGTCAGCCGCGGATCGTTCGGATCGGGCCGGATGATGTAATCGTCGCGTTCTTTGCTCATGGTCCGACTATAGCAGAAAATCTGCCCACTATAGGTGGGCAGTATTCTGGGTGTTGTCCATGCCGTGCAGCAAAATCTCGGCGATCTCGGTTCCCAAGCGGCGCGCCGCCGCCTTATGATGAGCGGCAACGAGCCCGCCTGAAGGCTCATCAACGTGCCCGGGGAGACGCCTGCCATGCTTCGCGCCACCAAAGACATCATGCTGCCGACCACCATCACCGGCTCGCTGCCGCGGCCGAGCTGGTACACCGAAAATCTAGGCGCGCGCTCCTTCCTCGACGCCATGGTGAACAACCATTTCCGCGAACAGTACGTGGACACGGTCTCGGTCTATCTGCACGAGCAGGAACTGGCCGGGCTCGACATCGTCACCGACGGCGACGCGCATTTCGATTCCGACGTCGGCGGCCAGAGCTGGACCAATTATCCGCCGCGCCACATGGGCGGCTTCGACAAAAATCCGCAGCCGACGCCGGCCGGCAAAGGCGGCCTGGCGTTCCCGCCCGGCCACATCCTGCACGATTATCTTGAATCGCGGGTCATGCCGGGCATCGTCGGCCCGGTCACGCGCGGCGATCTGCAATACGCTGCCATGTGGAAGGTGGCGCAGCGCATGACCAAGAAGCCGGTCAAGTTCGGCACCATCGGGCCGGAACTGGTCGCCTTCGCGGTGCAGGACAAGCACTACAAGAGCATGAAGGACCGCATATTGGGGGTCACCGACGCCTTGAACGAGGAATTGCATGACCTCGCCGACGCCGGCTGCCCGATCATCCAGTTCGAGGAGCCGCAGATTCACCTGCTGTCGATCCGCAAGATCGTCGACGACGTGATCAATCCCGCCTTCAGCGTCGAAGTGTTCAACCGCACGGTCAAAGGCCTGCGCGCCAAGACCGAAGTGTGGTGCCACACCTGCTGGGGCAATCCGTCGCAACAAAGGATGTTCACCGAGGTGCAGAGCTACAAGACCGCGCTGGAAATGCTCAACAAGGTGGACGCCGACGTCGTCACCTTCGAGTCGGCCAGTGCCCACGGCATGGACCTGGAGGCCTTCGGCAAGATCATCACCGGCAAGAAGATCTGCATCGGCGTCATCGATCATCATTCGCTGCAAATCGAGCGGCCGGAGGAGATCGCCGAGCACATCCGCAAGGCGCTCAAGCACATCCCGGCCGAGCGGCTGGTGATCTCGTCCGACTGCGGCATGGGCCGCGAGGGCATGAGCCGTCGCCACGCCTACTACAAGACCGTGGCGCTGGTGCTCGGCACCAACATGGTGCGCAAGGAGTTGGGGTTGCCGGAAGCCGAAGTCCTCGCCGCTGATCCGCGCTATTCGCTGGTGGTGCCGGCGAAGTGAGGCGCCGCGCGCCGCATCTGCGGCGTACGAAACGAAGCGGCGTCCGCGCAAGCGGACGATGCACTAGGCGTTGTGATCGCTGGCGTCCGGATAGAACAACTGCTGGCCGTTGACCTTGTAGCTCTCGATCACCTTTTGGCCTTCCGGCGAGACGACATAATCGATAAATGCCTGGCCGAGCTTGGCCTTCACGTGCGGGAACTTCTTCGGATTGACCAGGAAAATGCCGTACTGGTTGAACAAGCGCTTGTCGCCTTCCACCACGATGACGAGCTCGCGCTTGTTCTTGAAGTTGATCCAGGTGGCGCGGTCCGACAGCGTGTAGCCGTTCTCCGCCGCCGCGGTGTTGAGCGTGGCGCCCATGCCCTGGCCGATGGCCTTGTACCAAGGGCCATGGTCCTTGGCGATGTCGATACCGGCCGCCTTCCAGATGCGCAGCTCGGCGCCGTTGGTGCCGGAGCGGTCGCCGCGCGAGATGAACTCGGCCTTCTTGTCCTTGATGGTGGTGAAGGCCTTGCCGACGTCCTTCATGCGTTTGACGCCGGCGGGATCGCTCATGGGGCCGACCACGACGAAATCGTTGTACATCACCGGGTAGCGCTTCACGCCGAAGCCTTCTTTGATGAATTTCTCTTCGCGCGCCTTGGCATGCACGAACAGCACGTCGGCGTCGCCGCGCATGCCGGTGTCGAGCGCCTTGCCGGTGCCCTGCGCCACCACTTTCACGGTGATGCCGGTCTTGGCCTTGAACTTGGGCAGCAGGTAGTCGAACAGGCCGGAATCGCGGGTCGATGTAGTGGACGCGACGATGATCGATTTATCCTGCGCATGGCTCGGCGGCGCGGCCAGCGCCACGGCGCCGAGCGCGGCGGCGGCAATCAAATGGCGACAATGAAGCATTGCAATCCTCCTTCTCTTTTGTGATTTCTCAATTCGCGCGTCTCACATCAGCAACTCGCCGGCGATGAACTTCCTTGCTTCGTGTGTGCGCGGCGCGGCGAAAAACTCCGCGGCCGGGCTGTTTTCAATCAGCCGCCCGCGGTGCAGCAGCACCACGTCGCCGGCGATGCGTTTGGCCTGGCCGAGATCGTGGGTGGACATCACCACCTTGACGCCGCGCGCGGTGATGGTGCGCACGATGTCCTCGATCGCCTTGGTGGCGGCGGGGTCGAGGCTGACGGTCGGCTCGTCGAGGAACAGCACCGCGGGATCGCGCGCGAAAGCGCGCGCCAGCGCCAGCCGCTGCTGTTCGCCGCCGGAAAGCCGCCGCGCCGGCCGGTGCTCGAGGCCGACGAGCCCAACCTCGGCCATCAATTCGCGCATGCGGGCTTCGCGCTGCGCGCGCGGCACCTTCGCCGCGGCAAGCGCGTAACGGATATTGCCGGCGGTGCTGCGTCTCAGCATGGCCGGACGCTGGAACATGATGGCGCGCCGGGTCGGGGCTGAAAATTCGCGTCCGCCCCAGGTGATCTGGCCGCTCGAGGCGGGGATAAGTCCCATGGCCGCGCGCAGCAGCGTGGTCTTGCCGGCGCCGTTGGGGCCGATCAGGACGGTGGGTGGGCCGGCTTCGAGCTTGAGCGAGATCTGGTCGAGGATCGTCACCTCGCGGGCGACGATCCGCACATCTACGAACATTAAAGGCAGGTCGAGGGCGGGTGTCCGCATGGTCATCCCGCGTAGCGTTCGCCGGCGCGGCGCGCGCCCCAGGCCAGCGCGTTGATGAGAATCACGATGGAAATCAAGACCATGCCGAGACCGATCGCGAGCGGCAGCTCGCCTTTCGACGTCTCCAGCGCGATCGCCGTGGTCATGGTGCGGGTGAAGCCGTCGATATTGCCGCCGACGATCAGGATGGCGCCGACTTCCGCTGCCGCCCGGCCGAATCCAGCAAGCAACGCAGTGACTAAGCTGAAACGGGCGTCCCAGATTAAGGTCGCGATGCGGCGCAGCGGGCCGACATTCATGGCGGCCAGCTCGTCGTGATACTCCACCCATAAATCCTCGATAGTCTGGCGACTTAGCGCCGCAATGATCGGCGTCACCAGCACCGTCTGCGCGACGACCATGGCCTGCGGCGTGAACAACAGGCCCCATGCCCCCAGCGGGCCTGAGCGCGACAGCAGCAGATAGATTGCCAGCCCCACCACCACCGGCGGCAGGCCCATCAGCGCATTGAGAATGACGATGATGGCCTCGCGCCCCGCAAAGCGGTTGAGCGCAATGAAGGCGCCAACCGGCACGCCGATCAGCGCGGACAACAACACGGCGCTGAGGGTGACTTCGAGCGACAGCCGAACGATGGCGAGCAGCACCGGGTCAGCGGTGAGCATCAAGTGGAGCGCCGAAACATCCCCCTCCATCGCGGTTCCCCGTCGTCGGCCCCACGCAAACGCCATCGCTTTCTGACTAGAAATGTTTAGTCTTTTTATGTTTCAACAACAAGAATTGGCTGATTGTTAGAAAATAAACATAAAAACAACGAGCGTATGCAGGGGGCTGGAAAAGGTGGCGCATTCGCGTCTATGCTTTTGCGACCTTTGCCTCCCGGGCCGAAGCTCCACGGGCGCAAAGGGCATTCGTCGTGACTTGAAATAGGTCGCGTCCGCCGCCATGACCTAGCGACGAGAATGCTAGGGCAGCCGCGTGGCGGCGCGCCCTGTGTGCGTCTTCATAGAAAAGGCGCGCGCAAAAGACGCGTTTGGAGGGGTGGCCGAGTGGCTGAAGGCGCACGCTTGGAAAGCGTGTTTACGGGAAACCGTAACGTGGGTTCGAATCCCACTCCCTCCGCCAGCCCTCGAATGCCATAGAAGCGCCTGCGTCAAGGCGCGCGGCTGCGCCAGTTTCCAGCCGGCTCAATTGCCGGCAATCCATTCGCGCGCCCGCGCCGCTTCGGAGAGCGGAAATAGTCGCATCTCTCCGGGCATCATGAAACTGAAGAAATTCATCGTGTGCTTAATCCATTCCACGTCGGTGACAACGGCGATTCGCTCCCAGCGGGTGAGATGTTCCATCCCGACCCTGAAGTCGGTCCACACGGCGGCTGAATCGATGCCGCTGAAGTCACCGGCGGTTTCATAATACAGGCGGACTTTGTCGTGCTTCTTTAACGCATCGATGACCACCGGCACCAGCACGGCATCATAATCCTGCTTGGTCACCCGCCCCTTGCAAACGAAGGCCAGCACATTGGCGGGGAAATCTTTGAGATGCTCGATCATGGCCGGCCTTCCTTCCTTTCCGCTCGTCGCAGCCGCCCCAAAAATTGAATGGTTTCAATATGACGCGGAGAGCTGGGGATGCGTTGACCCAGATCAATGAAGCTTCGGCGATGGGGCGAAGCCTCCCATGAAAGACTGCGTCCTCGGCAATAAGGGCTGAGTATCGTGAACCTGGGATACGGTCCCCCCGTGTCATGGCCCAAATTGAGGCGACGACCTCTTGATCGTGCACGTCATAGGAGGCTATGGCCTGCCGGATAGCGTCGTCCGGCAATTCACCCACGCGGAACAGGCCTGGCTAAGCGAGCAGCTTGAATCGGTCTCGAAGAAGATTTTGAACGCCGCCTGAGAGCGTGCCCGTGCCGTCGGCGTTACCACTATCCTTTTGGAATCGCATACTGGCGACATTGCGCAGACGATCATCAATATTGCGGAGGAGAAGAAGGTCAAAAATGTTGTCGTCGGCAAGCGCGGCATTGATCGAATCGCAGGCCTATTGCTCGGCAGCGTCTCGCAGAAAATTGCCAGTCTTGCCACACGGCCGGTGACGGTGGTTCCTTAAGATTGGTGATGCGCTCGCACTTAGCGTTCCGGGCCGCTTAGCGACTGTTCTCCTTCGAGGCTTCCGCGCCGGCCGCGAGTTCCACGACTTCCGTGGTGATCTCTTCCTGGCGAAGCTGGCGCTCGCGCCGTGAGAGGGCGTCGAGTTTGCTCCCGATATTGTTCCGAGCCGCCAGCATGGCGATCATGCGCGCCTCGTTCTCGGCGGCAAATGCGTGCAGCGCCGCCGTGCATAGTTGCGCAAAGACGTATTCTTCCGCCAGCCGTTCGAGCAAGACATCCGGCGACATCGAAATCAGCGGCGCTTGCTCCTGCCGCGGGCGCCCGAAGCGCTCGAAGTCGATCGGCAGCAGCGAATGGCGCTCGACCTGGATGCCGCTGCTGGTGGCGGAACGGGAATACAACAAATCGACCTCCGCGACCGTGCCGTCCGCGACGTAGCCGTAGAGATCGTCGGCGAGCCGGTTAGCGAAGCCTGGGATGGCGTCGGCGTGGGCGGCGATGGGCTCCGACCACGCCGGCTTTATGCCTTGCTCACTGGCAATTGTCGCGCCGCGCGTGCCGACGATAATCACCGTCGCCTGAGCGAGATCCGGCGCCGCCGCTTCCAGCACGCGCTCGCTGAATGCTCCGGCAAAGCCCTGCTCGGCGCAGAACAAGATGAGGCCGGGCTTGGCGCGCCGACGCCGGGCGGCGATGGGGGCGTCGGCCGGCAGCAGGCTGAGCGCTTGGCCGATGGCGCGCGAAATCACCTCGCTATAGGCCTCGACGCCGGCGAGCAGCGAGCGCGCCTTCTGCGCGCGCGAGGCGGCGATGCCGCGCATGGCGGCGACGACCGCTCCAAGCTGGTGGACGTTCCGAATTTGGGTGACGATATCCGCAAGTCGCTCGGCCATCACGCTTCCTCCGTCGTCGAGGCCGGTGCAAGCTGCGACATCAGCGCGGAGAGCACCTTTTTTAATTCGGTCTTTGCGGCGTCGTCGAGGCTGCCGCTGCGCGCAAGCGCCTCGACGATCTTGGGCGCGGAACGGTCGAGCCAGGCCGGCAGCCGGCTGCGGAATTCCCCAATGTCTTCCAGCGGCAAACGGTCGAGCAGGCCGCTCTGCAGCGCCAGCACGAGCGCAACCTCGTCGGCAAGCCGCAGCGCCGCGTATTGCGGCTGCGTGAGCACGGCGCGAATGCGCTGCCCGCGCGCGATCTTGCCCTTGACCTGGATGTCGGTTACGCCGCCGAAGCGCGTGAACATCTCGAGCTCGAGGAACTGCGCATAGTCGAGGCGCAAGGTTTCGGCAACCTCGCGCAAGGCGGGCGCTTGCGTCTTTCCGCCGACTCGGCTGACGCTCGTTCCAACGTCGATCGCCGGCTTGTGGCCTTCGTAAAACAGCCTCGAATCAAAAACGATCTGGCCGTCGGTGATCGAGATCAGGTTGGTCGGGATGTAGGCGCTCAGGTTGCCTGCATCCAGTTCGGCGATCGGCAGGGCGGTCAATGATCCGCCGCCGGCCGCCCTGGAAAACTTGGCGGCGCGTTCGAGCAGCCGCGCGTGGACGTAGAACACGTCGCCGGGGTAGGCCTCGCGGCCCGGCGGCTGCCGCGTGAGCAGCGCGATCTCGCGGTGCGTGGCTGCGTGCTTGGACATGTCGTCGATGACGACCAGGGCGTGCTGGCCGCGGTCGCGAAAGTATTCCGCCATCGTGAAGCCGGAAAAGGGCGCGAGCCATTGCAGGCCGGGGGCATCCGATGCGTTTCCGATGACGAAGATGCAGCGCTCGGGCGCGCCGTGGGTCGTGACCGCATTGATGACGCGCTTGACGGTGGACGATTTCTGCCCGATCGCGACATAGACGCAGATAATGTCGCTGTTCTTCTGATTGATGATGCAGTCGACGGCGATCGCCGTCTTGCCGATGGCACGATCGCCGATGATCAATTCGCGCTGGCCGCGCCCGAGCGCGAACATCGAATCGATGACCAGCAAGCCGGTATAGACCGGCTCATTGACGAAATCGCGGTCGATAATTGCCGGGGCGGGACGCTCGATAGGCTCGTAGTCTTGGGCCTCGACCGCGGGACCCTCGTCAAGCGGGCGGCCAAGCGGATCGACCGTGCGGCCGAGCAGGGAGGGACCCACCGGCACGCGCACCACCTCTCCGGTGCCGCGCACCTGGTGCCCAGCCTCGACGGTTTCGATATCGTCGAGCAGCACGCAGCCGAGCGTATCGCGATCGAGCGTGAGGGCGAAGCCGACCTGACCATGCTCGAAGCGCACGAGCTCATCGAGGCGCACATCGCGCAGGCCGGAAACGGTTGCGATGCCGTCGGCGATCATCTCGACGCGGCCCACCTCGTCGGCGACCGGCGCGAGGCGCGCCGCGCTCACGCGTTTCCTGGCGTCCTTCAGCCAGGCCTCAAGATTTGTTCGCGTGTCGCTCACGGCTCAACTCCTCGCGAATTTTATCGAGGTTCGCGCGCCAGCTGTTGCGCAGAATGACGTTGTGGCCCTGCAGCTCGATGCCGGCCAGCAGCTTGGGGTCGCTGCGAAACGCCAACGGCAATTCCTCACCGAACGCCTGCTTGAGCGCGTCGCGAACGTGGCTGGCGTCCTGATCGCTCAGCGGAGCCTCCGTCACGACCTCGATCGGACGGCCTGTGGTTGCCGCGGCGGCGAACTCGCTGCGCGCTTCGGGCGACAGCTTGCCGATCTCGCTGCAGAGCGCGGCGAGAAATGCGTCCAAGGCGAGATTTAGCGGCAACCGTTCGAGCAGGCGGCGCGCGATGTCTATGGAAAGCGCGCCGGCATGATCGATGACCTGTTGCTCGGCCGCGGCGCGGTCGCGCGCGATCGCCGCTTCGGATTCGCGGCGTAGCTTGGCGACGTCCTGCGCCGCCTGTTCGAGCAGCTTGGCTTTCTCCGTCTGCGCCGATTTTTGCGCCTCCGTGAGCAGCCGGTCCCGCTCGGCCGCGACTTCGGCGCGGGCTTTCTCGGCCTCGCTGCGCGCGGCCGCCGCCTGCTCGCGGGCCGCCTCGGCGTCGGCGAACAGCTTTTTCGTCTCTTCCTGGCGCTTGGCGATAATGTCCGCTATCGGCCGAAAGAAAAACCGCGCGAGAATCCAGATAAGAACGAGGACATTGACGGTCTGGAGCGCCAGTGTCCACCAATCGATGTGCATGAGCTTTAATGAATGAACGGGTTAGCAAACAGCACGAGCAAGGCGACCACCAGGCAGTAGATCGCCATGGTCTCGATCATCGCAAGACCGACAAACAAGGTCCGTGACAACGTTGCAGCAGCTTCCGGCTGACGGGCGATGGCGTCCATAGCGGCGGCCACCGCGCGGCCTTCGGCGAGCGCCGGGCCGATGGCGCCGAACGACACCGCAACCGCGGCGGCGGCGATGCTCACGATTTCGAGCACGTTCATGGCTTAAGTCCTTTCCGTTGATGTGCGGCGACTGCCTTCGCTCACGCCGCTGCCGATGAAGACGATAGCAAGGACCGCAAAGATGTAGGCCTGGATAGCACCGACCAAGAGATCGAGCGCCATCAGCGGGATGGGCACCAGCAGCCCGGCCAGCGAGAGGATGATGCCGATGACGAAAACGGCGCTCATGATGTTGCCGAACAGGCGCACGATCAGGGAGAAGGTGCGCGTGAAGGTTTCCACCACGTTGAGCGGGACCATCACGATGGACGGCTCGGCGAAGGTTTTGAGATAGCCGCGCAGGCCGCGCGCTCTGATGCCGAAATAGATGATAGCGAGGAACACTATCAGACCGAGCGCCGCGTCGGTTTCGATATGCGCCGTCGGCGGCTCGATCCCCGGGATGAGGGACGACCAGTTCGCCGTCAGAATGAACAGGAAGAGAGTGCCGATCATCGGGACATAAGGTCCCGGCGCGACACGAATGGTGGCGCGGATCTGATCCTCGATTGCCCCGACGACCAGCTCCAGCACGGTCTGGGTACGCGACGGGCTGAGCGTGAGCGAGCGTGTCGCAAGAAAGCTCGCGAGCGCCAGCCCGGCCATCAGGCCCCAGGTCACCGCGACCGTCTCGCTGATCGGCACCGGTCCGATGTAAAAAAGCGTAGTCGTGACTAGCGGCGAGCGGATCACGGTTTACGTCCCCCAGCGAACCAGGCCCGTGCGCGCCGCCAAAATGCCCGCAGTCGCGGCGAGCAAGGCAATCGCGCCGAAATAAATAGCGATGACGGCAAGAACCGCGCCAATCGCCGCGAACCGCCCGAACTGAACAGCCATCACGGGCAGCCAGGTGCGGCCGGCGGCCAGCATCCGCACATTCCAGCGCAGGCTCATAAAATAGAACCCGCCGAAGACCGTGCCGGCCGCGAGCCAGAAGGCGGCGAGTGTCAAGTCGTGCGCTGTGAGGTGCGATGCGATCATTGCTTGTGCATCCATTTCCAGGCCGACCAGCAGCCGAGAATAAGGCCGAGCCCCATCAAGGGGGCGCTCCAGAAAATCCCGGTGCCGAGCCTGTGGTCGAGCCAGCGTCCAATGAATAGCCCGATCAAGGTCGGCGCGACAATGATCCAGCCGAGTACGCCGATCTGGCCGACATAGCGCGCCATCGAGGGTTCGCCTTCACGCGTCCACTCGCGCTGTCGTTCGCGCTGCTCGCGGACGGCGGCGGTCATGCCGTCCTCTTCCGCCGCCTTTGACTCGGTGGGCTCTGTGTTCAACGGCCGTCTCCGAGGATGTCGGGTCGCTCGGGCCTCAGATAGCGGACGATCTGCCGGATGGCTTTCATCTGCAGCTGCAAGCTCCCGGTGCGCGCCATGCGTTCGGTCTCGAGCGTGCTGCGCAACTCCCCCACCACTACTTGCTCGAGATGGTCGAGATCGTCGCCGATGATCGCTTCCCGGGTCGCGATCGCGACTTCGCTTCCGCCGTTCACCCGCAAAACGCCGCGGCGCACCGCACAATATCGTTCGCGCTCGTCGGGGCGCCGCCACGCCACCACCGATACCGACAAGACCGTCAGGAAGTCGGCGTGGCCTCGCAGAATGCCGAAGCTGCCGGTCTCGTCTTCGGCGCGCACCGACGCAACATTGGGTTCATCAGCGACGACAGCGGTAGGCGTTGTGATCAACAGCCGCATAAAGATCCCGATTTACGACGTAAGAGATTTTTCCTTGCGACGCGCCTCGTCGATCGTTCCGATCATGTAAAACGCGCTTTCAGGCAAAGCGTCGCCGGCGCCGTCAAGGATCGCCTGGCAACCTTTGATCGTTTCGGCAAGCGGCACCGAGCGGCCGGGCTTTCCCGTGAAGGCCTCGGTCACCGTGAAGGGCTGCGTCAGGAAGTGCTGCAGACGGCGCGCGCGCGCGACGATGAGGCGGTCGTGGGCGCTCAGTTCCTCGATGCCGAGCAGCGAGATGATATCCTGCAGCTCCTTGTAGTGCGCGATGGTTTCGCGCACCTGCTCGGCGACGCGGTAGTGCTCCTCGCCGACCACGGTAGGATCGAGCAAAATCGAAGACGAGGCGAGAGGATCAACGGCGGGGTACATGCCCTCGGCCGCCAAGGTGCGCGACAACACGATCATACTGTCGAGGTGGCTGGAAATCGCGGTGACCGCGGGATCCGTAAAGTCGTCGGCCGGTACGTAAACGGCTTCGATGGCGGTCACCGACACGCCAGCGACCGATGCGATGCGCTCATGCAAGGCCGCGACTTCACTGGCCAGCGTCGGCTGATAGCCGACGCGCGATGGCAAGCGCCCGAGCAGGCCGGAGACTTCGCTGCCCGCCTGCACAAAGCGGAAAACGTTATCGGTCAGCAGCAGGACGTTTTGCCGCTTCTCGTCCCTGAAATATTCGGCGACCGTCAGCGCGGTGAGCCCGACCCGCCAGCGCGCACCGGGTGGCTCGTTCATTTGCCCATAGACCAGGACGCTGCGTCCGAGCACCCCGGATCGCTGCATCTCGGTGTAGAGCTCGTGGCCCTCGCGCGAGCGCTCGCCGATGCCGGCGAAAACCGAGATGCCTTGGTAGCTTTTCACCATGGCATGAATGAGCTCCATGACCACGACGGTCTTACCGACGCCGGCGCCGCCGAACATGGCGGCCTTGCCACCCTGTCCGAGCGGGGCGAGCAGATCGATGACCTTGATGCCAGTCTCGAACAGCGTGGTGGCGGGGCTGCGCTCCTCCAGCGGCGGCGCCGCACGGTGAATGGGCGAGCTGGGCGTGCCTGCCGGCAGGGCCGGACCGTTGTCGCGGACATTGCCGGTGACGTCGAGCAGGCGGCCGAGCACACCGTCGCCGACCGGCACGGTGATCGGACCGCCGGTGGCGCGCACGGGCACGCCGCGCTTGAGCCCGGCGGTCGACTGCAGCGCGACACCGCGCACGGTGGTCTCGTCAAGATGCGCCTGCACCTCGACGGTGAGCGCTCCCGGCCGATCCCATTCAACGATGAGAGCTTCGTCGATGCGTGGAAGCTGGCTGCCGGCAAAACCGACATCGACGACGACGCCGCGAACCGCCAGAACCGATCCCCTTGGCTGCGCTGATTGCGGCATTGTGGTTGCTTGTCCTCTTAGGTCGATCGTCTTCGTTCGTACAGTACCAGATTAAGCCGATGTTTGATGGAATGTCTGTCGCGCACCGGCGCCGTCGAGCTGAAAGCGCACAGCAGCGCGACTGACCGGCTGTTGTTTCCCGGCCTCGACGAGGCGCTCAAGAGCCACCACGAACTGGCTCAACGCTACCAGAATTACTGGCCCGCGCCTGCGGCCGGCGACAGCCGGCGGGCAGAGGATCTCAGCGAGATGCTCCATTCGGCACGCGCGCCTGATGGAGCGGGAAGAAACCATCCGCAAGCGCTGGTCGCACAAGATCATGGCGGGCGAGGATAGCTGATACCTTCACAAGCCGCGCCATTGCGCTAGGATAGCGCGGCCACACTTTGGAACAATTCCGTCCATCACGGGAGCGCTCATGCCGGCCCCTGCAGCTCCGTTTCCGCTCCCGAACAAGCTTGAACGCAACCTGACGCGCGTGCTCTCCTATTGGGAGAGCCTGGAACGTGCCGACAACGATATGCCCTTCTGGGACGACGTGAAGCTGTCGGCGCTGCCGGAACTCGCCGACAGCCTGCTGTTGATCGATGCATTCGTGCTGCCGGAACGGTTTCGCTTCAATACCGTCGGCAAGGGCTTGGCGCAGCGCTATGGCGAGGCCGTCGGCGGCAAGTTCATCGACGAATTGAATTTGCGGGCGCCGTTTGGCTATTTGCGCGCGCAATGCAGCGCCACGGTCGAAGCCCGAGCGCCGACTTATCATGCTGACGCCGGTTATTCTCGCATTCTGCTGCCGATGTGGGGCGACGGCCACATCGGCATGCTGTTGGGCGCCGTCGACTGGCGTTGATGACCCGCCAACGAATTGCGAACAATTGACCCTGAGGAGCTCGGCGGCAGGCGCGGCGGCCGCGAAACGAGAGATCATGAAGTGACGTCATTATTCGATCTTTTTGCCATCTTGCTGGTGCTGGTCGCTGGTTTCGGATGGCTCAACCTGATGTACCTGCATCTGCCGACCAATATCGGCTTGTTGCTGGTGGGAGTGCTGTCGTCGGCCGTTCTGCTGTTGCTCAATATCGCCTTTCCCAATGCCGGGCTGGTGGCCGAGGTCGGCGGCACGTTGGAGAAGATCGATTTCTACGACGTGCTGATGCACGGCGTGCTTGGCTACCTGTTGTTCGCCGGCGCCATGCATGTGGACTGGAAACGTCTGAAGCGGCGCCTCGGCTCTGTCGCGATGTTGGCGACGGTAGGTGTCCTTATCTCTACCGTTGCGGTTGGCTTCGGCTTCTGGGGCCTGGCGCAGCTGTTCGGCTTTGACATCACGCTTGCGTGGGCATTGGTGTTCGGCGCGCTGATCAGCCCAACCGATCCGGTGGCCGTGCTCAGCCTGCTCAAATCGGCGCGGGTGCCCGAACTGCTGGAAACCGAAATGGCCGGCGAGTCGCTGCTCAACGACGGCGTCGGCGTTGTGCTATTCACGATTCTATTGGCGCTGGCGACGAGCGGCGACACCCAACTCTCGATCGCCGGCGCGGCCGGCCTGTTCTTGTTGGAAGCGCTCGGCGGTGCCGTGATCGGCCTGCTGGCGGGGTATGTCGCCTTCTATGCCATGCGCTCGATCGATGAATACGTCGTCGAAGTGTTCATCTCGCTGGCGCTGGTCACCGCCACCTATGGGCTGGCGGACCGCCTGCACACCAGCGGCCCGATCGCCGTCGTCGCCGCCGGGCTCTTGATCGGGGAGCGAGGCCCCAAAGACGCGATGAGTGAGACCACGCAGCGATACCTGTTCGGCTTCTGGGAGCTGATTGACGGCATCCTCAACTCTGTGCTGTTCCTGCTGATCGGGCTTGAGCTGATCGTGGTCGGTATCGATCTGCGTTTCGGCTGGATCGCGCTCAGTGTGATCCCGCTGGTTATCGTGGCCCGCGTTCTCGCCATTACCATCCCGTTCGGCATCCTCAGTTTCTACGTGCGCTTCATCAAAGGCTCGATCCCGGTGTTGGTCTGGGGCGGCGTGCGCGGCGGCATCTCGATTGCCTTGGCGCTTTCGATCCCCTATGGCGATGAGCGGCCGATTATCCTGACCGCCACCTATGCCGTGGTTCTGTTCACAGTGATCGTGCAGGGCCTGACCATGAAATCGGTCATCCGGCTGACGGTGCCGTCAGCGAAAGTCCCGGATTAAGGCCCTGCCGAATTTCCGCTTAGTGCCGCTCTCGGACTTGCGCTAAGCTATTGCGTTCATTGGGCAATGGCGCTAAACGCGCTGAGATCATGACCGACATGAAAGTGCGCGCAGGCGTTTGGCACGAAACCGTGCTCGAAAGCCTCAAGAGCAACGACGTCAGGCTAGTGGTCTATGTTCCCGACCGGGTGCTGACCCCACTGATCGAGGCGCTGCACGCCGATAGCTTCTTCACCTGCTTCGCCGCCACGCGCGAGGAAGAAGCGCTCGGCATCCTGACTGGCGCCTGGATGGGAGGGATGCGCGGCGCAGTGCTGATGCAGACCTCAGGCTTCGCCACCATCCCAAACGCACTCGCCTCGCTGGTTTTGCCGTGCCAGATCCCGGCGCTGATTTTCGTGTCCGAACGCGGCACGCTTGGTGAATTCAATCTCGGCCAGGCCATGGTGCTCAAGTGCATGCGGCCAGTGCTCGACGCGCTCGCCGTCGATCATCACACCATGACGCGCCAGGACGAGCTCGCCTTCGTGCTCGACCGCTCGATCAAGCAGGCCATCGCCATCCAGCGACCGGTCACCTTCATCCTGTCGCCGCTGTTGACCGGCGGCAAAGTGTTCAGAGCGTGAGCCGATGACGCGCGCCCATAATGCCAAAGTCATGAACCGCTTCGCGTTGACCCAGCGCCTGGTGGCGCAGCTTAAGCACGACGAGGCGGTGATCGGCGGCATCGGCAATGCCAATTTCGATCTGTGGGCAAGCGACAAGCGGCCGCAGAATTTCTACATGCTCGGCAGCATGGGCCTCGCCGTTCCGATCGCGCTCGGCACGGCCATCGCGCAGCCGAAGCGCCACGTGGTTGCGCTCGAAGGCGACGGCTCGCTGCTGATGCATCTCGGCTGCCTCGCCACCGTCGCCATGCGGGCGCCGAAGAATCTTACCATCGTGGTGTGGGACAACGGCATGTACCAGATCACCGGCGCGCAGCCGACCGCGACCGCTGCCAGCGCCGACCTGGTCGCCGTTGCGCGCGGCGCCGGCATCGCCAACAGCGCCTGGGCCGCCGACGAGGACGACTTCGAGCGGCTGTTCGCTGCCGCGCTCAAGGACGGCGGGCCGCACCTGATCGCCGCGCGCATCGATGATGAGCCCGCGGTCGCCACCACCGAACGCGATCCGGTGCAGATTCGCGAACGCTTCATGCGCGGCCTCGGCGTCCGGGGCTAGCCACGTTTGTTTGCGATAGGCAATTAGGGCTTGCCGGGGCTTTCCAGGACGCCGGCCAACATTGCCATGCGCACCAGGTCAGACAGGCTGTTGGCCGTCATCTTGGTCATCAGGTTGGCGCGATAGATCTCGACCGTGCGCGGGCTGATGCCGAGGTCGAAGGCAATCACCTTATTGGCCTTGCCCGTCACTAGCCCCTCCAATACTTGGCGCTCGCGATTCGACAGCGCGGTGAGCTTGTCGCGGATTTCGGCCAACTCGGCGTTGCGCTGGGCGGTGTCGGCGCTGCGGTCGAGCGCGGCGCGCACCGCGGCCAGCAAAGCGTCGTCGTCGAATGGTTTTTCCAGAAAATCGGCGGCGCCGATCTTCATCGCCTCCACCGCCAGCGAAATATCACCGTGACCGGTGATGACGATTACCGGGATATCGCTGCCGAGCTCCTTGACGCGCCGCAACAGGTCGATGCCGGTGATGCCCGGCATGCGCACATCGGTGACGATGCAGCCGGAGCGGATATGCGGTAGGACTTCGAGAAAAGCTGTGGCGGAATCGAAACCGCGCGCTGTCATCCCCACTGTCTTCAGGAGGAACTCGAGCGATTGCCGCACCGCCCCGTCGTCATCGATCACGTAGATGACCGGCTCATGCTGCATCGTCGACGTCTCCTTTGCTGATCGCGGTGAGCGTGAAATGGAAGATGGTCCCGCCCTCGAGGTTGGGCTCCACCCAGATGCGCCCGCCATGCGCTTGCACGATGGTGCGTGAGATCGACAGGCCGACGCCCATGCCGTGACGCTTGGTGGTGATGAACGGCTGGAACAGCTGCTCGGCGATCTCGGGCGCGATCCCAACGCCGGAGTCAGCCACGCTCACCCGCACCTGAGTACGGCCGGCCGGCATCACCGAAACGACCAGGTTGCGCACTTTCGTGTCCGCCATGGCGTCCATGGCGTTACGGATCAGGTTGAGTACCACCTGCTGGATCTGCACGCGGTCGGCGAGCACCAATTCGACAGATGGATCGAACTGGAAGGTGACGCGAATGCCGCTGTCCTTGACGCCGACCAGGGCCAAGGCGCTTGCTTCCTCTACCAGCTTGATGATGTTTTCGACTCGCCGCTCGCTCTCGCCGCGCGAAACGAAATCGCGCAGGCGCCGAATGATCTGCCCGGCGCGCATGGCCTGATCGGCCGCTTTGCTGAGGGCGTGGCGCATGGCGGCCGAGCGCTCGTCGGGGGCGCCCTCCAGTAGCCGCTGCGAGCCCTTGAGGTAGTTGGAGATCGCCGACAGCGGCTGGTTAACTTCGTGCGCCAGCGTCGAGGCCATCTCGCCCATAGCCGTCAGCCTGGAAATGTGCACGAGTTCGGATTGCAATTCCTGCAAGCGCGCCTCGGTTTTCTGCCGCTCGGTCAGGTCGCGGATGAAGCCGGTGAAAAAGCGCTGCTCGCCGGTCTTCATTTCGCCGACCGCCAGCTCAATCGGAAAGGTTGAACCATCCTTGCGCTGACCGACCACCACGCGGCCGATGCCGATGATGCGCCGCTCGCCTGTATTCTTGTAGCGCTGAATGTAGCCGTCGTGGCTTTCACGGTAGGGCGCCGGCATCAGAATCCTGACGTTCTGCCCGAGCGCCTCGCCCGGCTTGTAACCGAACAGCCGCTCGGCCGCGCTGCTGAACGACTGCATGATGCCGTGTTCGTCGATGACGATCATGGCCTCGGGCACGGTGTCGAGAATCGATTGCAGATGGGCCTGGCGCGCGAGCGTCTCGCGCGTCATCAGGTTGGCGCGCCGGCGCCCACGGTGCAGCAGTTCGCCGCCCCAGGACACCCCGATGCCGATCACGGCGAATGCGATAACGTTCACCATGGCCAGGTTCGTAAATGCCGATGCGCTGGTGAGCACGATATACGCGGCGACGATACTGAGTGTGGTCGCAAGCAGGCCGGGGCCGAAACCGCCTACGCCGGCCGATACCAGGACGGCCGGCACGAAATAGAGGAACAGCGAGTCGTCGTGGAGGATCGGTACCAGCAAGGCACGTACCGCGAGCGCCAAGACGAGGCTGGTTGGCGCCACACCGTAGCGCAACACCTTGCCGCGCTCGCCTGACGTAAATTCCATCGAATTTTCAAAGGCTTCCGACATGTGCCTCGGCTGGGGGGCGGGGCGCCTCCGGGAAAACCCCTATGGGGATTATCTGAATTTCGGCCGTCGAGGGCCAGGGGTACCGATAAGTATCAATTATGGAGAAACGGCCATGCTCACGCAGACGTCGATCAACCGGAACTCTTCGCGCCAGCCGACGGGCCGCACGGCGCGGCCGGTCGCGGGCAGGCCAGTCAGCCTCGGCAACTCGATCGAGATGGTAGGGGCGCCGATGCCGTTTTCCCGCAACGCCGAGATCTACGGCGAGAACGAGCCAGCCGAATATCTCTACAAGGTCGTCAGCGGCGCCGTTCGCACCTACAAGGTGCTCAACGACGGCCGCCGTCAGATCGGCGCCTTCTACCTGCCGGGCGATATCTTTGGCCTCGAGGTCGGCGGCGAGCACACCTTCTCCGCCGAAGCGGTCGCCGACTGCAAGGTGCTGGTGATCAAACGCAGCGCGCTGGTCGCTCTCGCCAGCCGCGACAACGAGGTCGCCCGCCAGCTCTGGGCCATGGCCGCCGCCGAGTTGCAGCGTGCGCAGGCCCACATCATGCTGCTGATCAAAACCGCGCAGGAGCGCGTGGCCGGTTTCCTGCTGGAAATGGCGGCGCGCAATTCCGGTGCCAACGAGGTCGAGCTACCGATGTCGCGCCAGGATATTGCCGACTACCTCGGGCTCACCATCGAAACCGTGTCGCGTACGCTGACTTTGCTGGAGAATTCGGGTGCCATCGTGGTCCCGACCTCTCGCCGCATTGTGTTGCGCAGCCGCGGCGCGCTCAGCCGACTGAATGCTTGAGCCGCATGACCGGATAAGGTGTGAATTAGCATTAGGCCATGCGCCATGGATGACGCCGAACGATGTCCTCCCTGACTAGTTCGGTTGATCTGCCCCGGCCTTGATGGGTCGGGGCTTTTTCGTCCGAGCGCTGCCGCACGCGCTGCGTGTCGTTGTCTGCGCCGCCGCCGAAAGGCTAGGCTTGTCTGCCGCAATACCCGCCGGGGGCAGCCATGGCGAATTTCGACGGTGTCGTGATCGGCGCCGGCCACAATGGCCTGACGCTCGCCGCCTATTTGACGCGCGCCGGACTTAGAATGGCCGTGCTCGAGCGCAACGAGGCCATCGGCGGCGGCTGCAGCACCGATACCGCGCGGCTGCCCGGCTTCCGGCTCAATCTGCACGCCAATTTTTACATGGGCATGAGCCATTGCCCGCTGATCACCGACCTCGAGCTTTACCGCTACGGCTTTTCCTATATCGAGCCGCCGGTGCAACAGGGGGCGGCCTTCCGCGACGGCACCTGCGTGGTCATCCACAAGGACCTCGACAAGACCTGCGCCTCACTTGCCCGCTTCTCCAAGCAGGACGCCGACACCTTCCGCGAGCTCTGGCACGCCTACTGCATCGAGATGCGTCCGCTTCTGATGTCGCTGCTCTACAACGCGCCGCTGCCGCGCGAGCAGTTGATCGACCGCCTGAGCGGGCCCAGGGCCAAGGAGCTGCTCTCGCACGCGCAACATGATTTGTTCAGCGTGGTGCGCAAGCATTTCGTCGACGAGCGCATCCGCACCCTGTTTACCTCCTATATGCACGTCATCACCACCGAGAACGTGCCGGGCACCGGCCTCGTATTCCCGGCAATTTTCGCCAATATCGCGAGCTTCACCCTGCCGGTGGGCGGGGCGGTATCGCTGGTCAAGGCGCTCGCCCGCATCGTGGAGGCCGGCGGCGGCCAGGTCATCACCGGGGCCGAGGTCAAGGAGATCACGGACGAAAAAGGCCGCGCCACCGGGGTCAAGCTGGCCGACGGCGGCGCCGTCACCGGCAGCAAATTCGTCGCCAGCGCCATCGATTTTCCCACCACGGTCGAGATGGCGGGGGAGGAGCTATTCCCGGAACCAGTGCGCGAGAAAGCCAAGGCTTGGCACTGGGGCAACCACAGCCTGGTGACCCTGCATCTGGCGCTGCGCCGGCCGCCAGAATACCGCTCAGCTGCCTTCGATCCCGAGATCGCGCACACCTACAACATCTTCTTCGGCATGGACCATATCGACGACGTGGCGAGTTGCTTCGAGGAATGCGCCGCCAACAAGTTTCCACGCGTTCTGATGGGCAATGGCGCCTGCAACACCCAGTTCGATCCGACCTATGCGCCGCCCGGCGAACATCTGGCGTTCTGGTGGCCGTTCGCGCCCTATGCGGTGGAGGATGGTCCGCGCGGCTGGGAACGTCGGCGCGGGGAATATGCCGCGCGGCTCTTAGAGGTGTGGCGCGAATACGCCTCCAATCTCGACGAATCCAACTTGCGCGGCAGGTTCCTGTTCACCCCGCTCGACGTCGAGCGCCTCAACGTCAATATGCGCCAGGGCGCCGTGCGCATGGGCGCCTATGTGCCCAACCAACTCGGTATCAACCGGCCGCATCCACTCATGCCCGGCTCGCGCACGCCAGTGGAGGGGCTTTATCTCTGCGGCTCTTCTTCCGGCAACGGCGGCGGCGTCAACGGCGCACCCGGCTATATCGCGGTATTATGGCGCAAACGCCACAAGCGGATTAACCGCAGCGTTCGCACATAATGCCGGGAAAGGAGCCCGGTGAGACAAGCCAGTAGGGTTGCAGAAAATACAACAACCAAAGCGGTTTTTATATTATATCCACAATCCTCAGGTTGTGGCATCTTCCTATCTGTCTTTCGGGGGGAAGATATGGCTGACAAGCGCGAAAAAACGATCAGTTATAGACGCGCCATCTGGGCTCAGGGCGGTTACGGACTGACGCTGGAAAAATGCATCAAAGATGCTCACGCCAAGCTCAAGTCGCTAAACGAGCGCACAATTAGTCATGGCGGTCAGCTCACAAGAAGCGCAAAACAACGAAACAGTTCGGGTGGTGGAGTTTACCTTCATCTGACGGTAGAAACGCCCGGCGAAGCAACATCAATTATACCTCACTTCGGCCCAACCGCTCCCGATGTGAATTTGAAGATACAAAAAGCGCCATCAAATGCGGAATATCTCGATGCAGATGCTTTCGTTTTGTTCACAACGATCACGTTTGCATGTGCGCGACAGGCATTCGCGATGGCGCAATAACTTATTTTCTGCATGAGCTATTCAAAAAAGCAAAACTTAGAAGCGATTCCACTCGCTTTATTCTTGAAAAAACTGCTGATTTAACGAAACTCAAGATGCTACACGCGCAGGGCGTGAAGGAAATTGAATTAGACGCCGCGCTGTTTAAGGCTACAGCCGAATTTACTCAAAGAAAAGCAGATGCATTTGGCGCGCTAGGCGCGGTCGGAAAATTTTTCAAATCGTTAGTTGATAAGCCGCATGATGTAACGCCAGACGGTCTAATGGTGTCTGTCGGGCTGCGCATAGATCGTCGCTTTCAGAAAAAAATTTCCGTCGGCTATAAAACCATCGAAGATATAGCGGCTAACGCCGTAAAGAATTACAAAGCAAAAGATGCGTATACAATCATAACTAAAAGCGGCCAAAGAATCAGCCCCACCGAAATTTTCGTCAAAACGACGGTTCAAATCGACAGTCAAGGAAAAACCGTTGATCGTGACAAGGCATGGCGTGAACTCGCAAATTTTTACGGTGCGCTCACACGCTCTGGCGTGGTGGAGGAATAGATGCGCATCATATTCTTTTTATTTTGTATCGCGGCGGGCATTGCTGGCGCATATTATGCTCAGCCGTTTGTCGCAAACAACTCGGACCTTGTTCTAATCGTGATAACTGTCTTTACGGTGTTTGCTGGATTCCTTATTGCGATTATTACTATTATAGGCGACCCGATTTTGATTTCCGAAGGCTCATGGCGAACGTCGGAAGGTGGCCGCGCACGGATGCGACAACGATTAAATCTGCATATCGCGCTGTTCACTCTTTATCTAATTACCATCGCGTTACTCTTCGCCGGGGTGATTGCAGAAAAAGCGATGGGAGACTACAACACAATTAGGGTGTGGATAGAGCGCGGCTATCTTTTTTTCGGCATAACCTCATTCTTGCTGACATTTGGTCTACCCATTTCGCTCATTGAAATGCAGACTAACCGTTACGACGCAGAAACGACGCGCCGACGCAAAGCAGCTGGATTGAGTGAAGATGGATAGGAAATTAAATTTCCTCCAGTGCCACCCCGTCTAATTCAAGAGCGGCAAGACAGGCCAAAAACCAAGTGGCCGAATATGCTTTTCTTTGAAGCTTCATTGTGATGCTAGCCTCGGTTTCTTTCTTAAAACCGTGCTTTTTGAGCCGTTTTGCCAGTTCGGCATAGGTAATTTCCCCTTCCTGTAGCTTGTGTTTCAGGAAGGCGGTTGCCCGCTCCCCCCACTCCTTTTCCGAAGTTATGGACATGGGCCACCCTATCGATTCCGTGCCCTAACTTAAACGTTGGATTATCTCTTGACAAGCCCTGACCTAACGATTACGTTAGCTAACGTAAACAATAGGTGACTTATGGCCCAACATTTCCTGCTTCCCAAGTCTGCCAAGACCCTCTCGCTGGCGTCTGTTTTCACGATGAAAGATGCGGAAGCGGAAGCGACATTCCGCCGCATCCGTTGGGCCGACACCAACGGGGAGCCGGTTTGCCCGCATTGTGGTGG
>Ga0307429_1000098_pt1 | contig 62734 bp, 120 predicted proteins | sample SalMarWE160230MG_FD_202151 | JGI IMG/M metagenome (GOLD analysis project Ga0307429, IMG submission 202151) | Salt marsh sediment microbial communities from the Plum Island Ecosystem LTER, Massachusetts, United States - WE1603-230 | ecosystem: Environmental > Aquatic > Marine > Intertidal zone >... | reverse complement strand
AAGGGTCATGCCGTCAATGCGTTTGACGCCGAATTGCAGACCTTTGACCTTTGTTTGGATCGTAACGATCTTGCCGATTTTCACGGCAATGAGGGTCGCAAGGTTGTTGAGGTTCACGACGAATTTGACCATTGTGTCGGTCATGCCGTTTTTACCTGGTTTCGCATGGAATCCGGTAATTGGGAGTTTATCGGTTATCTGGCCTAGTGTCGGGCCGGGTCCGGTTGTGAGGGTTGTTCCGATTTGCCCGATTGGGCGGAAAGTGAGGGTTGCAATGAGAAGTCTGTCTGTGCCGGAAAAGCATCAGCTACGGATTGCGCGGAAAACTCTGAAAATGTCAGATGTAGGGGCGCTCGTTATGGGTGGCCCCTCGAAAGAGGAGGCGCGTCGGATTATTCTGGAATTGACGGGTAAGCCGGCGAAAGAGGATTGACCGGTTGTCCGGGTTCTAACACAAGTGAGGGTTGCAACGATGAAGCGCTACAAGTACGATTATTACAATGTTGAGGTTCCGGGCGATTGTGCCGATTCTCTGGAAGAGTTGGGTCAAATCGCCATTGCGGAAGCTACCGATCGCGCACGGTTGTACTGCTTGCCCGCATTGTGGACGGCTGTGCGGGTTAGCGGGAATGTAGGGGATTGGACGGTCCGATTCCGAGTCTGCCGAAAGCGCTACTTGCGACGAAAGCAACGACAATGCGCTGCGTAGCGATTGTACTGGTCATTCTGACTGCTCTGTTTATGCCGGTTGGCCCGTGTTCGACTGGTTGGAGGGGAGAATCCGAATGTATCGAGTCTACCGATTGATCGACGGGCAACGGTTTTACTGGTTGGGCGGATTTTACTGGTCAGAGTACGTCTGGCAAGCAAAACCGCTATCACTAGCGCAAGCGCAACAAGTGGCGCAATCGGAAGATGGCCACCTGGAGCGGTTGTGCGGATCAAAACGGAGGTGACGATGGCAGCGATTAGGAAGCGTCCGAAGGATTGTACGCATTCTACCTGTCAAGGGGGAGAATGCGGAAAATGCCCCTACAACCCTCGTAGCGGTTATTCGCCCTATCACATTTGTACCGATCCTAACGGTGGCGGTGGGGTTAGACTACCTATGGCGCTTGCGCTGGTTGTCGGGGTCGGGTCCGGTGCTGCGGCTCTGAAGGTTTATGACGCCTGCGGCTGTCTGGGCATAGCTGCGCTACTTGTGCCGATTGCAGTGGTTGTGAGTCTTGTAACGATTCTGGAATTCCGCGCATAGCGCGGCCGATCGGCTCCCGGCTCCCGGGCTGGCCGATCGGCTCCCGGCTCCCGGCTCCCGGCTCCCGGCTCCCGGCTCCCGGCTCCCGGCTCCCGGTCCGGCCGCGCGGCCGATCGGCTCCCGGCTCCCGGCTCCCGGCTCCCGGCTCCCGGCTCCCGGCTCCCGGCTCCCGGCTCCCGGCTCCCGGCTCCCGGCTCCCGGCTCCCGGCTCCCGGCTCCCGGTCCGGCCGCGCGGCCGATCGGCTCCCGGCTCCCGGCTCCCGGTCCGATTGTATCGGCAACCCGCGCGGAATTCCGAACTATTCCGCGCGGCCGCGCTTGACAAGCGCGGTTTGCGTAGTATGCTTGTATAGTGGTAACAAGGGACCGAAACAAGGGGACCGATTATGTCGAGAATGCCGAAATTGCCGTTTGATCTGATGTGTGCGGGTCTTGACGATAATGAGGCTCGCATCATTCGTGCGGCTTGCAACAGTCGTACCGGTTGTTTGCGTGCATCCAAACCGTTCGGTCGTATCGACCGTGGTCGCTGCGCCGGCGAATCAACCGGAAGTGAAATGGCCGTGTAAACACCCGCGCGGAACCATAACCCACCATGCCGACGCCCGGACGACGCCCCCGACATCGTGTAGTTGGCGGCCGTGGTCGTCAACTATCGGGGCCTGATTGTCAACTAACCGGGTCAGTTTGTCAAGTTCCGCGCGGGTTTGGGCGTTTACACGCTGATAGTAACCGGCGGCGGCCGGCGGCAGTCCGGCGGCAGTCCGGTGGCCAGCGGCAGCCGGCGGCAAGAGAGCGGCAAGGGAGCGGCCCGGAGCGGCCCGGAGCGGCCCGGGGGCGGCCCGGGGCGAGCGGTGGGCGGTCGTGGCCGGCGGGCCCGGGGCGAGCGGCCAGGAGCGGCCAAGGGTCCAGGAGCGGGGCCCGGGGCGGGCGGCCGTGGCCGGCGGGCCCGGGGCGGGCCTGGGACGGGCGGCGGGCGGCCGTGGCCGGCGGGCCCGGGGTGGGTGGGCTCGGGGCGGGCGGCCGTGGCCGGCGGGCCCGGGGCCCGGGGCGGGCGGCCGTGGCCGGCGGGCCCGGGGCGAACGGCTGGCGGCTCGGAGAAGTCGGCAAGCGCGCCAAGCGCGCCAAGCGCGCCAAGCGCGCGGTCCCCAGCGCGCGGCCCACAAGCGCGCTTCCGAATTCGACCCCGATAACCCTCCCCATCTAACCCTCCCCTTTTTGACCCCAGCGCAACAGAAAACCCGGCAAGGGCCGGGTTTTCCGTGGGGTAATGACGTTTGTATCACTTGTGGGAGTCTAGCGCTTCATAGGCGTCCTCCTGATTGTTACGATGTGCAAAGATAAATGACAAGTGCCCAGAATGCGAATACCAGGAATGCTCCCGGTTCCAACAGTGACACAAAGTCTGCTGGTTGTTCTGATTGTTCTGGTTGCTTCGGTTGCTTTGGTTCCTTCGGTTCCTTCGGTGGCTTTGCCGGTGGTCGGGCTTTTACCAGCTTTGCGTCTACAAACGCTTGCCACCATTCTGCCGGAACGTCGGATGATTCCACTTGTTCCAGTAGTTGTAGATCGGGAACCGGTTTGACGGTTTCGGTTAGCTTGCCCGGTGTTTCCCCTTCCCAGACAATCACCACAACCCCCGCCATGCCTTGCGGGCTTTCACCCGTGGCAATCAAGTAGCGGTCGCGGTCGCGGTAGAATGTTGGCTTGCGGCGGCTCACGGTCCGGTTATCCTCATAATCTGTAGGCGCTGAAGCCCGTCAACGCTGAGGTATTGCCGGCGGTGTGTGTCGATGTACTCGACAAGCAAAGCCGGCGGCGGTCCGAAGAAGCTGCCAAGGCACAAGCGCACAACGCGAAATGCGCGGCGGGCCCCGCTCCAGGTTCGATAGGTCACCTTTTGACCGGGGCGGTAGTCGGAAAGTCTCATTGTTGCCTCATTCGTCGAATTGATTGTAGACTTCCTGTACGTGAACCAAGCGCGCGGCGAGTATGGTGTCTTGCTGCATGTCGCCGGTTTCGCCGATACGCTTGCAGAGACGGCCGTGGTATTCGCAGATTGCCAGCCGCAAGTCATTGACGAAAGCCTCATCGCATTCTAGTGGAAAGTCGCCGATTTTGATTTGCATAGCGTTTCACTCTTTCAGTACCCCGCCGGATTGCGACTCCCGGTGTCGGGCGTGGCCGACTCGCGTTTCGGGGCGGCCGGCTTTATCGGCCGTTAGACCGCATGGTTCACCTTCTGCGCGAGCGTTGCGAGTTGTTAGATTGAATTCCTCAAGTCTACACAAGCATAGCTCACGATTGGGTAAAGTCAAGCGCCGGCGGCCTAATAACTAGCTTCCGGCTGCCGATAGAAGCGGTTTGGGTCGATTACGCGAAAGTTGCTGTTGAAGTGGCTTGCATCTTCCGCACGGTAGAGAAGATCATCAGGACCGATAGCGTGGGTATAGAAGCTGTCAACCTCATACTCCTCACCACGCCAGATGAAATGGTCGATACCAAGCGTTGTATCGGACCAAACGCTAAAGATGCGATCCTCTGATTGACCCCGACGCGCGGCAGTACCGGCTTGAGTCTCATCAAACGTTTGACCGACATCAGCGGTAGCTTGCGAAATGCCACGGCCGATTGTAATGCTTGCTTGGATAAATTGGCCTAGCTCAGGACCGGCGGGGCGGCCGTCTGCATAATAGACTTGGCCGGTATTGTCGGTTGTGAGTCCGCCGTAGAATTGTGACGGTTTGAACGACATTCCGGTCGCCCATTCAACGGGATTCGGCAGACCATCCATTGAAGTTCCGATAAGCGGTACTTTTGTTCCAGGCGGTAGATTCCGTAGCCGTTGTGCTAAGTCAGGGCGGGAATAGAAGGCGGCCATATTGATAGGCGTATCTTGCACGGGTTTAGAGAGTCCCGGTTTGACAAGTTCGACGCCCCGTGGCGTGGTAAACGTGCCGGTGGTCGTGGTGGCGATCATAACGCCTGAAATGTCAGGTCGGAAGTCGGAAGTGTAGGGGCGTTTTTCACGCGGAATGCGAAGCCATGCCACGTAGCGGTTGACAAGATCAGCCGGCGGGGCAATGTTGGAAAGATCGGGTCGCAAGTCTGGTGTGTAGGGGCGCTCTGCTTCCGGTAGCTCACTCCACACGTGAAACTTGGCGTAGTCGGTTGCCATGCAAACAAGGCTTTCGTCCTCGAATACCGAATCCGGGGCCATGCTTCGGATAACGACAAGCGCTATCATCGGGACCACTAGGGTCAGTACGACCGCGACAATCAGTTTGTTGTAGCTCTTCATTGTAATCCTCTCAATTGGCAGAAGGGTTAGAATTGGCAGAGTCGATCAACTCAGCAAATTGCCGAAAGTTGACAACCCCGGTTTTCGTCCATTCGTAAAGCAGTTTGAGCGCTAGTCGGCGCTCCAGGTTCGCAAGCGTTTGCTTGCGTTCTTCCAGGTCAAAATCAGTTGCCATTGCGCTCCCCTTTTTGGGCGGACGGCGGCCTCTTGCTTGCGTTGCTCTTCCCAAGCGCCGCGCGTCAAAGCACGGTCCGGGGTACACTCCAGAAAATCCTCAGTCATTAGACCGATCAGCAACCACCCTCGCGTGGGCACGGCGGCCCCGTCAAACGTATCGGAGCCGGAGCGGGCGGCATACCACCCGCAAGCTACGTAGAGACAAGCGGCGAGCTTCCGGGAGTCGATACCGGAGCCGGGGCCACTTTCCTCTAAGACTTGACGGGCAAGGGCTTCCCATTGCCAGCGGGTTATGTTTGATCGGTTTCGCCAAGCGCGGCGCATTCTGGGGTGCGTCACGCTGCCGAGAATCTTGCGAAGTAGAACAGGGTTCACGGCTTAACCTCGTGGTGCCAAGCGCGGCGGGTCCCTTCCGGCAGAACCCGAAAGCAATGATAGAGAATGTCACGGTAGACTGTGTAAACGCGGCCGGTGCCCCGCTCCATTCCAGCTTTGACAATTAAAGCGCGTTCAAGAGTCGGCATGGTTTCTCCCTTACTCAAGTTTCCCGGCGGCTTGCATCTCCGCCTTAATCTGGTCCACAATGGCCTTTGCGGTTTTCAGTGAGGCCCCGGTATGTTGGCGGTGCTCTTTAATGGCGTCGATGTAGCGGCCGTTTTGTAGATACCTTTCGACGGCTTCTCGCCAAGGGCCTTTGCGACGGGCGGCGGTTAGAAGTTCCGCAAGCTGTTGCCGATGCGCTTCGGCACAGTCAATACACAAGAGGTGAGTGGTCGGATAGCCGTTGTGATTGTCGGTCCAATCCCGGACCGTAAGTACGATGGCAACGGGTTTGCCACACTCTGCGCAAGCCTCATCATAAGGCATCGGCTGGTCGTGAATCTCCAGCGTCGTGGTCGAATTGTGTTTGCACATTGTTTCACCTCTACACAAGCATAGCTTATGATTCGAGAAAGTCAAGTTGAAATTGCCGCCCGCCTATGAGGCGCAGGCGGGCGGCTTTTCGCGGGCCGGCAGAAACATACTTTCCGGCCGTGGGAACCATTATCCGGGAGAGGCCGCATTTCGGCTTATCCCGCGCAGGGGTCCATCATCAAGCAACCCTCTGCGTACTCTTGCCCTTTCGGGCTAAACCTCCACGGCCGGGAAACCGACCCTAGCCTCATTCGCTCTTGTTCTCTTGCTGGTCCTTGATTGCTTGGACACCCCAGCCGATCAGGGCCCCGATGGCACAGTTGACAACGAAAGCCCCGATAAACGGCCCGACGAGAAACAGGCTCAGAAACCCTCCGACCCCGGCACCCGTCAAAATCGCGTTGTTCAGCTTCGCTCCCTTTGGGGTGGCCCGAAATTCGGCGGTCACCTTGGAGGCGCAGAGCAGGTAGGTCAATCCGAAACAAATCGCAAAACCGATCAAAGCTCCCATGTTGTTGCAACTCCTATTATTGATTTGTTCCTCACTTTCAGAATGCCGCCCGCCCCGGTGAGGCGGCGGGGCGGGCGGCGGGGCGCAGCGGGCTAGTCGGTGCTGGCCGGGGCGTCGGCCTGGGCGTCGGCCTGGGCGTCGGCCTGATTCTCGGCCTGATTCTTTGGTTTGCGGCCGCGCTTCTTTCCGGTCGGGGCCGACGGAGCCGACGAATCGGCAGGTTGGCGCGGCTTGCGGGTTTTCTTCTCGGGGACCTCATAGCCTTCGGTTGTCTCGACGTTGATCGCGCCGAGCAAGACCCCGGCAATCGTCACGTCCGTCACTTCCGCTCCCTCGCGTATCGCGGGGATTGTCACTTCATCCGATACAGCCAAAACCTTGGCAAAGTCTTCGGATTGCCCTTGCGCGGCCGCGACGGCGGCCAGAGTGCTCGGCGTCGGTTTGCTGAGAAGGGTGCAATTCATCGCGCTGCCGTTTTTCAGGGTAACGCTCACATGGAAAATCTCGCGTGTCTGAAGCATTGTCGCTCCCTTTCACCTCACGATTCAGAGTGCCGCCCACCCCGGTGAGGCGGCGGGGCGGGCGGCGGGGCGCAACGGTTGTTACAGGTTCAGGGCCCATTTCGGGGTGTCCAGGATCATCCCATCCTTGAATCGGATAATGCCCGGTGGTAAGGTTCCTTTGGGCCCCTTGAAACGATTTACGGCAGAGAAGTCAGCGGCGGTATTGACGTACCATTCCCCCTTCTCTTGCCAAACGGAAAATGGGGAAAAGACGCTGAGGTTTTGCTTGGTGGTCGTTGTGTACCACCCGTTACAACGGAGTTCGATTTTACCGTTTGGGTGGTATGTAACGATGTCGGTGTCGTGATACTTGACGGCGACACTTCCCCCGCGTGCCTCAAGGTAGACGTTGTTGCCCAGCTTGGCGCGGTCGCGGCCTTGCTTTTGTCGTAAGTCGAGAAGAGCGCGGGCTTGTGCGAAGTTGCGAATCGGTGTATCTTTGCGTGCCATTGTGTTGCCTCTTGTGTTAGTGTTTCAGAGTGCCGCCCGCCCCGGTGAGGGGCGGGGCGGGCGGCGGGCGGCGGGCGGCAAGGGTGTTTACAGTTCCCCGGCGATTGCTTTGTCGATCACGGCTCCCAGTTCGACCTCTTTCTCGGCTTTCAGTTGGCCAACCAGGTCTTCGCAGTCCTCGACGGAAGGACCCTCATAATCCTCATCGTCGTTGTCTTCGGCCTCTTGTGCCTCTTCCAGCGCTTTCTCGGCATCGGCGATTTGATCGTCATAGTCGTCAATGACGGTTTCAGCCTCTTCGTTGATCTTTTCGATCAAATCGTGCCACTCGCTGTAGACGGCATTGCCGTAGGTGAAAGCGGCGCAGGTTCCGATTGCCTCTTTTGGCTGCTGGCCTTCCCACAAGCCGGAGTCGGTTTCCTCGAATTCGCTTAATTCGTCGATCAGTTCGGCGGCGTCGGTCAAATTGTACCACTTATCGACGTGGCTTTCGTGGTGGTAGGCGTCCCCACTTGGGTAGTCGTTTAGAAGATCGTCGCTGGCTTCTCCACCCTCCAAGAGTTGCTCCAAGATTTGTTCCCGGTATTCGGAAACGGTGTCTTGGGCGTCACTTTCGGCTTGGCTTTGGTACACGGAGCGGGCTTCTCGCAAGCGCTTCTCCAGCCTCTTGCGGTCGGTTGCCAAGATCAGCGCTTCCAATTCGGCTCGGCTTACGTCAAGCGGGCTCCCGTTCTCATCGACGGGGAGGGAATCAATTAGCCGATCAAAGGGCCCGTCATGCTTGCCGCATACGCTACAAGCGTATAACTTGCGGCGGTGTTTGTTATCACGGTAAACGTGAATGTAGGTGCGGGTTTCGAGGGTCCCGATGGTTGTGCCACAAATGACGCATTTCATAGGTAGTTTTCCTCCAAACCGTTCTCAATGGTTTCACGGTCATCATCGTCAAGATCGGCCCAGGGGTTAGCGTCGGACCCACCCCAAAAGATGCTAATGTAGTCGTGACCGTGGTAGTTCGGCGTATCGAACCCGTACCGTTGCCAGCGGTCAACCTTGCCTACTCGCAACTCGTTCAGGTACTCCAGGGCGTCATCTAGGGAGTCAAAATCGCAATACTCCCCGGCGTCACCTATGCGCACCCATAAGAGTGCCTCACTTTGTGTTGCTGCTGTTGCCATTGTCAATTCTCATCGAATAGCGGTGCGCTAAGCACCTTACGTATGTTTGCTGTTTTTATCGCTGCGCCGAAGTTAAGTAAGCGGCAGATTATGACAATATCCTTATCATTGGGCTTGCGGCCCAAGTAGAGCATTTGACAGCCGACGGGGGTGCATACTTGTATTGACTTTGACCAGAAATTGAAAGTCAAGTCGCCATGTTTCACGGTTCGCTCGGCTGCCATTGTTTCACCTCACTATAAGCATAGCTCACGGTTTGCGAAAGTCAAGCGCCTAGTTGATGAAACGGACGAAATTCCCCTCGGCGTCGGCCTCAACATCCTTCCATTCCGCAGTTTCCTCACCATCTGGGTGAACCAGACTTTCACACTCATCTGCCAATTCGGCAAATTCCTTCGGGACCCCGGCGGTGCCGTCATCGAATCGGTTCGAGACCTCACCATTGCGATAGACGATAATGCCAAAGCTATCGACACCATCCCCATCATCGTCAATGTCGATGATAGCCACGAGTTCATCGTAACCGGTACAAGCGGAAGGGTCCGCAAGTTCGGATTGCGAGAATGCCCAGCGCTCTTTGCGCGGTTCAGTCATTTTTCCCTCCAGGAGTTAAAGTTCGGAACATCGGCATAGGCGAAACCATCGGAATAATCACTAAGCCATTCCGGCTCGCGCTCACTGCGCGGAAGCGGCGGGAGCTTGAATTCGCCACGATGAAAATCGACGGTCACGGGGCGGCCTGCCACTCCGGACATGTAAACGCGCCCGTCCGGAAATTGCAGGTGACAACCGAAACGGGCGGGCCCGATTTGCTCGACAATCATACCCTCAGTACAGCCGTTGTAGGGCTTGTGTAGCACTATGCGCCGCCCCGCAAGGGAAAACAGCCGGCTTTTCGGGTGCTCGAATGTTTGCATTGTTAGGACCCTCAGAAAGGGCAGTTGCCGCAAAGGTACTCCCGAATCCCTTCCATCTGATCGTCATAATCGACATCATCCTCATCGACCTCGGGGTCACCATAGTGGTAAACCGTCCACTTTTCGTCACGCTCGATAAGAGCGTCGATACTGTGACAGTGGACATAAATGTCCTGACTGTCACAATGCTCATACTTCTCGTAAAGCGCATCGACGGCCGATTCGTCAAGAGCGTTGCCGGCTTCGGTCAAAACCACTTGATCGTAAAGGTGGATCAACCAGTAGCTTGGGGTCAGTTCGCAACAGTGGGTGCGCTGGTTGCGGTCAAGCAAGTAGACGCCCATAATCCGTTCGATATAGGGCCGGTCCGCTTCCTCGATTGCGTAGTGGTCGGTTTCGTTCAGCGCGACGGCATAGGCGTCGATCGGGGTACAGGTTTCGCACATCGGTTTGCCTCACTTGTGGTTTGACCTTTGTGGCAAGGGCAGGGGCAATTATCACTCCCTTGCACCTTTGCCATTTCTCGGTCCGGGTTAATGTAGTGTCCGCAACGTAAACAGATCATCGTGTTTCCCCTCAACTATACAAGCCTAGCACACTTTTCGGGAAAGTCAAGCGAAAATTCCGGTTTGCTCTAAAGCCGTGCATAGGTCGTATACAAGCCGGTGGGGCTTGTCTCTCCACTCGGCGGCCAGCGGGCCTATTCCGCTTGGGGCGTTGCGGTAATCGTCCAGTGTGTGGGGCAGGGAAAGGCCCGTATCACTTGCCCCGTAAACGCGGGCATAGCGGTCTAAGTCCGCAAGTAGTTCCGCCCGGCTTTTGTATTGCGGGCCCACGGCGGCCCCGGTTTCGGCGTCGATGATGCGCCACAAATCCCGTGCGTGTTGCTCATAAGCCAATTCGGCGTAGCGTGTTCGGATCATCGGCCCCCTTTCAGAAGTCACCCAAAGCCAGCGCGGCGGCCATATCGCCGGCCTGCGCCTTGCGGGCTGTTTCGGCGTGCTCTTGCCGCATACGCTCATTCTCGCGTTTTTGGGTAATGCACAAGGCGGTAAAGCGGGCCACGGCCGATTTGCGGCTCTTGAAAAGCCAAACGGTTTGCGGGCCGATTCCCCAGCGCTTCCGATCTTGCAACGTGATACCTTGCCGCATTGCATCTCGGCAACGGAGTTCCGGTCCCACTACCCACTTGCCACTACGGCTATGGAAAATCGACGGAGCCATGCCTGTATTGAAACAGCCGTAGAATTCGGGTCCCTTGTATCCCTTGCCTTTGGCAAGGCGGGGAACGTCGATCGTGATACTTTTCAGGTCGGTCACGGCCGGGTCAAACGGATGGATCATTTTGTTGCCTCACTTTGTTCGCGTTGCCACACAATATAACCTTAGCACACAATTCGCAAAAGTCAAGCGGCTTTCACAGATTGTTTGACGGTCACGCGGTTGACTACGGTTTGCTTGCCGTAGGTTTCGTGGTCATCGTGCTTTTTGACGGTGGCATCGACAACGTAAGTAGCGCCTTGCTCGAATTCTTCGGTACGGTCACCCGACGCCCACCATATTAGAACGTTCTCGTTTTCGTCGGCAAACCGAATCAGGGTCCGGACACCCCACTCTCCGTCAAAGCTATTCGTGCCGAGTACGGTCAACCTGATATTGCGTAGCCGTTGCTTTACTTCGCCAACCCACCCGCGATTGACGGCGGCCTTGCGAAGTTGCATACGCTTAATCTCTTCCTCAATTGCCCGCTGGTAGGCTTGGATCAGGCTTGACACTAGCCCGGCCGATTCGCGGTCAACGTAGTCCCGGCCGCAAGCCAGTTTCAGATTGTAAAGGTAGTCGCCCGTGGTGTCGGTCAAACTGCGAACCCACTCCAGCGCTTTGACGGCAAGCGCCTTATCGTGGTCGGTTGCGTACAGGTCATTCTTTTGACAGAATTCGCGCTTTTTGCCGTAGGGGTCCGGAGCCCAGTGCAAGTAGACAACGGTGTCGGCAGTAGCGGAGCCCTCCCGGCCAGACTCAAAAGCAGCGCTGCGCGAAAGCCAACCCAGCTTGCGCACGCAAATACTGATTGTTTCCAGCCAATACAGGATAGGGGAAGTCGGAGTAACACGACCGCCGCCCATGCCCTCCCAATCGGAGTCAGCGTTAATGTCGCACTTGTCGATAAAATCGGCCCATGCGATCATGGCCTCAAAGTCGGCCGTCCTGATAAAGTCAGCCAGACAGTTGCGGCCGATCACTTTCTCTACTCCGCTTTCGTTGCGGATAACAAACACGTCATTCCGTCGGCGCTTGTTTCGGCAGTGGTCGCAACGCATTTCGATTGTGCGATACTTGGGGTCAAGATCACCCTCCAAACCGGGCACGGCTTTGACAAAGTTGCCGCCCTCCGTCGGGGTTAGCTTTGCCACAAGTACCCAACCGTTAATGCGGGGAGCGGTGCCCTCAATCTCCACGTCGGACAAGTTGACAATGCGGTCGCTGCCAAGCGCGTCTTTCCCGATAACCCGATCGTAAGAGCGGAGCACGCGGAGCGCGAGCGGCTCACACTTGCACTTGGCGGCCCGGCGGTTCAGCTTGCTAACCCGCTCCTGGAGAACGGGGATTGCCCGGGTTTGGAGCGTGCCGCTTGCAATCGTTGTTTTCATCGTGTCACCTCACGTTTTGTTTGCCTCACAATACAACCCTAGCACGCAAAACGCAAAAGTCAAATCAGAAAATCCGAATCGTCGTAAGTCGTTGGTTCCGTAGGGATGTCTAAGTATCGTCGGCGTGACGATTTTGACGGTGGTGACTTGACTTTCCGGTTTTTCGTGCTAGGCTTGATTTTGTTGGCGGTGTTCCCGCCGTTTTGTCAATCTAACAGTAGAAGGGAGAATGTATGGCAGGCGCGCTTTTTCTCGCCGTTGTCGGTGGTATCGTTTCCACCGGAGTTTTGTTTCATACTGGTCATCCGTTTTGGGGCATTAGTGTCGCCATTGCGGCCTGTGCCGCCGTGAAGTGGTTGTGGACCTTCTGGACCGATTGAGTCGGTTCTGACGGTCCTTTTGTCTATGCACACGATCCGAGTGGTTGTGCGAAGACGGAGATACCCTGCCTATACTGATGATTACAGTAAAACCGATCAACCTGACTGAGGCGGATGTTGCGCGTTTCTGGTCCAAGGTGGACAAACGTGGTCCTAACGATTGTTGGGAATGGGCCGGTGGGCGTGATAAGGATGGTTATGGCCAGTTTTACGATTGTACTTATTCACCTTATCGCGCGAATCGTATCGCTTTTGTTATCACTAATGGCGATACCAAATTGCAGGTTTGCCATACCTGTAACAATCCTCCCTGTTGTAATCCTGCGCACCTTTATGCCGGTACTCAGCTTGATAATGTCAAGCAAGCTATCAGGGAGAATCGGCTTGACAGTCGTGGCGAAAAACATGGTCTAGCCAAGTTGACGGAATCTGATGTTCGTGAGATTCGTGCGCTCTATGTAGATGGGTGGCTTCAGCGCGAAATTGCCGAAGTATTTGGTATTGTGCAACAACAGGTTTCTCACATTTGCAGGGGTAAACGCTGGAAACACATTTAACTCAGAGACCACTTATGCGGAATGTACTACTCTGTCTGGTTGCATTGTCACTTCTGATAGTGTTGACTGTCTCAGTTCCTTGGCTCGTGACGATTGCTGTATGCACGCTGGTAGTGTCGATTGTCAGTCTCGCCACGATTGGGGTGGTTCAGTTGATTCTCGTGTTTCGCGCGACTCGGCCGACCAGGTTCAAGTCGATCAATCCGCGCTCTCTTGACAGATATGCCGATCCTAACGGTATGATCGACTGGGTTGGATGCGCACACGGGGAAGCCTATCGGGGCGAGCCCGGACCGCAGGGCGAACCCGGCGAGGAGTAGACCGCGGCGCGGCGCGGAGATTCGCCAGCCCGGCGGCCCCGACCCCGATAACCATCATTTTGCACAGTATCATCACGAATGTTACTGTGCAGTTTCTTGGCACACGTCGGCCGACCCCGACAACCGGCACAATCCCTTCCGCTCTCATCTCCGCCACCCTTTCAACCGTGCGGCGGCGTCGGCCGGCGGGTCCTCAACCGCGAAGCCACAACCGCGTGGGAAAATCCCGCGTGAAAATCTGACGGCGAAATTGGATCAGCCGCGCGCCTCATTTCACTCATTCGGCATGTTTCATTACGTAGTGAAATGAGACATTCCAGTGTTTGGAAATGATACACTCTTTTGGGTGGTCCCTGGAGGTAGCTTCTGGGGTAGTTTTGGGACCCGCGCGGATCAGTGTTCCTAAGTCCTTGTGACATAACGCTTTGACTCAAAAAGATGTCAAATCTGACATGATTCGCTCCGGGTCATGGTCGGTAGTTTCGCGCGGGTCGGCCGCTGACCACCGGCCGCCGCCTGCCCAGGACCCCGCCAGGAGCCCCAGGATCGCTTCTGAGAGGCCCAAAGATCAGCCCCGCCGCCAGGTAAGTTCTGACGGCGGGGCCATAGAATCGGGCGGGCTCGACGCCTGGTGGGCTGTGAGGCGGCTGGCTGGAGCAAACCAGCAGCCTCCCAGGTGGAGCCGCGCGCCCGAAGTTAGGTTGGTGGCGGGCCCGGGTATGGGCTCTTCTCGGCAAGCTGGCGGATTCGTTCGGTCTCTTGTTCGCGGATCACGGCCGGCAGCGGCCGAGTGGACCCGAGCGGCGGCCGACAGGCGTAAGGGCAGATGTCGCCGGGACCACGAGCCCTAAGCGCAGCCAAGCGCGCCTCGTCAAGCGCCGGTCGTTTATCAGGTTCCAAATTTGACCCCATATTAACCCCTCCTATTTGACCCTCCCGTCAGGGAGTTGTGATGTCGTCTGGATGAACAAGAAACGATCGACCATTCATCGTGGTACGGCACTCATAGAGCCGCACGTACTGGGAGACCTTCAAGCGGGGTGGGTCGGCGTCCGGGGCGTCGATCAAGTGGTAAGTGCGGCCGGGGATATAGGTCCCAAGCGCCCGTTTGACACTGCCGGTGATGATGGCCGCCCGTTTGAAGTCGTTAAAGAACAAACGCTTCTGGTCGCCGTCGTAGGCGATGGTACAGACTCGTCTAACTCTGACGACTTCGCCGATGCGAAGACCGAGCGGATTGTCACTTGTGCTGAGTCTCATGTGCTACTCGATCGGCATGACGGCGGCCAGGGCGTCAGCATTGAAGAACTCTTGACGGATGTGTTCGATCCGCTCGGCGTAATCATCGACCCCAACCCCGTCTCGGGCAGCGTCTTCAAGGAATGAATTGAGCCAGGGATCGCTGTCCTCGGCCTCAGTCATCTCTCGCACGCCTTCGACAATCGCGGTGATCGGGTCGTCAGCTTCCACCTGCGTCAGTTTGAGATCGTTGTCATAGAAATTCATGTAGGCGACCGCATACTTCATGGGCTACTCTCCTATCAATTGGCGAGCCTCGTCAGCACGACCCATTAAGGTTCGCACTTTCACAAGGTCCAGAATAGAAACATCGACTACGCACGGGTTATAGCAAGAGATGTCCTCTCCATCTTGAGGTAGCAATCTTTGCAGGTCTTCAATCACCTTTCGCACTAATTGCTCGGCTTGTTGATGGTGTTTGGACATTGTTCTCTCATTGAAAAGTGGGAAGGGCAGTGGCATTCTCTTTGGTTTGGATGTTGCTAGTGTAGTGCTCGGCAGTCAGGCGAGCAGCTTTGTGGGTTGCGTATTTTGACGGTACAAAGACTCGGCCTTTGTTGCTTGACAAGTAATAGTGCTTTCCGCCAGACCAGCGCGAGATTGTAATCACCTCATCATCGTAATAGTCAGGCCAATCGAGTTTCTCACTCTCGTGTTCGGAGAGTATCTTAACGCTATCAAGCGGCACCATGCCGCCATTCGAGTTGACAGCAAGCGTGGTCCCTTCGGCCAGGAAATTCTCAACAGACCGAAGCCACCCTGCTGCAAGGCGGATGGGATTCTTCAGAACCCCTTCCTCGGAATCTGGTTTGAGATGCGGGTCCATGCCGAATTTGTGGAAGTAGAGATAGGCCACACCTTTATGCAGCTTCATCAGTGTGTCAACGTCGCCCGGCTCCAGGACGAGATACCAGCCGATCACGTCGGGGCATTTTGGGTGCGTTTGGCAGCGAACGAATCTATAGCTCATGGCTTCACGTATACCCATAATTTGAATGGACCGAGATGCAAACGAATTGATGGAGCAAAGAGACAAGGCCAATAGCGGATGGATAACCCAAGCGCGAATTGGTACGGGTAGAATGTCACACCGCCTCCCAAATGCTTTCTATGAAAGTCCCAGTCTTTTGCTTGACTCATGGTTTGTCTCCAGTGGACCCGGCCGGAATTGAACCGGCGTCCGGCTTGGTTGCAGACTAGCCAGAGGAGTTTGCAAGCGCGTTTATCCTCTGTTGGTTCCCATACCTAGCCAGTCTCTTGGCCATCCGTCGATACCTGTCGAGCCCTCAGTAGTATGATGTCTGTTTCTCCCATTCGTTGCATCCAGCGGCATACTTCCTCGAAGCGCTTGCCAACAAATCGGCCGGCGACCGGAGCCGCACTTACTATCTTGGCATCCATGTCAACGTCAACCCTGATTGTGAAGCGGTGATTCGATAAGCGCCAGTGGCCGATTTTCATTTTGCATCTGGATTGTTGTTGGCGGCCCAAGTCTCAGGGTTAGCGTAGACGTGGCCTCGATCGTAGAGGCCACAGTCGGGGCAGTTGTGACTTACCATGCACGTACCATTTTCTACCCAGCGTTTTTCTTGGAGGCTTGTGTGCTCGCATTGCTCCTGGAGAAAGTAGCGGTCAACAAGTCGAAGAGCCCACACCATCAATTGGATCATGGCGACTGTGAAAAGAAGAATGAAAACGATGCAGATTCCGCAGACGATGTAGACGATCATTCTTGCTCCCTTCGCTTGATGTCACCTTCAACGGCGTCGATCAGGTAGTCTACGTGCTCCCGCAAGCCTTGGAGAGATTCCAGCGTCGTTTCAAGTGGCACCGATGAGTCTCCGTGGAGTTTGCTGGCGGCGTCAATGGCATCATTGTAGCGTGTCTCGTGGCTCATCTCTTCGGTTGAATCCCTCGGTTGGGACCTCGTTTGATCCCTGGCTTCCGAACCGTGCCGCCGAATGTCACTTCCTCATCTGGTTCGAGTCCACCCGCGCGGCGCAGTGGTTCGATCTTCCGGAAGGTCGGGCATTGCTTCGGGATGACAAACGCCTCGAATCGTTGGCCAAGGCCATCTTCCGGTTGGTTCTTCAGCGCGTCAACAAAAGACGAATTGTCGATGCCAAGCGGCGCGGCAACCCCGCCGTAGACAGCATGAAGTTCGTCTTCGAGGTATTGACCCCAGCTTCGACCGCATTGACACGTTGTCAAAAGGCGGGCTAGCTTGCGGATGTCGTGGCAGTGAGGACAAAAAATTAGTTTCACAGGATTCGGGCTCCCTTGTACTTCCAATCGTAGCCGATCTCTCCGGTTGGAAAGAAGATGATCTGCCGGATGTCGTTCGGGTCCAGCGTGTCGGTGAGGCAGTTCGAGATGCACACATTCTGGCCTCGGTAGTCGAAGACCACGCCGCCGTGTGGCAGATCGGGGAGCCGGTGGGCTTCCTTCATTGCCAGGTAGTGGAACAGCTTCTCGGCAGCACCAACTGGCTTTTCTCGGTCAACGTAAGCCGCCACTTCCGGAGCGGCGGCCGGGTCGGACGGCCGGTCTACTTCGCGTAGCGTCAGTTGCTCGACGCCATTCTCTTGGCAATAGTCGATCAACTCTTCCACCTGTCCCGGTTGAGACACCCCTTCTCGAAGCATGGTACAGTTTAGGCGAACTGAAAGCCCGACTTTATGGATGAGTTGCACTTTCTGCCAAAAGTTGAAGTTGTCATCCTGGATGCCCATGATTTCGTTACTGCGCGGACCTCCATCCGAAGTAATAGAGATGCACACTTGCGTCAGCCCTTCATTTCGCCACTCCTCAAGTTGTTTCTTTTTGAGAAGGATACCGTTGGTTTGAAGGGTAACCAGTGGGAACCGACCTTCCATCTGTTCTAAGTAAGCTGTGATGTCCTTGGCATATAGGGTTGGCTCTCCGGTTCCTGTCAACAGTACGGTGACTAGACCGTCTCGCGCTTGTTCAACGACGCTACATGCCGTGTCGAATCGCCTCCAGTTCACATCATGCTGTTTGGCTGCGCGGCAAGTCATCTTGCTGACACAGTAGGGGCACTTGGCGTTGCACGCCCCGGTGCCAACAACAACAGAGAAGGTGTGAGTCTTCATTCTCGCTCCACTTTTCGATAGGTCTCTTCAGGTGTCGGGTGGCCCGGTCGCCTGAAGACGGCTGGCGTGTGTTTGATGAGATCAGCAAGTGCCTGATCGCGTTGCTCCTCTGTCAAGTACCATTTCCAAGCGCCCCATTTCTTGAACCACTTGCAGTAGTGCTCGATTCCGAACCGCTTTCGTTTGCGGCTGGCTCGCTTGACATGTTTGGGTCGCTCGTCGGGCAAAGGTTCGGGTCGCTTTCTATTCCAGGACATTGCTCCTCCCTTGTCGTTGGATTCACAGAATTCCATAACTTGTCCACTTCTTGGAAGTGCGGCTTGATGTCTGACCGTGCTTGGAAGTCTGGCAAAATGAAGGTGCCATTCTTTTCCTCATCTCCCAGGTCTATTGACCAGTTGCGACCGACGGTGTGCAGCATCTCGTGCATGTCGCGGACTTTTTTCTTGTGCATCTCACCGTGCGAGTAGTACGCCCGAGTATACATCGACACGCTGTTGCGATACCAGTCTTTTGCTCTCCAGAGGAAGTAGTTGGTTACTTCGGCCTCGGGTACATTGAAAGCGCGGGCATCGAATTCGACATCAGCATTCACACCCGCGAGACGCAGGCATCGTGCGAAACAGAACGTCATCCGCGCGGCGGCAACGCTCTCGATCTTGTTCTGGCAGTAGCCGAACCAGGGCTCGGTCGCCACGTCATCGTAGTCAGTCAGCACGAAGCTGGCTTCATCACTCTGTACGTAGCCCAGCTTGAAGCCTTGCATCCCGACCGCCGTCAGCATGGCGGATAGTTGCATGGCCTCAATGAACTTCGGATCAAATGGCCGCTTGAAGTGACTGGCCGTGAGAGTGTGAAACGCGCGGCCATCAACTCGAATGATGACGGGCACCCGTCTCGTGAGATAGTGTCTCGCGGGATTCTCGTAGTTTGTTTTCATCCGGTTGCCGAGGGCGTCATTCTTCATCTTCGATCTCCCACTCGTCGCGTGTGAACGGATACCAACCGTGTCCCAAACCGGTGGTCGGGTCATCAAACTGTGCTTCGATGGTGTCACCGAAGTCCTTCAAGATGGCAGTCTTCCCTTTCAACTCTGGCTGGTTGCCGATGTAGGTTCCGTGTTTCATCGCAATAGTTCACGGTGGCGGTCGATCACTTCTGCGATCTCTCGCAGGGCAAGCACTGGCGTCATGTCAGTCACGACGCAGCCTTCAATACTGCCCCAGTGCTCCTCAAGGCAGTCAAGTAGAAGCTGTTTGATTTCATCTTCACGTGGGCCCCACGGGAGAATGGTACACTCTTCGTAAATGGTTTCGAGTGCCTTTTCCTTCTCCGCGAAGAAGGCTTTGATTTTCTTAGCCGTCCACTCACCACGACGGATTGACTTCAACTCTTCGGAATTGCGTCGTAGGTCCAGGTCGCCGGTAGTTAGGATTTGCTCCACCTCGTATATGAGGCGCACAAGATGACAGGCGAACTTCGTGTCGAAGCCGTGCTCTTCCACAAGCGCCGCTCGGCGACTGCCGGCTTCGGGCGACTTGGTTTCCATCTTGGAAAGCTGACTGTAAGCGTAGCCCTTGAAGCGGTGCCAGCAGCCTTTGTGCAGAAAAATATGCCGTTTCTCCCGCACCATGTTGCCGACAATACTTGTATGCACGATACATTCGGCCGGCAGGAAGAGCGAGGCCACCATGTTCGGGTTGTTCTCCATGCACAGATGGAAGAAATGAACGATGTTGTAGCAGTTCAAATCGTATTGCCGGCCCTTGCCGCCACGGGCGTCCTTGTCAAAGATGTGATGCTTCTGGTAGCAGATGAAGTTCTTTTTCTGCCGGCCGAAACCGTTGATTTGACCAGCTAGGTGTGGGAAGATTAGGTCCTTCGGCGGGACACAGTATCCAACCATGTCGAAGTCGGAGTCATCGACGGCGGCCCCGTAGGCGTTCGAGCCCTGGATGCCTTCGTAAAGCACATTGTCCGGCAGCCAGGACGGCGGCCGGATGAGTTCGCGTTTCGTTAGTTGTGAGACTACGCTAGGCATCTTGTCCTCTCCAAATAATGAAGGGCGGGTCAATTCCATGACCACAACACACGCTGATTGCTCCCGGCACATGACCAATACACGCATCACAGCCGTTGACTGGTTGCTGGTGGCAACAACGACAAGATCGTTCAACTTCAATTGACTCACCAGTGTCTTCGTAGACCCAGTTTGGAGCTACATAGACAATTGGCCAACCTTGTTGTTGTGCTCGTGCGGTCATTCACATACTTCTTTGACAGCTTGATGAAGACATTTCAGTGCGGTAAGGGACAAATTCTTGGTGTGGTGATAGGCGCACTTATCAGAAACCCACCGCGCCAGTTTTAGACGCAGCACTTCGTTTTTGATGTCCGCGATTTCCTGGTCATTCTTGGGGAGACGCACACGTGAACGGTGCCAAACATCGCCACCGACAGAGTACCCATCTTGTTTGCGATAGCGTAGTTGGCCAATGAGAATCTGAGTCTTTGTTACTCGCCCCACTGTGACCACTCTACGGTCAGTATGGCGGTATTCAAGAATCAGAGTATCACCAGCTTTGACATTTGCGAGTTCCATTAGTAGCGTCTCCTAAAGACCAGCCCATTGTGCCAAAACCACCAACCGATCTCTTTGCCTTGCGACTTGTAGCGTTTGGTGGCGGCTTCATCGTACTCGAAACCTATACCTGCGAATTTCTTGACCCAGTACGGGGTGAGTTGACAGTTGACATGATGGTAGCCATTCTGGCCTGGGGAGGCAGCCGTTATTGCTACGACTCGGCTATTCATGGCAGCGAGAAGATTGGGTAGGAACTTCTCTTCCACGTGCTCAAGCACTTCGCAACACCAGATGAGATCGACTGGCGGACCGGTCCAGGGGCCAGTGGTGAAGTCATGCGGAACAACGAGATGTGGTAGCTTGTGATTCTTGAGTGCTAGTTCACACGCTTCGATGCCCTGCACTTGGCAACCGTGCTGAAGAAACCATTCCATTGCATGACCTTCAGCGCAGCCAATATCCAAGACTGTTTTCACATTGAAGTCTCGGATCAATTGCTCCCATAGACGCGGGCAAAAGGTGCAAGGGTCCCCACCAGGAATATAGCCGCCAAGATGCCCGTCCTCAACCCAAGGATCGTTGCTCATAGTTGCTCCAGTGATTCGATGTACCGATTGATTTTCTCTTCGTTGCCGTCTGGATCATCAGGAAACATGAATATCAGGGCGAGCCGATTCAAGTCGATGTCACATTTCTGGCAAATTGGTCGCCACAAGCCATCAGCACAAGCCTTCCATTGATGCACAGCAGGCTCGCCGCAACGAACGCACTTCAGTCGTCGAACCCCTCGCTCGGTGTAGGGTCGTCGTCGTCCGCTTAGATGTCTTTTGGTTCGTCGATACATATCGCGTCGTACTCTTCTTCATTCCACCAGTGGGCATCAGTGGCCAAAGTCTCGGCTTCATCAACTGTGTCCCAATCTTCGTTGCGGAATGCTTCGATGATTTTCTTGGCGACTACTGGCCGCTCGTTCTCTGGGACGTATCCGCGAACAATGCCCCAAACTTCTTCAGCAAGCCAACTTCCGCTAGCCCATCCCATATCTACCCCTCATCAAAAGGGTTAAACCTGCGCGAGACGAGCATCTCCAAACCTGGCATGAGAGGTGCCGGAAGACGGTCCCAAAGATGCCATTCCCAACGCTCGCACTTATTGGATTCAATGACTTGTGCTTCTTGCCCATCTGGCATATCAGCTATCACAAACACGCAGACATAGTGTTTGCCTTCACGATGAAAGACGGTGTTCACTACAGTCCAAAGTCGCGCTTCCGCGAGCATGACTCCGGTTTCTTCCTCAGTCTCTCGCAACGCGCAGGTCTCGAACGATTCGCCGCCTTCGAGATGGCCACCAGGACATCCCCACATCCCGCTGGCGTGTCCGTTTTTACGGAGACCTAGCAGCACGCGAGGGCCACGGCGGACAATGACGGCGATACCTACCTTTGGTCTGTCCATTAGCGTGTCTCTATCTTGTGGAATACGACGCCAACCTTGTCGCCGTCTTTGAGTCCCAACCCTCTGAGGAGTTTGTCTTCATCGGCAAAGGCGATGTGCGCATGGAGCCAATCTGGTTGACAGTTCATGCGATTGGTCACCGTGGTCATGGTTCCAGAGGGTGGATTCTCTTGTCGCTCCAGGAACACAACAAAGCCATCCATCAACTTGTCAGCGAAACTAGCCGAGATACCTCGAAGCCACAGGCACACGAACATTGCCCCAGCTTTGCGAGCAACCGTTTCACTGGTATTGCCGATGTGCATGGTGCCGTGCTTCCAACAGAGGGCCCAGCCGTGCAGCCATTCGCACTCCAGCTTGGTGACATTGCCGTCGCAATCAACAACCGAGTCGCTCCACTCGATTGTGACCTCGTTTTCGCGGAGCACGGCTTCATAGTCCCAAGCGTCAGGGTGGCCATCAACCCAATCATCAAGCAACGGCATCTTGCTACGGGCGAATTCTTGACCAGCCCGGCTTTTGAGGTACTCGCCTAAACGTGATTCAACTTCCCAGCAGTTGTTGCAACGCTTCGTGCTGAGAAAGGTGATTGGCTTGCCGCAGACTTCGCATGGAATGGTTTGTTTTTCGCTCATACAATAGTGATTCCGTTGAGGTGGTCTAGTTCGTGTTGAACGACAATAGCCTCTTCCATACTGTATTGGCGGCCATTTATTTCAACCCAATCCCACCGCTCCATGACGCCAATTTGCCCCGGAAAGCTGAGACATCCTTCTGTGATGCGGCGTTTGTATTCGCCGTGAGCGGTTAGAGTTGGATTGATGAAGACTTCGCCCCAGTAAGTGATGAAGAGACGAGCATCAATTCCGATTTGACAAGCTGCGAGTCCGAGTCCTTTGTGCTCTCGCATCAAACGGAACATCTCGCGTATCAGCCACTCCGGGATTGTGAAATTCGGGCGGCAGACACGCTCAAGAATTGGATTTGGCCCTGTCAGTATCTTCAGTGGCCTCATTCAAGTAGTCCTCGTTCAAGCATCAGTTTGATGAGAATGTCACCGTGACACAAGAGTGGAACACAATAACACCCAAGTCGCTTTCCTACCAGTTCCGGGAGTCGAGCCAACAAATCTGGTCTCCGACGAATGTATACCTCGTACTTAGCAACAGCCTGTTCTCGTGAACATCCAGGTCCAATGGGAAACGGATTTCCCCACGGACTGGGGCGAGCTATGAGTACGTCATAGTCCGCCCCAGTCCGAATGTTCACGACGGTTGTCACTCAGTGTCCTCGGTGTCCTCGGTGTTCTCGGGCGGGACCTCGGGAGTCTCGGGCGCGGCGACCGTAGCCGACTTCGGCTTTCGTCCTCGCTTGGGAGGCTGAATGTAGGCTGCCAACGGAACCACTCGGATGGACCCCAAGGTCGCACCAGCGATCACGATCTCGGTCAGTGCCTCGTCTTCATCCTCAGCCGGCAAGTTGACCACTCGGGAAAACGCCAAGGCTTCGCTGATCTCGGTCGGAGTCTCAGGATTCGAGGCGGCGATTTCGGCGAGGGCTTCGATGGTCGGGGGCGTCAAGAGAAGACAAGTCAATTCCTGGTTGTCGTTCAAAAGAACAGACACATCGTACACACATGTCTTTTTGAGCACGGTAGCGCTCCTTTCTGAAAGAGTTACACAAGCAATGCGCGAAGTTTGCGCCGGAGTTTGGTGACGTTTCGTTGGACAGTTCGCAAAGGCATTTCGAGCATTTGGGCGATTTCTCGTTGTGTGTAGTCCTGCATGAATGCCAACGTGGCAATCTTCTTTTCCATTTCTGTCAAGTGGACCCACAGCTTTTCGACGGTATCCTTGGCGTCAACGCTCTCGAATCCTTTGTGCTCGACTGCGAGATAGTTGGTTTTCAAGTCGTGTTTCATTAACCGGCCACCCCGTCGTACTCGGCACTCTCGTCTAGCATACAACGCTGCGCGAATTCGCACCTGTTTGCACAAAAGCGCCGCTGGATGTTCGATTTCGACTCCTCTTTCCAGGGCTTGATGAAGATCGTAGAAAGCATCCGTCGCTAACTGCTCGGCTTGGTCATCATTGAGACCACAAGCTATCTCAGCGTGGCGGCGGACAGTCTCGTAGTGGGCTGAGTACAATTCGTCGAAGGTTGTCATTCCGTGGGCTCCAGTTAGGTCACTACTCAATCATACCACAGGAATCAAGAAAGTCAAGCCGATTTTGAAAACAAAGTGCCGCCCGCCCCTGCGGCACTTTGCCATTATCGGCAACGCCGCCACCACGGCCGGCAGCGTCGGTAACATGGAGTAGCCGGCACAGTGGCCTCGGGTACAGCGGCTCCAGACTCAACGGTCCTAGCCTCCGATTCGTCGGCCACGGCCGGCTTTGGTTCTACCACAATTGGGGGAGGGGCAACCACTGGCTGGGGGCCTGTGTCCAGTTCTTGGAGTCCCTTGACTGGTACTGAGGGCTCCTGGGGCCCCGTGACCGGCGGGATGGGCAAAGGGGCCGTGGCGGGCTTCTGGGGTACATCTGGGTCCACGATGTACAAGACGATAAGGCCAACGAGACAAAGCCCAAAAAGGCTCAAAGGAAGGTAGCGGACTGGAAAATTGGGGATTCTCATTTTGTGGCTCCGGGGAAGGTGCGGCGGACGTATTCGAGTCCTTCAATGAGACGGTCAACATCAGCCAGGGTGTTGTAAACGTGGAAACTGGCGCGAACGCTTCCACTGAGATGTCGGAATTTGTGGCAAAGATGCGCACAATGGTGGCCTGCCCGCACAGCGATGTTCAGTTTGTCTAGCTCAAAGGCCACGTCGTGCGGATGAATGCTGTCAAGATTGAAGCTGACTAGGCCATGTTTGTCAGGGCCACCGAGAGGAGTAATCCCGATGTCAAGCAACTTGTTATTGCAGTAGCGAGTCACTTGGGCGATGTGACTGGACACCAGGTCGATGCCAAGTTCATTTAGGTAGTCGATGGCGGCCACAAGTGAGACAGCTTCGACAATCGGCGGGGTCCCTGCTTCAAGTCCATCAGGCATGTGAGCCCATACGTAACCACGTTCGTCAACTGATTCGATAGTGCCTCCGCCTACAAAGAAGGGAGCAAAGTCGTCTTGATGCCGTTCTCGGACATAAAGGACGCCAATTCCGGTCAAAGCGAGCATCTTGTGACCACTGAAGGCCAGAAAATCGCACTCCAGTTCTTCTACGCTCACTGGCACGTGACCGATGCTTTGAGCCGCATCGACAAGAACCGGTATATTGCTGGCGTGGGCGACTTTGGTCACGTAATTTACCGGTGTTATTTCGCCGAGCACGTTTGAGAGATGCGTCATCGCAAAGAGACGAGTCCGTTGCTCGTCGAAAGCGAGACCGTAACGCAATTGGTGATCGAAGAACCGAATGGGTCCAACTCGAAGCCACGGCAGATAATTGCTATTGTGTTCGGCATCAGTCACGTACACCGCACCAGTCCTGGTATGCGGAAAGTACCCGCGCGAGACGGTATTGATGGATGCCGTCGCATTCTGCGTGAAAATGATCTCATTTGGTTTGGCATGAATGAATCTTGCCACGGCTTGACGGGCCGATTGGTAGGCTCCATCGGCCATGTCGCTGAGATGATGCACGCCACGGCGGACGTTGGCATTGTCATGCGAGAGGAAGCCGGCCACGGTCTCAATCACCTGATCTGGCTTCTGGCTGGTCGCCGCGCTGTCCAGGTAGCATAGCTCCGGGCGGTTCCGCAACAGCGGAAAGTCTCGGCGCACGTCAAGCATCATAACCTCCTATACATAAGGGTCGGTGTGTCATTTTCTCTCCGTCCCACCATCCGTGTGGATCGCAATGTGCTACTCGGCGTAAGCGCCAGTTATTCGACTTATTCGATTTTGATACAGCACCAGACTCAAGTTTGACAGCGAATGTTTTTGTTGCATTACTAAACCATCCGGCTGACCATGAGAGAAGTGATTGCAAGGAACCAAATTTAGCTGCTAGCCGAAGAAATTCTTTCCAGTTACCGTTGACTTGTTCTTCAAGTATGTAATAGTTGTATGCTGTATGGCGCGTGTTAAGCATTGTTCTCTCCAATAGCGGCTTATTTCCGTCTTGAGCGGCGCGCTTTTGCGCATTCTGGACAGTAGTGCTCCCCCAGCCGCGTGTCTGTTGTCCATCCCAATGACCGCAGATACGCAGTGATACCGCCTTCGATTTGAGGGGCCGCTTTCCAAGGAACCACCTCTATCACAAAACAGCCATCACAGGTAACGTCTACGGATGAGATGCTCATGTCTCTATGATCGTCACTTTCCAAAGTCGGCCGAAAGCAGTACGACACCACAAGATGATGCGGATGCGCTCGCCCTTGTCATCAGTCCATGACTCAGCCAGCAAGCCAACTAGATCGCAAGCCGCCTGTTTCAAGGCGGCTTCTCTGTTGACGATGCGAGGCCGGCGCACCAGACCGAGGAAATACCACGGCCGCCGCACCTCCCATTTGTAGTCTGGATACTTGTTGCCAACATGCTCCCACCCTTGGCCCGGTCGGTGGGATTGGATTTCGTAGTGGTCGATCATTCGTGCTCCTCTTGGAAAACTCGGCGAAGAAAGCGGCGAGCCGATTTGAAACGAAGAATGAGTGCCCCACCGATGAAGGCTCCCATTGCCGACCCGACTCCGCCAAGCATCGACGACGCCAGCTTGGTGCCGGCTTCGGGCTTGGTGGCCATGAAATAAAGAGTGGCCAGGACAGCGGCCGACACCGCGATGAGAGCGATGCAGCCAGTTACGTAGGAAATGAGTGTCTTCATGGGAGTGCCTCTGGATGAATACGAGTAGTGATAGGCGGCCCCTTAGCTGGAAATTTCACCAGTCCGCTAGTAAGCAAGGTGTGAGCCAAGTCAGCAGCCAAAGTAGTGATGAACCACTCTTCCATACCTTGTTTCAAGGCTGCTTTGAGCATCTTGTTTCGTGTGAAATGCACGTGCAAAGTCTCATGGATCAATGTTTCCAACACACCATTAAGAGGTTGCGTAGCAAGGACCCTGATTGTCTCTGAATCACAAGTCCCGAGAAAGTTGTCGTCTTCAAAGTCGCGGTCAACCTCTCGCGGATGCTCAAGATATTCGATTCGGTACTCGTAGCCGCGAATGTTGATGCTGATAGGGTATTTCATTCAGGCTCCTCCGGGTGCATCAGTGCAAGTTGACGTTTCATCAGTGCCATGATTGTACTCGTGTCAAGTTGACTTTTGAGGTAATCATTGACAGCCCGACCCTCCACGATAGTCAACCCTTCAGCAAGCAATTCGTCTAACAAAGCAGAGGCACGATGACCAATTTCGCCTGCAAATTCAGCAACACGGCTGTCAGTCAAATTGCCTAAGTCATCGTAGAACTTGCTCATGTCAACACTCAAATTGTGGGACACCGGTGCATTGACTGGTACGTACTTCCCAACCGCTCAACATGCAGCCGGCAGTCGCACCGGTGTCCCTTTCTTCATTTGTACGTGTTCAGCGCCCCCGGCAGGAGTCGAACCTGCATTACCGGCTTGAAGGGCCGGTGTCCTTGCCGTTAGACGACGGGGGCAGCAGACCGCCCGCGAGGCGCTTGGCGTCTCCACGGGCGATCTACCGCAACATGACGAACCAACAACCTACGGAGCGGTATCAGTCGGGGGCGTTGGAGCAGTCGGGTCGATGACTCCAGTGCTCTTGAGGAGCAGCAAGTTCATCAGCGTATCGGTCATGCCATTGGATTGACCTTCGCCTTGTTGGCCGCCGATGATCACGACGCCGGGGACCTTAATTTGGGCGAGAGACTCAGCGACCTTGGCATCGCGGTCCGCCTTGATCTGGGCAAGGATTCGGTCCTTCTCGGTCAGGCCGCCAGCGATCTCGATTTCCTTGGCCTTTGCCTCGGCTGCGGAGATCGTAGCCTTCTTGTCCAGTTCGGCGGTCTGAGCCTTGATGTCGGCAATCTGTTTGCGAGTTTCGGCTTCCTGACGCTCTTGATCGGCGACTTCGACTTTTTGCTGGGCCGCGATAACGGCTCGCTTCTTGTCGATCTCGGCGACTTCACGTAGCTTATCGGCTTCCACCGTGGCCTTCTTCTTTTCGAGGTTGGCGGCGGCTTCAGTCTCGGCAACTTGTCGCAGACCCTTTTCGACGATCATCAAGCGCTGTTGCTGCTCTTCCTGCCGTTGGGCTTTCGCCCGCTCAGCAGCCAGGTACGATTCTTTCTTGGCAGCGAACTGCTCTTTGGTCTTCGCATCGTAATCAGTTTCAGTGACCGAAAATTGGATGATGTCAATTCCGTAGCGAGCCAGAGGCGACTCTTGGACAACTTGCGGTTGTCCATCCTTCTCGACGATTTCAGTCGCTTGTACGCGGGCCTTCTTCTCCTGCATTGTCTTCTTTCCGGTGGCCGGGTCAATCACTTCCTTGATCTCGGCAACCTCATCAAGTTCGATGGTAGTCCGTCGCATCTCGAAGAGTCCCTTCTTCAATTGCTCTTCGACGACTTCGTTGAACTCAGCCTTTCGGCTGGCTTGGTTCTCGGAGGCCGACATCATTGGACCGGTGCTCTTGATACAGTTGGTAAGATGCGATCGGATAGCGGCGCGGATATTCTCCAGATTCCCGCCGTAATCTTGGTGAAGTCGGAGGCGATGATCGGCGTCGGGCGGAAGTTGAATCTTGACAAAGCTACTGATTTGAGATGTGCCGCCGTCATTGAATGTCACGCGAATGGACTGGTCTTTGTCGCCACCTTCTTCCATAGAGGCACTGTAGTAATACTGTGTCGATCGCGGATAGGTCCAGACGGTGCCGAAGCCCTTCCAGTAGTAGCCTGGCGTGTCGATGATCTTGACGTTGCCGGCGATGGACTGGTAAACTTGCCATTCATGGGTTTGATTGTAGCCGATCATGCCGAAACAGCAGATCGCGCCGATGAGCAGGACCATCAATGTGGCGATGCAAGCAGCAAAGACTTTGACTCGGGTGTTGAAATTCATGGCTCTCCTCTCAAAGAGAAACAAGGAAACAGGGGTGTAGTGGATTGATTCAGAGTTCAGGTCGTTGTCGCCGAAGTTCACGCCGAAGTTCAGAGGCGATTTGGCGAGATTTGCAAGCAGCAGAGTTGCATTCACCAACACGTCGGTGCGCACCAGCTTTCGCAGCTTTGAGGCGTTGAATCACCTCGTCCGATGTCACAGGTGGCGGTTCCACGGCTCCGCCGATCAGATGTGCAAACCACTTACTCCGAACGAGTACGCGAAAGATGAAGAAACCAAAGACCACTCCGATCAAAGCCGCAAGTAATAGAATCACAGTGTACATGGGTTCTCCTCAGTAGGTGCGTTTCTCAAGAAAGTTTTTCCAAGCATCCAGTACAACACGAGCAGCAATCCGTTCAGGTTCGAGAGCCTGCACGAATTCAATCTTACGGGCCTCGGGCGGTAGACACAATTGTCGAGCTATCTCCACGTCGGAGAATCCAGCTTTGGCGGCATCGTCTTGCGTAGCTGCATAGTACACCTTGCTGATTCCGGCCCAGAAAATAGCTCCCAGACACATTGGGCAAGGTTCGCAACTCGTATACAATTCGCACCCATCCAATGAATGGGTTTTCAGGAAGCGACACGCTTGTCGAATTGCTACAATTTCTGCGTGGGCGGTAGGATCATGCTTGGTAACAACAAGATTGAAGCCTTCGCCAATGATCTCGTCACCCTGGACTACAACCGCTCCAAAGGGGCCGCCGTAGGCCATGCCAGTTTTGGACAAGTCGATTGCTTTGTGCATTGGATTCATGGAGTATCACCTTCTACCCTTAGATTGCCAAATCCCGTCTCACCCCGCCACAAAAAGGCTGCATTTTCGCACGCCACGGCGAACTAGCTGAATGATGCTGATACAATCCTCAATGGCAGTATGAGCAACACGACCGTCAAGACCGGCTCTTTCCAGACATTCCTTGGTACTGGGCAATCCATTGTCAATGTCAGGTCGCCAGTAGAAGATGGCCGGATCAATGGCGCGATGCTTGAAGTTGACATGCTTCGAGAATTCATCCAATTGGCGTAGAAATTGCAAGTCGAAGCTGGAGAAGTTCTTGCCGGAGGCTGTGACATGCTGAGGATCGAGATTGTTTTCTTTGAGCCATGCTGCAAAGTACATTCCGAGCTTGTCTTCATTGCAAGACTCGGCATCAACAGCAGGATCATCTGAGGCTAATTTACGAAGAATCTCGACGTTGAGCGCCAGTGCATACGGTTGTCCCGAAACGTATGGTTGACCGTCAAACATGTCGCGCGGCCGGATGTACTTGTGAAAGCGCGGTAGCTCTTCAACCGGTGAGTGCCAGTCATCAATGACGGCTCCGAATTCCAGAATTTGACAGTATTCTTCATTCAGGCCGGTCGTTTCCAGGTCAATAGACACGTAAGGTGTCCAATTGGTGCTGTCTCGACTCATCATGGGTGGTTTGAACTCCGTGAGAAAGTCTTCGAGGCCGCCTGTCCATTGACACTCGGGACAGTAACCTCGAATTGTGGGGTGCGATTCAATAACAAGTGGCGACTCGCATTGTGGGCAGTAGCGTTTGGTCATGGGTCTTCTCGATTTGCTTTTCTACGCGCTAGTAGCGCTCGGGCGAATAGGGTTCGGAGTGATTCGGTTTGAGCGTCAATGACTTTTGACATCCCGCAGCAAACGTATGCGTTTATCTCGGGATGATCTTCTACTTCCAGAAAGATCATGTCGTAGCCTAATTCATCATCTTCGTGACACGACTCGCAACACTTGTTCGGTAGTCCTGCTTGAATAAACTCGTAGCAACGCAGTGTAATCATGGCAAAACACTCCGAAACAGGTGAAGCAAACTGTGCTTCGCGTGTGAGCCACGAGCCTTGACTGCATTCAAATGCCGGCGGTGCTCAGGTTTGCCCTCAGCGACTTGCTCAGTGAGTAGTTCCATTCTACAAACGTCACGATACAAAGCGAGCATCTGAATGAAAGCGAGTTCAAGATCGGTTGGCGGCGGGGGTGACGTGCAGATTTCGGCCTTGTCTCCGAACCAGCGACATGCCGGACAGAGCCGACCGTCATCATCCGAGTCGTCAAGCGGGTGAAAACACTTTGGGCAGAATTCAGCGATGACTGCGCTCCTATTCGTTTTTCCCCATCCATTTAGCGTCAAAGTCCTGGGCCGCAAGATCAGGGGTGGGTCCACGTCCTTGACACTCGCCGTGAGTGATAACCCATTCATCGCCGTCCCGAGTCAACATTGATCGGATCATCAGAGACGGGCGAAGAGCCTGTTTCGTATGGGCCAATGAGAGCTGTGCATTTTCGTGCATGATTTGGGCCGTTAGCAATTCGTGGGCGGCTTGTTTCTCTTTGTAGGCTGCAATGCGATTGTAGGCTTCGCACTGTTGCTGCGCCCCGAATGCAAAGATATTGTCGATCTCGCTCATAGTGTTCCTTTCGGTTTTCGTGGTCCGCGTGGCTTACCTTTGTCTGAACGCGGTTTACGTTTCTTCTTGCCACTATCCGAGGCGACTTGCTTACGAGAACTTCCCTTATCAGAGCGTGGCTTTCGTTTCTTTTTGACAGGGGCCTCGGGCTCTGTTGATAACTCGGCCGGTTCTTCCTCGTCCTCATCGCTTTTTCTGCGTGGACGTGTATCCATTAACATTTCAAAAATGCGCCGATCCATGACAGTCGAAGCCCATTTGGGTACTTCTCTCGGCTCGCGTCCGAACAACTCTCGTACTGCTCGAATACCTGTGCATCGCACTATTCGACTCCAGAGTCGAGCATGACGCTCGCAGTCGGCCACGGCAGCTTTCATTGTTTTGTAAAGCCGTCTGGAGTTATTTACGAAATCCCACATCTCTGTGTAGCCAGCTTCAAAGTTGCCGGGCACCAATGTACGGACACAGGCTTGAAAGCGTGTCGGCACAGAAACGCCGAACACTTCCTTTCGCCACGTGATTCGATAGCCTTCTCGACTTAACCAGATGCGGTAGACTTTTCGATTAACGCCGCGCTTTTTCTTTCGTTTGAACTCCACGTTTGCGCCTTGGCTCTCGGTGATCTTCAACCGTGATTTGATCTGCAATCAACACGATGTTAATTGACAACTGGTCTGGACTGGTAATTTGCACGTAGTCACGCAAACCATTGCTGGTCTTGGTGACCTGAACAGTAAGTCCCTCCATTCAAGTATACCTCCTCTTTTGGCATTTGTCAAGTCGGCAGAAAGGGACAATTTCTGCCCTTTTTGCAAACCATCTGAACTTACGCGAGAATTGGAGGCGTGGTAGCACCTGGTCGAACAACAACAGTATTCTTCAGGTTGGTCAATTGAACCATGCGACCCTCGCGGCCAGTCCCGTGGATTCGGTCACTTTCGGCTTTGGTCACGGTGATTCGATTCAGCCACATCTTTGATCCTCGGCGAACTGGATAGACCAGAGTATCACCCGCTTGAATCGTGCGGCCCAGGAAATCGGTCGGGTTGTTCATCTTTCACCTCGATTGATTGAAAGGGTACAATGGCGGGCGTCAAAGATTGACTGCTGCGCGTCCCCGCCGACTTCAAGTCGCGCAAGCAATCACTGTAGTTTTGCTGATAGCAGAGTCGCACTTGCAACTCAGCGTCGGGTTTAGCGTCTGCCAAAACACATGCTTGCATCCCAGCCCAGAATTTAGGGTGTATACCATAAGTCAAGAAGGCTTCTTCAAATGTCACTGCACTGCTCCCTCGAAAAAGTCATCCCATCTCGGGACAACAGATTCCCACCCGCGCGTTGCGAGAATCATGGCTTGGTAGTTTTGTCGCATTTGAAGCAGATCATCCGTGTTTGCCTGCCACCTCTTGAGCATATCAGCGGCTTCAATCACCAACTTCTCGTTGTCTTGTTGAAGGAGTAATTGCCCATTGAAACCAGATTGAATCAACTCTGGAGCGATCCCGACTACGGTACTCAATGGTGCCGCTCCGGCTGCGCCTCCCTCCATTAGACTGTAAGGATTTCCCTCAGCGTGTGAGAGACAGAGAATCACATCCCCTTGTCTGTAGAATAACGGCATCTCTTCGAGTTCGTACATTCTCGAAAGGCACAGAAATTGAATTGTGTCTGGTAACATGGATCGTATTTGGTCAACAAGTCCCCAGCGTTTGACATCGTATCCGTGTATCTTGCTCCAAGGAATCGACTGCGCAAAAGGACAAAGAACTGTCAAGATGTTTGAATCTTTCACCTGGATAGGATGATAGAATTCGTTAATTTCGACGCCAGCGGGGGTGTGAAATAGTTCACAAGTGACTTGCGAACGCAAGAGATTGACGAGTTCTCTGGATACACAACTCACGATTTTCTGTGCGTTGAGATAATCTCGCACCTCATTCAAAAGGCGACAATGCTCCACTTCCTCTTGATTAGTTATTCGTTGTCCCTTGGCGGCCAGATTATAGTTGAACAACTCTGCAAGACCGCGAATTGAAAAAGTGACAGGAACTCCCGGCGTTGGATAGAAACAACGAAATTGGGCGCAAGTATACCACACTGGTGTGTAAACTAAATCATAACCAATGAAATGGTCGCGCTGGTAGGGTTTTGACCAGTCAGCGATGTCAATCGTGTGGCGAGAATACTTTTGAATGACGCGAGCAAAGCGTCCAAAGCCCCATTTAGTTTCGATCCAGAGTGCAATTTTCATCACCGGTTGTTCTCGTGAAGGTAGACTCTCTTGATGTCTGTGGCCAACAATAGCCGACTCGATGGCACCATGTCCTCAGTCCATGTGGAAATGTGTCGCTCAGCTTCATTTCCAAAAGCTGTATCTTGATGACTGTTTGTGAAACTAAAGAAAAGATTCTGCGAATGAGCGGACGCCCATTGCAAAATTCGTTGGCCGTCTTCTACAGGAAGATGCTCCAAAACCTCAAAGAAGAGAATGGCATCGTATGCCGGTAACTGATCTAAAAGATTGCGGATGTCCGCAATGATAATTGTATCATACAATTCCCACAGTGGGTTGCGATAGGCTTCAAAGATTTCGACTCCAGTGATCTTCGTTTGCCATTCCGCGCGGGTTAGCCGGCGACACCAAATGTCTGTGTACTCTCGGACCAAAGCGCCCCACTTTCCTATTCCGATTCCAATATCGAGAACAGTGCGTGGCTGAATCCTCAGAATATGGTTCATCACCGGTGTCAACAGAATCGGATCACAAGTCGGCATGATTACCTCGGCAGTTCAGGACAGGCGGACAAAACAACTGCTGACACTAGCTCCGGAGTGGCAGGCACCTCAAACATTCGTTCTGTATAGCTTCCATGCCAATTAACCCAGAAACCTGTGACTCTTGGCGGCACGTCATTGTGACATTCTTGCGCCTTTTTGACGGTTTCTTTTGAGAGACCGGCAAGCCACATTTGATGCAAGTGCCGAAAGATAACGAAGCCATAGCCTTCTTTCACTGTTGTGAAGGCGCGGCCTGTCCAGCACCATTGACATTGCACAAGGCTTGCTTCAAGGGCTGTCATAATCCCAGGTCCCTTTCGATCTTTCGCTGGATGCGTTGCTCTACTTCGTCAAGACTAGGAGCGGTTTCCAAACGGCGATAGATTCTTTTCGCCTCCTCTTCCGAGAGGATCACAATTATACTTCCGTCAATGTCTGTGCTCGGCATTGTTCCACTTCCTGGTACAGTTGTACCTGTTTTGGTTACGCTTCCCAGTGGCCGTCTATGTAGGCCATCTCATGCTCAGCCGCAATATGCACGCAGTAGCCACGGTCGATCTCCGTGAGGGTGCAAGCACGGTCAAGTTGGCGGCAAACTCGCATTGTCGTGCCGGTGCCGCCGAATGGGTCCAAGACATGCTCTCCCTGTGCAGTGGTCAGTTTGATGCACCGCTCCACGAGCCCTTCGTTAAGTTGTGTTTTGTGCCACTTTCGGCGCTGCTTGGAATTCCCCACAACCCGCGTGAAGTCGTAGACATCATTGTCGGAGATTGCCATTACCAGTTCGTCATCAATCCCGTCGCACCGGAAGACATCACCTGGCACACGTCCTCTCAGGTCGGCTCGCTTGTCGCCATGTTTCTGTCGCCACGACTCAACACGAATGGCATCGGGATACAGTGGCGAGTCGCTCCATCGGATTCGGAGTAATGGCCGATGGTTGTTTCCGAGATCATGTTGATTGCACTGACCGAAAGTGAAAATTTGGACGCAGGGTTTGGTTTCGATGTTCTTGCCGTAACGCTCCTCAAGTTCAGTGACAATGCGGCCGATTTGCGCCCACCATTTAGCATTATAACTGAACCAGACGCAACGAGATCGCTTCACAAAGAGAAACAACCACTTGCGAAGCAAGTGAATGTATTTGCTCTCGGGCAGGTTGTCATCGTAGGCGTCGTACTTCAAGCCGATGTTATCCGGTGGGTCTGCGAAAATAGTGTCCCATTGCCGGTCACTCTCGACTAGGAAATCAAGACAGTTCACATTGAAGAGTTGGTATGGATTCATTGCTTCATTTCCTTCAAACGGGCTGCACAATCAGGACATTTGCCGGTGTTTCCAAGTGGGCAGACATTGGTTGAGTCGTGACGGTACTCTCCGAAGTGTTTGATCTCAGCTTGGTATCGGGCGGCGACGGCATCTTTCATCTTGTTAAAATTGCCAAGATGCTTCTTCTTTTTGTCGATGCGGATGTAAGCACACCATTTGCTGCGATCTTTTCTCCAATAAACCCCTGTTACTCCAGACGAGTTATTTGATCGACATCCTATGTTAGCTGTCTGACCGCTTCGTGTTGCAAGCCGAAGATTTTCTTTTCTATTATCACAGCCGCATGTGTTGATGTGATCGACTTGAATACCAGATTTCCAAAGTTTGCGCCGCTTCAAAATGGCAACGTGCATGAGAATCGTTTGCCGGTGATTACGATTACATGCGGTACGTTCAGCGTAGCCATTCCTCTTAGCTTTGTCTCGATGATAGTGCCATTTCCACTTCGATAGCCACCCGAAGTCCTCGTCGTCAACAATGGCTACTCGGCCTTGAGTCAATTCGATCAGTTTCATTGTCTTTCAAGTGGAGCGGCTGGGACTCGAACCCAGGACATCCTGCGTGCAAGGCAGGCGCTCTCCCAACTGAGCTACCACCCCTAGCGTCGAATTCTCCCTCGGTCATGGCGGGCATCATCCGGTGAACCACGATCGGTGCGCATCGAAATGCCACTCATGTTAAACACCCGCGCGGAACGTTTTGCTCCACACTTGGGACATTTGTAGGGACCCTTGGAAGACATCGACTTGATGTCTTCGTATTCGTGACCGCACGCTTTGCATTTGAAGTCATACAAAGGCATGATCCACCTCACAGTGCCAGAATGTTGGTTCGGTTGTCATAGGCTTCGAGGGCCGTATCGACATCCGGCGGGCAATCCGGATGTCGATACATCTGCTTTGCCAAATCCCAAGCGGCATCGAAAAGTGTCTTTCCGAGGCCGCAAAGTGATGGCTTGTACAATGCGGTCACGGTTGCTCGCTTCGAGTCAAGGTGGACTTCAACGCCCTGGTCATGGCAGGCGAGTGCATTGAGTAGCTCAGCTTCTCTCATCTGTTATCTCCGTCGCCTTGAATCGTGCCGCGAGCCTTGCGGCTGTACAGTTGCTCCAGGTTCATGGCTGGCACGGTTGCCAAGTCGATCCCGAGAAGCGTGGCGATCTCCGCAGCGTACCAGAACATGCCGCCCAGTTCCTTGGCGATGGCCGACTTCCGTTCCGGCGTCAAGACACTGGCATCATCGCGGACGATCTTCTTGGTTTGATTGGCCACCTCGCCCGTATGCTTGGCAACATGGAGAGCGGCTTCAATGAGTGCGATCATCTTCTCAGCGATCTCGCCACCCTCGCCAGCCAGCCCAAGAGCCGCATACAAGATACCCGCCTCGCGCGGGTATTGTGCAGTCCCGTGCGCTGAGATTTGGTAGGCGTTGAAGCCTTCCAGTTCCGCGAGGCCGGGGATGCCGCCATTGCACGGTACTTCGATGTCCTCGTAGTCCCATTTCTCGTATTCACAGCCACAGTGGCCACGGCTTTCGAGAATTCCTTCAATGGCTTTGGCATCACCGGCTCTGGCTTTAGTCAAGTGTCCTTTGTCTTCATCACAATAGAAGCCCATTTCATCCAACTGGCGAAAGAGCGCCTCTCTTGCTTGAGCAGCGCGGGTGGGCGTGTCGGCAAGCCAATACTGTTTGCCATGCTTGCCGTGGTAGACTAGAATTCGGAGTGTGCTCATTTTGTTGACCTCAGTAGTTGCTTACCGATGTGAGTGACTTGATTGCGATCGTGAAGATGATTCCACGGCCGAGGGACTGTGATTGCCTGCCCGTGCCGACGCCTGAAACGGGTGATGTTTTTCGGGTAGTCATCAATCAACAGTGATTCGGGATTCCCGACCAGATACTTGCACGGTGTTATGAGAAACTGGCGGTGTAGCCACGACGGCAAGTTGCGGTGCATCCACTGCATCTTTCCAGACGCACACCACGGAGTGTCCGTTGGCGCGGTTGCAATGTAGACGTTTCGGCGACCAACCATCGCGGCGCACACATCAATCAGCCAGTCAGCAAAGGGGGTCTTTGGGATTGTGGCCCAAGCGTTTTCTGGAACACTGTTCCAAAAGTCAACCCACGTGATCTCAGTGCCAAGCATTTGACTGGCGACTTTCTCAATCTCGAAGCCGAACTCGATTGGCCAGATGGAATAGTCATCCGAGGCCACGCGACATCCTACAGCCCGTAGCATGTGTGGTGCCATCGTGCAGAGCACATCATCAAGGTCTAGGAAAATCTGTCGGATCATATTTCATCGGCTCTTTCTTGACAACAGGATTCGCATTGTACAACTGGCGTGTTATTGCCATGTACGTCGTAAGCGAATGGGTCCGGTCGTGGGATAGCGGTTCGTCCTTGTAATCGCCGGCCACACATGCAGCAGTATCCGACAAGCCTTCTAAAATCCTTGTTCTTCACGCGGAAGCGATCAGGATTGATACGACGGCCAGCATAAATCAGTACGCCGTACAATTTCCGTCGTTCGGCACGTTTTCGCAGAAGCAAAGCCAAGTTGACTTGTTTTTGTGTCACTTGATCGTGGCCTTTCATTTTGAGAAATTTGTCAAGCGACACGCCGGCTGCTTTGGCTTTCTGTTTCAGAATGCCCGGTTGGTGAATGGCTCTTTGAATCCAGTTGTGGGATTCATTCTTTGACATTGTTGTCCCCAAACATCCATAGGTGGTCGAAGTTGTCGCACGCCATCTCTGGAGTGTCGCCATAGGCTATTACACTTTGGTGACTGGCGACCCACTGATTCTTTTCACTATCAAATGTGAGTTCTATCCAGTTTTCTCGTGATGGGCGATGTTTGTGTTTATTACGTTCGCGGTCAAACCTCTGCGCTTCAAGGGCCTCTTCGGCCTGTATTCGTTTTGCTATCGCCTCTTTCATCATCTCATTAGCCGCGCACATCCTAAACTGCGCCTCTGTGATGTGAAGTTCAGCGAGTGTCTTTTGAAACTCTTCAATGCTAGTCATTGCGCGGCCAGACAAGGTATCTGAGCATCACGAGAATCCACGCGATGTTCAGGATGTAGTTGACCATCATCCATGCGACCCAGCCGAATTCCATCAAAACAGCCGTGACATAGCAAATCTCACCCGTTAGCCAGAGTCCCAGGAACCAAGGTGACAAGCCCCGCGCGTGACCTTGACGGACACACTGTATCACTTGCGGCAAGGCGCATATCGCAAAGCCGATTGATCCGACCCACCCGAGAAACGCGCTCATTTTGCATCGTCTGGCTTTGGTGGTTGTCGCTTCGTGAATGGTTTGAGTGCCAAAGTGATTGTCGGCACCAATTCGCCTTCTTCAGGAAGTTGGTCAGGGTCCAAGTAGCTCAAGACGAAGAGCCCGCCCGAGGACCCAACGCCGTGGGCACCAAGGGCCATTTTCTCGAATAGAGCCGCAACATTTTCACCGGTTATCGCCGCATGGCGAATGGATTCCAGAGCGTGTTGATTGATAAGCATGATCTATCCTCTGTAAGGGTCTCGTGTCACCTCGTTGAACCAATTTCCCATTTCGTCGCCGCTACCGACTGCCAATCCGACGCTCATTTCTTCAAGCTGTGCGCACCGGGCTTGACTTTCTTCGAGCGTCATTTCTGGGAAGAAGTGGCCACTGGTGATGCGAACCCAGGCTGCTTGAATGCGCTCCAGCAACTTGAGTTGGTAGTCTTGTTTGCAAAGGGCTCGATGACGGGCGTAGCGAAGTTGTGGTGGATTTCCCTCGCCCATGTACTTAGAGACGATCTCCTCGATTCCAAGCACTACATTCTCGTCCCCTGGTGTCTCGCCGAGGAGCCAGCCATACAGACAGAGTTGATCGGCGTATTCTGTGCTGCACGTTTCCATGAAACCAGCATTGATCGTCATACCCTTAAACTGACGGGCTAAGTAGAGCCCGTGTTCTTTACCGTGGCTTCGCGTATGCTTCTCCGTCTCAAATCCGTCGAGACAAACAGCGTAGCCCTTTGAGGGGCTGGCCCCATATTTGGAGCAATAGCCACGTACCTTCCAGTCATAGACTACTTCAATCGGGCCTTCGCCAAGATCAGGAACAAACTGACAGTCTGGTTTCCCGACGAAAGGGACACCGCCGATTTCAGCGTTAAGACGGAACTCAAACCGAGGGGGCTTGGTTGATCGTTTCAGTTCAACGAGTAGATCGTCAAACGCGCCACAGAGCCGATAGGATTTGAAAACGTGCTTCCCGGCTCGGAGCGCAAAGTCCCAATTGTGCTCTTCGACTTGCGACTCAAAGATCGCGCCGAATTCGTAACGTGCGTCGGCTCCGCGACCAAATAAAGCCGCGTGCAACTCGGCTTTGACATACGCATCAAAGGCGGAGCCAACTGCCATCGGCGGCGATTGCGCCTCTCGCTGGGGACGCGCATCAGCTAAGTGCTCCACGTAAAATTGTTCTGGATTCTTTTCCAGAGTTGACAATGACGAATAGCTCAGTGGGTGGGGCTCTCTCATTCGTGCGTCTCCATTGTTATTGCACAGTCGTCGATACTTACTTCAGGTTGGACTATGCAGGCTGACTCTTCAACTGTTTCGATAGGCTTTTGAAGGATCGAATCAACCAGTAACCGATTCCGTAGTTCTGGTGGAATAGATGCCATTCTTTGAATGCGCGGCAAACAGCAATGCTTTGCTTTCTTTCCGCTCCCACAAGGACACGGGGCATTTCGTTTAGGCGTCGGTGCCCGGCGAATCGGTACAAGACCGGACCGCTCCCTTTTACTTTTCTTCTTTGCCACAGTCGTACCTCTTTCCGTATGAGACTTGATGCCAGATTCGTTCATGCACATAAAACAGAACAGATTTGACAGCAAAACAGGCGGCTACGAATACGACGCATTCAACAGCATGGCCAAACATGAGCCATGCTAGCGCGAATGTCACGATCGTTGAAATGGTTTCCCAACTGAGTCCCTTCAGTAATGACCGCCGATGTGTGCTTGAATCGCGTCGAATCATTGCTACTCCCCGGTGAAATTGAAAAACCGCCATCGGCAGAAATGGTCGATATGATCGTCTTTGGCGATATGCCGCAAGTAGGCAGTAACTTCCTCCCAGGTGGAGAAAATCAATTGGTGCGGTAGCGTGCCAAAAAGCCAATCCGGGCAATCACGCTTACCTTGGGCCACTCGAACAAGACACGGTTTCTTCATTCTGTTAGCCCAAAATAGTTCTTCATACGTTCCGCAAGCGTGAACATTCATGTCGAGATTCACTACCATGAAATCGCAAATGTCCACCATGCGAAGATCAACAGAGCGAATCTGTTTCATTTCTTGCCGGACCGCCTCAAAGTCACCAGCTTGTTTGCAACGGTGCCGATGTTGTCGATTTTCCAGGTCTTCGACACCGATGTTGATGGGTTTGTCAGTCGGGTCGAGCCAGAGAATCTTCAAGTCGATGAGTTGTGACCGAAGGTACTCTCGCCACTCGACGCCACCATCTTGAACACGGTCCATCGCACCGCACAAGTAGCCACGATTGAATGCGAGTCTGTTCACGGGAGCAATTCCTTGAAGCGTGAGGCACCAAGCCGCGTGCAGCCAAGGTCCAGATACTTGGCGGCATCGTTGTAGCATACGATCCCGCCGCTGGCCTTGACTTTGACGTTCGTGCCTTCAACAGCTTGCAACATAGTTTTGACAGACTGTGGTGATGCTCCATGCAAACCGTACCCAGTTGATGTCTTGACAAAATCGACTCCGAGATCGACACAAAAGCGGGTGGCCGCATCCAACGCCCCCATCGTATAGAAGCAAGTTTCCAAGATCGCTTTGACGATGATCTGTTGCTGCTTGGCAAAGTCAACAATTGCTGTCAACTCACGCTCAACTGGTACATGGTCGCCGTCCAAAAGGCGACCGTAATTGATTACCACGTCAAGCTCGACTACCCCGTCCTCTATCAGGGCTCGCGCCTCATTTCGTTTCTGGACCGGAGTTGAAGTGCCATGAGGGAAGCCGACGACGGCGCAAACAGGTGCGCCTTCGTCAACTGCCAACTTGGCGTAGATCGGTGCCACACAGATAGTGCGAATCTGATGCTGCTTCACCAATTCGCACGCCATGAGAATGTCTTCACATGTTGCTGTTGGGCGTAGGACAGCTAGGTCTAGGCTCCGGGCGATTTGTTCTGCTGAGTACATATCGTTCCTCCAATCTGTCCATAACTGGAGTCACATAACTGTGGCCCAGGTACGGAGGGTAATCGTGGAGCGCCTCGTGAACGAGGACCATCGCCCCATCATGGAGTGGGTAATCGGTGAGTGTTTTGATGTCGAGCGTCACACCGGGAATAAGCGGATTGTTGTAACCCAAAGTGACCCACCTCTCCCGCTGGAATGGCCTCCAGCAACGGGAAACAGACACGTCGAATGGGCCAATTTGATTGTACCGCTGGATTGTGTAATCGAGTACACCTTGGAGTTCTGGGTCATCTTGACACTCGGTCTTTAAGTCACGAATGTGATAGATCGCGGCGTTAAGCCAGTATTGCTCTTCAATCCCGCCAAAATTCGTGAAGTAGCTGAGAAAACCAGCCGAGTACGGAATCACAAAAAGTGCGAGAAACAGGCCAATTACGATGGCACGCAAGATACGCCAGAATCGCTTAGCCATTGTCGATAGCTCCCTTCCGATCAAGGTAGTCGGCTGACACGCTTTTGAGCACTACGCGGCCGACATCGGGATGATAAGTCTCGGTCACAGGTGTAATGACGCAACCCTCTCGCCCCTTGAATTTGGACTTGATATGCTCGGGATCAATCAGCAAGGTCGGTCCATTGGTCCACTCTTCGACAAGATTCTGGTCAAATGGACCAACATAGATGACTGGCACAAGTTGCAATCCGTAGTACGTGCAAGTCACATGCAAGTCGCTCCAGTCCATGTAGCGGCCATTGATGCAAATGTCGAAGACGCGAAAACCGATCTTCCCTTGTCGGATGCCGTAGTCCATATCCTGAATGCCAGGTCCAAAAATCTCGCCAAAGATGATTGCGTCTTGGCCACCGACACTGAGTTCTTGTAGCGCGGTTTGAACGCAAGGATTGGCACGGAGCGGCTCCCAGTAGAGAGATTTTCGCCCAGTTTCACTCACTTCGCGCTGCGCTGTTCGATGCGAACCGCAAAAGAAGCATGTGAGCCCATCAAATTGAAGACTTCCAAGACGGCAGTTTGTGCCGCGAGTCTTTTCAGTCACACGAACTAGGGTCCCAGGCTTCAACACGTAATCATAGCGCCAGTAGTGCTCGACCTCAGTGTAGCGCGGGAAGTTGGGTGGCTCGGCCAGCACGTCGCCAGACATTGCCAGCTTGACCGGCGGTTCGTACTTCACTGCCCGATAGTAGTCTGTCAAGTCGCTCTCGAAAAACGAGGGGAGATCAGGAACGGGAGCCACAAACCCATAGCTCGGGACGCCGCGCAACCGACAGGCGGCGACCCGACACTGGCTCTTCTGAATACCGCCATCGGCATCTTCCCACAAAGCGTGCTTCAGGTATTTCTGGACCCCGAGATCGGCCGACACGTCGGGCGGCAACAGAATGTCGGGCGGGAAGAACACAACCCGATCGCCGGGTTGAAACTCGCCTTTCCCAACAATGGTCTGGGTGCCCAGAATGTGGGCGATCTCCAGCCGGTCCGCGTTGGGGTGCGGATGGACAGAATCAATGGTCTCTATGGTGATGCGGATTGTGCTCATTTTGTCCTCACTGCTGGGAGTACGCGGCTTCCTTGGCGGTCTGAACGATCACTTCCCACTCGTTGGGGTCCACAAGGACGTAGGGAAGCTCCCACTCGTCCACCCAGGCTTTGATCTGGTCATCTAGCTCCTGCAACTCAGGCTCGTCCTGGTAGCGTCCTACGCGACGGTAGGGCACCCTACGCCGGACCAGGAAGTTGAGCGCCGGGTAGGCTTGCTCATAATGAACGCCGATCCCCCTCAAATGGGTGGCAATGTCCGGGCTGAGTCTGTGCGTGTAAACGCATTGAAGCAGCACTGGGGAGTCGGTCACGATGACTTGGACGCCAGCCTTGAACAGACGGTGCTCGGCCCAAAGCTGGTTGCCGAAGGTGTAGACCTGATCGAAGGCGTCCATCTTCTGTCCCTCGTAGGCCCAGGGCTTGAAGAACTCGCGGACCATCTCGACGGTCACGACACCCGCGCGGCTCAGTTCTGCGTAGACCTTGGCAGCAAGAGTGCTTTTGCCGACGCCGGGACCGCCGTAGAAATTGATGCGAAGGGGCATGATTACTCTCCACCTTTTTCACTGTTTGGTAGCACGCGCGGCGGCGCGCCGTTCAAGTCGAAGACAATGGTAATGCGCCCCTGTTTCTTGTAAGGTTTGACACACGCCTCAACATCGGCTTCTGGTACGTTGTGCCCGTGGGCAGCGTCACGAATGTAATCGCAGTGGCCATCATCTCGGACTATGATGACAAATGGTCTCGCTGCTCTTACCTCTTGCGGTTGCTCACATTTCTTTGCAACCTCCAATATGGCCAACGCATCCTTGCACCTTCGCCGCCAGTGGCGGTCTTGCATCCATGCTCCAGCCAGGAAGAAAACGCAAGCGACGATCGGTATCAGTGGGCATTGCCACATTGTCATTGTCTCCCTGTTCCGCGCGGGTTAGAACTTCTTCCGATTTAGGATCAGCTTGACAATGATCGGAATCAAGACGGCAGAAGCCATCACAAGCAGACTGGTGAGTGTGGATGCAGTAATCATGTCATTTCTCCCGACAAATTGATGGTGACGATTGCCTGTTACCAAACCGGAAACTTCGGCCTGGGCGGGCAATAAGGATTGATGATCGTAAGCGGCCGGCTTACATAGTCGGGATTCAGGAAACGCTTCTCATAATAGCGGGCTGAACCACGTTCTGTGTTATAGCCGAAGTAACGACCACGACGAGACCGCTCGTAATCAGTCGCGCCGTAACTAATCCAGCGGGGTGGAGCAGTTTTGTACCATTCATCCCACTCGGCTCGGGCTTTGGCATTTTGCTCAGTGGCCCAAGCGTAGAATTCTCCCGCCGACATGCGGTAGACTTCATCCGGGTACGAAAGTCGAATCATGTTGCCGGGGATCGGATCACTGATCGTGAGTCTCGGTTGCGCGATCTCGGCTGTAACTTCCACCGCAATTTCTGCACCGTCGCATAGTTGCGTGAATGCGGAGGCAATGTAGAAGTAGGCAAGGCCCACGATGGCGGTAAACAGTAGGATTCCAAAGAAGCGTTTCATGGTTCATTCTCCTAGAGAGATGGCGAACAATTGAAAAGTGGTCAACGCATTGCGGCGCGATCATCAGCATTATACTGCAGCGATTCCTCCGCGCCGGACGACCGGAAAGCGGACAACTTGGATGAGGTGACAGCACAGGCAGCACGAATGTTGCCGAAATCGGCAGTTGTACCTTTTTGGACACCGATTGCGCCACCCTCCTCTTCAGAATTGATGTCCTTTCCAAGAAAAACAAATTGCCACGAGTAGACTTCCTCTTGATGCTCGATGCGCCGCTTTACCTCGGCGACCGTGTACTCAACACCGCTGGCGTTTTCGAGGCCGTCAGTGATAATCACAACGACAACCTTACTCGGTCGATCAGACTCTTCCATTTTCGACAAAGCCTCGCCCAACTTGTCGATTCCTTGACAAACACACTGTCGCATCGGCGTCATGCCGGTGCAATGATAGTTGGTGGGGCCGATCTTTGGTGCATCCTTCGCCAGCGTCCGCTCGAAAATCACTCGATACGGGTTGTTAGAATTGAATTGCACGAGCGTCACGACGCACCCGCCCGGCTGTTTGGCTTGATCCGCGAGGAAATCATTCAAGCCACTCGCGGCTTCACTGGCCTGGTTCTCCATCGAATCAGAGGCGTCAAGGATCACGAGAATCTCAGTTTTGTTGGGATCGGGCATCATTACTCTCCTCGCAGTCGTTTCTGCGTCTGAAGGTAGTAAGTCTCACAATTACGGCAGTCTCGGCAATACGCTGAGCCGATGCTACTGCACATAGAGACGAGACGATTGTCTTGGTAGCGATTCATCACGTACCGCATGAAGAGTTTGGTAGGACACCAGTACGAATTGATGTGCCGCACTCTCCATTCGTAGCACACATCAGCATCACCGATGTCATCAAAAACTTCGCCTGATACTCCTGGGCGATCTTCATAGTAAGCCATGAATGTGATGACAACAGGCACCTTCCATGCTGTGTAATGCTCGACAGCCATGTCGATCCAATGAAGATTCCTAGCCGAGGTTCGGAGCCTCACGTACATGAGATTCTTGGGTGGCGGCGCAAGCAAAGTAGCCCGTGACTCTTCATCCCTATTGGCCGTCAGCACAACGGGGCCGGGGAATTCACCAAGAGCCACAGGAATCGACGTGTTGAAAAAGGCATGGCGATACTTGGCGGCTTGTGCGATCACTTTGGCCTTGTCGATTGACGAATCATGGCCGCAGTTCATGCGCACGATACCATCGCCAACTTCCTCGGGGTCCGGGATCAAAGGCATCTCTTCAATCGGCACATAGTAGGCTCCAGGCCGATTGTAGAAGCACTGGTTACAGTGCATTGGACAATATCCCGTCTGGACGATGCAGTCCCAAAAGGGAGTGCCTTCTTGCTTTGGATTACGTTTGGTTGTCACTGGATTATCCAATAGATTAAAACCACTACCCCGCCTATCAACACAAGTGTAGCCAGCCAAATGTAGGCTAGGGCCCAGAAATTACTGTGCTCTGGCGGAGGTGGACGTTTTCTTTTCACAGTTTGAAACTCTCGCACGAAGGGACAGAGACAGATTTACCGAGTGCAATTTTGGCAGCCATCACAACAGCCCTGTGCGCAGTCAACGCATGACCGGCTCCATCCCAACGATCAAAGATGACAGCTTGTCCGCATTCATCACACTCCGGCGCTTCTTCAATCAATTCTGTTAGAACAAAGCGTGCCCAGTAGCCACGGTAACCTTTGAAATGGCGGCCGGCTTCTAGCATGAAGCCCTTCTTGAGCATTGTCCGAATTAGTTGCCAAGTTGTCATGCTCGATTCTCCGGGGTTGGCCACGGTATCTCTACCTCTATCTTGTCGGAATGAATACCGTCGTGAATCCGGCTGAGATCAGCATTGTGTGGACCCCACCCATTTCGTACCGCCCATTCCACTGCCTCATGTTTCACGGTGAAGGCCCCGATTACCTTATGATTCTCGAAGCTCCGAATCAAATAGATGTAAGTGGATCGTGCCATCTCACCCTCCGCACCCGCATGGCCAATGACCACAATACTCACACGGTCGGTAGTCCCATCCCTTCCGCTTCAGTCTGAAGTCGTCAATCGCTTTGTTGGCTTCTGCCCGGCCATAGTCTTTGTCGATTGCTCGAAGTACCAAATTGATGATATTGTGCGAATAAGGGGCCTTTCCTACCATCGGTGCTTGCTCACGAATCTGATCTCTGAGTTCTTCAAGTGTCATAGCAATGGGCACCTTGTCACGCCGGCCATTGAACACGAGATGAAGTTCTGACATGACTGGCACTCTGGCTTCTTGTCCAGTTTCTTCACAACGGTCCTGTTGGCAACAATCTCGTCTTTGAAATCGGACCATGCTTTGCGCAGCCTCCGCCGATCCCGTCGTCGCTTCACCCATGCACCCGCGAGGATCAGTGCTGCAATACCCAAAAGCGCCCATGTCAACCAATTGACAGTCATGTCAATTTTGATTCCTTGGCGCGGCAACGGGGCTACAACTTCGGTGTTCAACGGATGCACTGGACTTAGAGGACTAAACGGATTAGTCGGATTCAACATGTCGTTCATTTCACCCAGACTCCGATGTTACCGTTAAGAAAACCGGTGAACATGATGACTCCCACCGCGATCAACATGGCACCAATGATAGCGGGAACGAGACTCGAATCGCCAAGGAATCCACCACTACTTTCCAAAGCAGCGACACAAAGGGCCACAGCAAGGAAGATTGCAATCACGAGTGTGAGAACAAATAAAAACATCATTCTGCACCTCTCTTTCGCCAGTATCGGGCTTCCTTCGGAATCCCATCATCGCTTAGTTCACGGTACTTGAAAGTGACCTTTTGGCCGAGTCGAAAATGCTTGCCTTGGAAATGAGCCGGCATGTCAACACCTGGGTGTTGTTCAGCATGAGTCGTCATGTCGGCAGATGCAAAGGTCCGTTCTTCGTCGGTTAAGCCGGCCAACTCAAGGCGCTTGCCGTTGTAGTCAAGAATCAAAGCCCCAATCTTCCCCAGCAGCTTCGAGCCCTTGTCAGTTTCGCGGCCGGATGTGAAGCCAGTCACAATACCTTCGGCGTCACTAAAAGGCTTGTACTTCAAGAGTCCCCGATGTCGCTTCGGGACCCACAATCCGCGCGGGTTGCGAATCACAACACCCTCACCGCCTTGATCCAGCACTCTGTCCAAGAAGGCGTCTATTTGCCCTGTATCTCCGACTTGAGTTTGAGGGTGAAGATAGCAGATACTCGCTTCACTGTTTTCCAGGTTCGTTGACAAGAATTGTAATTCATCCTGGAATAGCGAGCCAGGAGGAAGGTAGCGGTAGTCGCCGTCGAAGTTGTCAAGACGATTGCGAATCCAATGTTCAACAGCAATGAAATCGACGGGGCAAACCATGTTGGTGTTCTTGATCTCGCCTGTAGCGAACAGTTGAGCAATCGGCGGCGATGAATAGACAACGTAGACAATCTGATCGAACCGATCATCAGGATTGTCGCCGGCACAGATCGACCGGCAAAGCTGAAACTTGCCGCGACCAGCCCACAACTCTCCGTCAAGCGGACAGCAAGGAAGCTGGTTGAGAAACCAATCCGGAGCCATGATGGGGTTGCCGTAGCGACTCCAAAGTCCTGTTGCGCGCGGCTTGATCTTTGCCTTCCGCTTACCGGTTTTTGGATCGGTGACACTTGCCCACGGCACAAGTTCGGTAGGCAATCCGCGCGTAAGCCCGCCGTCCCAAAGACAGCGGGTTCCGTCGAGTTTCTCGGAAACAAACCAGCCGCTTATGTCCTGCTTGCTCGGATCGAACTTGTGTGCAAGCTGAAGAAATTCTCGTCGAGCCATGAGTTATCCTACATCAAAGATCGGGGGTTCGAGTCCACAGCACCGCAGAACGAAACCGACCACAGTGGCCGGCACATTGATCGGGGCGGTGAAGAGACCAGCAACGCAGTCGCCATACCACGGAATGTCTTTCCCGAAATAGGTGTAAAGCGAGTAGTCAAAATAGAAGCCGGCGACAGCGAGTGAAAAGACAAGACAAAACACCCACCATCCACAGCCGCCTAGAAGACAGCCGCCAAAAGCCACAGAATGACGCCGCATGTTGGTTCTCCTCTTGGAGTTGATGTCGAAGCTGAAGTCGTTACTTCAACTCGTACTTCACGTTGTCAATGATCGCCCACTCCACGGTGCGCGGGTCAATCAGGCGGAGGCCGCCGTCCTTTTCCATTGCCGTGAATTGAAGGCGGCCAAAATCGTCGGTCGTACCATAGTGTCGGCCGATCATGGTGCGCTCTTCGCCGGCAGTTGCGCCCTTTAGCAAGCTGGACAATGCCTGAGGCTTGGGGTGAGGAAGGTTGCCATCCAACAGATTGGTAACAGTGTCAACGAGAGTCTTGTGTTCCGGCTTCTTCCTGAAGTGGACCGTCATCACGAGCCGGGCCGACGCAACGATCTTCTCGACCATTTTGGTCCGGTTGACCTTCTCCACGAATTGAAACTGATCGGCGACGTTGAATTCTTTCTCAAAGAGGCCAGCGTCAATTGACCACTCCAAACCGTTCTCGTTTTTCACGACAACGCTCTGGAAATCGCGGCGAACAACTTGGCCATAGGAATGCCGAGACCACTTGTCACCCGGCTTCAGTGCGGCAGCGTTGCTCTTCCCTCTTAATCGGGTTTCACTTAGCATGAGAATCTCCCTATTGAAGTACGAAGTCGGCCAAGATCGGCGGGACTGCCGTATCAAAGCCGCTGAAATCCATCATGCCGGCGTCCGAAGGATCGGCGATGGAGAAACTGTTCCCCTCAAGCTGAAAGGCCGCCAGCTTCGCCGGCCGACCTGACCTCTGACGGTATTGTTGAAGGGCCTGAAAAACGTGCTGGGGCCCGGCCCACGTTTGACCGTCTGTGTAGATGCAGAACACGTCCACATCCAGCCCTCTGGTGAGGGCATCACGCATGGCGACGGCGCAATCTGTGCCGCCAAAGTTGTTCTTCTGGGCCTTGTCTGCGGCTGACTTCAGCGTGTCTCTGGCAGTGATGCCCAAGTCCACCATGTGATGACAGAAGCCCGCTACATAGGTGTTCGGCTCGGTTCGAGCCGCCACCATCGCCATGACGGCCGCCGCTTCGCAGCAGGTGATCGGTGCGCCGGCACAATTCGCCCAAGACATGGAGCCAGAGACATCAACTCCGAGGTAGAAGTTCTTCCCGGTCGGCTCGACGGCATCAAACCCGAGGTAAAACGCCTCTTCGAGGGCGTCGGTGATCTGCGGGACCGGATTCCATGCCAAACTGCCTCTGTCACCTCGTCCTTGAGAATACTGCCGCTGGGCGATCAGAATGTTGAGCGGATGTACCCGCTGACGCTTCAGGCCCTCGGCATCTGTCAGAGCGGCCACCACATGTCGGATGCGGCCGGACAACGGTTTGAGGACGCCAATACTGGTCATCTTGCCAAGATTCCGAATCATGGCCGTGAGAGGCATCTTCTCCAACAGTGCGTCCCACACGTCCACATCGTTGAGCATCTCAGTGGGAATGTGCTCACGAACCAAACCGTGGTCAGCGATTAGTTGAATGAGACGCGGAACCGAGGCCGTCCTTGCCTCTTCCACGGCAATCAGGAATTGAGTCACGTCGCCGTCGTGATCGACGCCCTTATGGTTCCACCAATCCTCCCGCTGGGTGACGTACTGAAACACCTCGTTGGTGAGGCCAATAGCCTGCGGATGAGATTTGCGGAGAACATCGCGGTGACTCCAGCCATTGCGCTGCTGGTACTTCGTGACCTGCATAGCCAGCGACATGGGCGTCCGGCCGGTGTACCACTTGGCAACGGCTTCGCGGAGACCGCGACCCCAGCCGCGAAATTCCTTCACGGCGGAGCAGAAATCGAAGAGATGCGTACCAATACGGCACACATCTGGCAACTTGGACAGGGCGTAGCTACGAATCGAGCTATCCCCGGCGGTGCCGGCAACGTAGGCGAGAGCAAAAATGGCAGGATCATTCTTTGGAGCGCGACCGCCCGTGCTGACCTCGGTGATGATGTCAACGGTTCGGCGAGCATCTTCAGCTAAAGCCCTGTCGATGCAATCAACCGTCTCCAATGTTCGCTTCTTTTCGGTGGCATAGTAACCACCGCCCTCATGGCCAAGGATCAGAAAGCGATGGAGTTGGGTCCAACAACTGACAGCAAAGACATAGCCGCCAGCTTCATTGCGAACTTGGCTCTTACCGCGAACCGGTTGAGTTTGCGGAGTGGTTTTGGAGGAGACGTGACGGGCGTAGTTGGCTGGCATTAGGACTCTCCCTTTCAAAGCGGCACCAGGGGGATCGCCATCGTCCCCCTGATGCCTGTTGCCACGGCGAAACAGTGCAGCAAGGTGTCAGATTAGTTGGTGACTGAGGACTTGTCGTAAACCTGATAACCCTCAGTCTTCGACCCGACTGTGCAGGGCGGGGCAAGTTGTTGTCTACCGGAGGTTCATCGGTAATGGTGGTGATAACCGGTTGACTTCGGCCCCAAGTCACTCGTGTAGGGCGGGGCAAGTTGATAACGATCGGATTGTCGTATGCCTGATAACCGATCGTCTTCGGCCCCAAGTCGCTCTTGGTTCGGGCTACTCAATGACGTAGCGGGTCACGCCGTCGCGCGTCGCCTTCCCACGGTAGGTGACGACATTCACGCCCTCTTCGCGGAGATGGCTGAGGCACACATTCAGGCTCGCGGCCTTGACGGTGCGGCCGGTTTTCTTCCCGACCAACTCGACCAACTGGTCCATCGTCAGCTTCTTGCCACGACTGAGGATCACACGCAACGCTTCGGTTTGATTCAACTTCTCGGCCATTGGGACTCTCCCTCGGGGTTAGCGGAAACGGTTGTGTATTATCCGGGCGAGTTGTGCTGAACGGTGGTTTCACGCTTCAATGGTTGAAATTGATGTTGATAACCGTCCAACTTCGGCCCAGAAGGAATGCTGACAGGACTCGAACCTGTGACCTCTCCATTAGCAGTGGATAACGCTCTGTCTTCGGCCCGTTTCAGGCTAGGAACGACTAAGCGGTGTTAGCGCTCTACCGACTGAGCTACAGCATTCCCGTGTATGGGTTCCACGGATTGTATCAGTTCCTCCAGTTTATCCAAGTCAACGGACTCAAAGGGCTCACAAAAGGCAGCTTTCAGGAGCCGCTCGACGACATCAACCCGAGTAACGTCAGTGTAAACACGGTCCGAGTGCCGCCGCTGCGGGCAAGCTACATCCACAGGGATTTTGACTGGCCGGCTGTAGACCTGGAGGCCAGGCCACCAAGCCGCCCTATCCACCCAATCAGCGGGGATAAACTCGACTTCGCGGTACTCTTGACAGTTGCTTTGACAGATGTCGTTCATGCGGTTCCCTCATTCACCTATAGATTGCCAAAACCGGGCGGACACCGCCACAAATTCTGGCTTATCTGTCAAAATCGGCGAAGAAACTGGTAAATCGACTTCTTTGACAAACCGACTGCCTCAGCAATCTCGGACGGAGTATGCCCCTCCAGATAAAGAGTAAGGATACGTCGTGCCCGCTCTGTCTTACATCGCTTGTAGAGCACCTCCGCATTTTCCATCCGTAACAATTGTGGGTCTTCAGCAGACAGAACTGCCTCTGGGAGACTGTCATACGCCGGTACATGTTGATGGCGGCTGTAATACTCGCTTTGTCCCGAAAGCTCGCTATTGACTTTGCTCCGAATTGCCGTGATAAGATAGTTCCGCACAGGGCTATTCAAACCACCCTTCGCAATCAAGCGATCAACAGCTTCAACAAGTGCAACGATCCCAACGCCCACCAAATCAGCTTTAGGTTGGCGGCAATGCGGGTGCGAGCGAAGGATACGTTTTACTGTGGCCAGAACCAATGGTCGATTGATTACAATCATTTCGTCACGTGCAGTCTGACTTCCAGCGAGAAGCTCTTTAGCGAGAACTTCATTTCGTTCGGCGATGTCTTTAGCAACAGTCATGTATTCACCTCAATCTTGTCAAATCGCCAGATGCAGTTCGCATAGAAATTTCGAGCCTCACACTGCCCGGCTGAATACAGATACGCTTCCGTGTCGGGATCAAAAATCGTGCCTCTTTCAAAAGCAACAGCGTGTCCACGTTGAATTAGTTGCGAGAGCGATGGCGCAATTACACCTGTTAAAATTCCAGAACAAGTCATCACAACCTGACCGAAGAACGACCAATTGGACTCTTCTGTCTTCTCCCGGTAGACTGGTACGTCGAAATACCGCTTCCCTGTTTTTGGACTGAGTGGCATTGGCGGGGAGACTTGCGGTATCAATTCGACAGGAGTGACAGCGTAGCCACGATTCAATGCAATCGGGATCATCTCTTGAATGTGGACGCCTCGCCAGCAGTATGGCGTTGGAAGACCGGAAAAAGCAAAGGTCTGCCAATCATCGCCGATTTCTTCAAGCAACTCTTTAGCCGGTATGCCAAGAGCCATCGCAAATGAAGTCAACAGACAAAGGCCACGTTCAGGTGATCGTTGCAGTTTCATGTTTGTAGTTTCTTTAATCGGGCTGCGCAATCTGGACACTCGCCGGTGTATCCGAGCGGACAGATATTGGTAGGGTCGTGGCGAAACTCACCAAAGTATTTGATCTCGGCTTGTTGTCTCTTCTTAATAGCATCTTTCTTGTTGGAATAGTAGCCGAGAAACTTACTCTTTCCGTTGACCATAATTTCAGCCTTCCATGCGCCTCGTCGCTTATTCCAATAGACACCAGTTACTCCCGACGTGTTATTTGTTAAAAGTCCTTTATGGGCAGTTTGTTTACTTCGAGTTGCAAGTCGCAAATTGACTTTTCGGTTATCACAGCCGCAGTTATCAATATGATCGACTTCTTGCCTACGCCCCCATCGTTTATGATGTTTCATAATCGCAATGTGCATGTAGACCTTTTTCTGATGTGGCCAGAAGCCGATATTCCGCTTTGCGTAACCTGTGTTACATCTTTTATCATATTGATAGTACCATTTCCATTTCGAGAGCCACTCGAAATCTTTATCGTCAACGATAGCCACTCGGCCTTGTGAAAGTTCGATCAGTTTCAATCTATGCTCCACGGATCAAGAGATTCATCCTTATGGTTTTCAGGATTCTGTTTCGCTTTCCGTCGATTCCGACGATGCACTAGCTTCTTGTACCAGCGCTTCAGTTTCCGCGCGCCCAGCATTCGAGTTGTTTTCTTCCAGCCCCAAGATCGTCCCATCACCACTCCTTAATCTCGCCAAGCATTCTGTCGATCTCTTCAGCAGTGGGTATCTTCCACGATTTCTTCACGTAGCTGCGCCAATTCGGCGGTTGAAATAGCTTGTCATATTCCGTTTGTGTGGCCGCCACCATGATCCAGATGCCAATGCCGACCCGCTCCCAGATTGGCCATTTGAACTTCTGCGCCTTAGTGAAGGTGTAATTTTTTGGCTGCTTCGCGTCAACCCAACGCTCGCCCCATCTCCGTTGAAAACAGTACAAATCAGGTATGCCCGTTTGAAATGCACTACCCACCATGATCTCAACGTGCCACCCGCGCGTTTCGAGCATCTCTTTGATGTCTCGGCGAATGTACCACTCCGGTCCTGGTCCCTTACGCGCTGGCATGTTCGTTGGTTTCCAATCCTTTGATGACATCAAGTTGAAGCAGAGCCCGCCGCAGCATTCCGACAGAATCAATCTGCCAAGACTTGATACCATTCTGACAAGCAAGAGCCCTTATTTGAGCTTCGCTGAAATAGTCCAAGACACTCTGATCGTCACGAGACATCCTACTCCTCCAGCCAGTGGCCATTCTGCCAGACAACTGTCTTCACGAGTCGCGCGCCTTCGCGCTCAACACGCACGATACGGACATTTCGCGGCTTTCGTTGACGTGCAACGCGCCGCGCGTGTTGATGCGCATCCGACTTAGCAATCAAAGCAGCAACATGTGGATCGCCGTCAATCACAGGGCGACCTCGTTTCCATAAAGGAAACCAGAGAACCCGTCGAAGTATTTGCTTCCACTTGTAGACTGGTTGAAAGCACTCATTGACTTCCCACTTTTCGGTTGTGAGACTCTGAATTTCGACTTGGAAACTGTCAATCAACATGATTCACCTCTCGGATACGTAATGATGAGCATGTCTTCTTCAGCCACTCCCTTTTTGTCTGCCCACGAAGATGCTCGTTTGCACCAATCTATCCCGATCAGTGGGACCTTTGGACGAAAATGTTCTACACTTGTAGCAACCGTTTCAGCCACACGATTAGTCATGTGGGGTTGGTTCACACAGATCACTTCATCGTGGACATTCATTGGGGCGACAAGAAACTCGTGGACGCCGACTGGTTGCAAATCCCATAGACTACGCTGCACTGCTTTGGTAATCTCGGCTCCGGGACTTTGAATCTCGTGGTTCGCAGCGGCTCGCATATTGGCGGCCTGCATCATAAACGAAGCACCATAGAGAGCCGACTGCACTGCCCCGCCCGCTGTCTGCACGCGATCTCGACGACAGACTTTGACACCCAGACTAAGGTTCTTCCAGTGCTTAGGCGGCTTTTGAGCGAGCAAAAAGAGCGTTTTGCAGATCGCATTCTCAAGCGTGAAATAACGTCGGAATCCAAGCATCGTCTCGGCGTAATCGGCTGGGTCTTTCCAAATGACTTGTGTTCCAATTCCGCCTGGTTGAGTCATAGAACAAAAAGAATCGGCCACTCGCTTCCGCCAGCGACCGACACCTTTGTATTTCTTTCCGAAAGTTTCGATGGCGGCAATGGCATCAGCCTCTTTGACGCCGAGCTTATTCATCAACGTCTGATGATTACCGCCGTAGAGAATTGACCCAAAGAAGCCTTGTTTGCCCTTGGTGTACAAATCGTTTTCCGTTCCATCTGTCGCACGAATCTCTTCATACGTGTGTCCCGGAAACAGAGCCATGCCGAACAAGGCATGAATCTTCCTGCCTGCCATCAACTCGGCACGTAAAGCCTCGTCGTCGCATACAGCATCAGCAATGGTCACCTCGAATGCCGAAAAGTCGCCAATGCTCAGAACATAACCATCCCACGACAGTGGAAACATGCTCCGCACTTCTTTTGTGTGCTTGATGCCTTGAGCGTTAAGACCATCGCCGCCGCTCATACGCGATGAGAGAGCCCCAATGACATTGAAAGACGCATGAAACTTCCCAGCAAGCAACAGTTTTTTATACAACTCCACCTCTTTTGCTGCTATCTTGACGGCCAAAACCATCTTCGCACGAGCAGAAGCAGGGTGCGGACCGATCGGAACAGTTCCAACACCACCGCAACGCGCGCAGTTTGAATCAATCTCTGTCACACAGCGTGTGCATGGTTCAGGCTCAACAAGTTCCCAGGTTCCAATTGCTTCAAGATTAGTCTTTTTAGTGCTCTCCTCAAGGATAATTTTCTCCATGTCATCCATCGCAGCGGTGACATACTCACGCACTTCGCTTGGTTTGTTTGTGTTGACGGGGGAATTGTCAATGACCGTTTGTGCTTGCTCAAGAAGGGATCGAATACCAGGTTTGTTGATCCTAAACCCGTGCCAACGAACAGCGGCAACCATACAAGTTAGAACTGAGTCATTGTCACCAGGCTCGGGATAGCCAAAATGCTCGTCGAGTTCACGGAGGTAAACCACATCATCTTTGGCATACTCACGTGCATCTGCATTGGTCGCCCAGTGCTCAATTACTTCTCGAATGACGCCGGGCCAAGCGTAGCCCGAGTGCTTCATCTTACCATCTTTACCCTTCGCATAGACTCTCCATTCATCGCCAGGCGTAGACATCGCTAATGCAGTGGGCGCATAGCCAACTTCCTTTGGCCGCACGCTTGGCTCCACATCCTTGTAATGAAACCTGGGCTTCTTATGCAAGAGGTACTCAGTCAAGAATTTCAAACCGCCGGCCGGATTGAACTTCAAGACTACATCCTTGAAATCCGGGTCCAGATCACCATAACGGTCATGCCGATCAAAAACCTGCCACTTTGGTGCCTCGGGATCGTGAGATTTGGCGAAGTAGATATTGTCGATTTGCACTCGCTGCTCCAACTCATTGGCAAGCGCATAAGCCAAAACAGTTGGGACTCGCTTGATGCGAACGTCATCGCGGCCCATAAGAGATTGCATGGGCCCCTTGCGACTGTAGAGGAGGAGATCGAGCGCAGAATGCGGCTTTATGCAAGGACCATCCTGCCCTTGTGGTTCAAGCAGCGCAATTTCCTCTATGTGCTCCTCGGGAATCCAATCAGGATCACAAAGCCGAAAGACAGTGTACGTCTTGCAAACATGAAACCAATCAAAGGTCCCATTAAAAAAGACGATTGTATGCTTGCAGAACCATTCAATTAGCCGAAGTGTCTCATGGACAGGTCGCTTCCAAATGTCATAGAGATAAATCGGCCCATCTTCCACAGCATACTGAAAAAGAACAGGCATACCGTGGAGGCCGCATGTTTCACTATCCAGGTACAGCTTCTCAGACATGCTTCCAAATCCTTTTGTTACGAATCATGCTGACTGTACCTTCAGAGACATCAAAAAGACAGGCAACCTCACGTCCGGTCCATTCTTCTTTCAGTAGTTGCCGAATCTCTTGTACTTGCTCAACAGTTAAGTGGCGACGACTTCCTGGTTCTTCATCAAGATGCTTCCAGTTCTTGGCTGTACGTGCATGAGCAATAGCGCTTTCAGAGACACCATACTGATTCGCAAGAATGGTATGTGTTTCCGGTGAGTTTCGGATTGCAATCACATCTGTCTCAGTTAAAATAGCGCGACTGGTCTCTTCGCCACAAGCCTTATTCTGACGGCCCTTTGCCTTCATGTCATCAGAATTATCCTGCGCCGTTCCGAGAAAAAGATGCGTTGGATTACAGCAAGGTGGATTATCGCAATGATGCAAAACTTGCAATTTACCTGGATCGGTTCCAGTAGCAAGCGCAAAAGCAATGCGATGAGTGAGAAACTGTCCAAGGCGACCGTATCCTTTATTCTGAATTGCACCGCACCAGTACCAACACTCCTCCGATCCAGCACATGATACCTTGGACCAAAAGCGTTTGATACCGTCGGAATCTAAATAAGGTATCGGTTTATTCACGTGTCTCTCCCACCTGGGGCCGCCCGGCCCTCTCATCCGGGCGGCCCCGTCGCCAGCAACACGTCCTACGGCAACACTTCCACTGTGACGCGCAGACGTACCCCCTCGCGCTTCCCGTCAGGCTGTCCCTCCGCTGGGCGCAGTCCCTTCTTCCGTAACTCGTCCATCTTCTTGAACATCGCATCAAACTCAGCATCATCCGGAAAGTTGAGTTGATCGGCAATGTAGGACTCCAGCCGGCGCTCGCTGATCGCTACCGCTTCTGGACCGTCTGTGGCAGCGTTCTCATCCCGAATGAGAATGTGCTTCGAGTCACGCTCGCCAGAAAAGTAAGCCAATGTCATCTCCCCCCTCGATGACAAATTGTGTCGTCTCAGCCATAGTTTCACCTCGTAAAGTGGTCAGAACACATCGTACTTCCATCCCGGTCCGCTGACCGTGGCATGGATAACAGGTTTGCTTTCATAATTCCCATTCTTGAAGACCAGCGACATTTGCAAAAGCATCCCGACCCAGTGATTGATCTGAGTCTTCTTGTCGCCAGAGAATGAATGCGTCAAAACACCGAGGACAGGATATTTGAGGCGCGGTTCTGTGCCGGATACTTCCACTACTCCACGCTGCGGGATTTTGACCTTCATCTCGAATAGGTGGTCGTCTTCTGTTTCAACAATGAGGGTTGTGCCGATTGGTTGCTTTGTGATGTCAATGCCGAGTTCACAGATTGTGTCGATCATAGCGATTTCTCCCTTTCTACCCTTTAGATTGCCAAATCACCCTGAAGACCGCCACTTTTCAATGTCTTTCAACAACGCATCGGTGGGAATCGTGCCGGCGCACCACGCCGCCACCCGTGTGGGGAGCCCATCAATCCCCGCCTCGAACATCTTGGCGATCATCGCCGCTATTTGAGCCTTGGTACGCCGCTTGTCGGCCACGTAACGGCCTCTCTGAAGCTGGCGCTGAACAACCCGGCTCTTTTCCGGACCTTCCTGACGAGCCTCCAGGAGCCGCTGTGCGGCCTTCAGGGCGGCCGTCTGATCGTCTCGGTACGCCAGAACAGTATCCAGGTCCCTCTGGGCCAGCCGGCCCGAGGCAAACATCAACTGTACCTCGTGAGGAAGGTCCAGGAGTCCCAATCGGCGGTACACCCATTGGCGGGGTCTATTCAGTTCCTTGGCGATCGTGCCCGGCGTCTCCCCAACTGGGAACAGTTTCCGGATGCCCCGGGCCTCTTCAAGGATATTCAGGTCTTGACGTTCCAGGTTTTCCACGAGATTCAATCTGTGCGCCTCGTACTCTGAGATGTCCTTCTCCGTCAGCATCGACGGCACCTCAGCCATGCGCAACATGCAGCACGCCGCGAATCGTCGGAAGCCGGCAATAAGCCGGTAATTGAAGCCTGGGTTCTTGTCCCACGGTTGAACAATCAACGGATAATTCAAACCGCTCTCTTGGATGTCTTTAGCGAGCGCTGAGACAGATTCCGGTGTAAAGCGACCCCGACAATTGAAATCTGGGTCCACCCAAATCTCAGCCGCCGGAATCGAATAAGCCGTGTACTCGGGTAACTCTGTCAAAGGCATAGTTCACACATCCAAACGAGTTGAATTGGGAATCGCTCTCCCATCGACCCAATCAAAGAGACCAATTTGGCCAACTTGGTTGACCACAACAAAACTGCACGTGTCCTCAGCCCAGGAACCGGTATTGTAAACCTGGTGCGCCCGCACCTTGCCTGCACAATGCGTGTGTCCCGCCACGAGCACATCGTACTCGCCGCGCTCGCACAAGAGAACAAGTTGCCGATTCATCTCTTCATAGCGGCCGGGCTTCCCCATCAAACGGCGAACAAACGTGATGAAACGTTCAATCACCCCGCATGTCATCTTCTCGACAGTGAGAGATGAAGGGTACTTACCAATCATCGGGCTGCCGTGACGATCTTCCCAAATGCCACTGTAGATCGCAGAGATGCGGCCAAAACTAGGGGTGTCACCCGAACAATACTTATCCGCCTGGTGCCCGTGGATGAAATGAAAATGGCGACCACTGATAGTCACAGTGTGGCTCATTCTCATGCTTTGAAAGAATGAATGCGTCAACCACGGTTGAGACTGCCCCATAAAATAGAACAAATCAGAATCATGGTTGCCTAATATGTAGATCGCTCCCATTTTGGCCAATCGGTCCAGCAACTTGACACGGTGCGTGATGACTTTGCTCATGTTGCTCTGCCACAACTCGAACATGTCTCCGAGAATGAGAAGTTGCCCATTATGCTCCTCAACGAAATCCAAGAAGGACTCGAACTCTTGTGGCCTCCGGCCTTCGGACATGTGGGCGAAGTTATCCCTCGCGCTGCCGTCACCGAGATGCAGGTCCGACACGGCATAGATTGGACGCAGTTTCGGTTGTGGCTGTGGCTCAGCCAAGCCAACCCAGACCTTGGGAGGATTCTTGGTCAACTCTGGGTAGAACCACTCGTGAACAGTTCGTGATAGCGTGTCTTGAACGCCCTCAAGATCGGTGTCCTCTGCCACGTCTTCAAATAGAACGCCAGCTTGAATGTCCATCTGAACCTCCCATGTTAGCTGAGATCATCAAAGACCGCCGGAAAATGCCCCTTCAAATCGCACAGAATAGCTGAAAAGATTTCTCGAATCTCCCACTGGGCGTGCGAATTCAAAGCTCGTTCCCGAAAAACGTGTCGCCACTGGCGAAGATTAAACGTGACCGCCAGTTCTGTTTTGGTTGCATTGGGAAGCACGTAACGTGCGTCCTCTGGCTTAATGCGTTCGGTCAATTCGCGCTTGTACTCATCGTAACAGCATCGAATTGTATAGAGCCACATTATTTGATTTGGATCAGTGATCTTATCAGGAAGCACTGGTCCTTCACGATACTTGAACCAACCCTTATTCAAACTCGTGTTCTCAAAGAAATACACTCCAGCGCTGAGACCAATACCAGACGGGCAAACTACTCGAAGATGATCTTCCTTGCCGTAGTTGACATATCGTTGTGATTCTTGGCTGTAGGCGGCGATGCGATGCCGAACAAGTTGATGCGAACACGCCCGGCTGCAAATCACAATTGCGGTCACAACTGCGTGCTCCAAGACGCTCTCATGGCGATCCCGACAAATGCCGCGAACAAACTTGTCGGCCGATCCCGCTGTGATACGGTCCTCTGATTTGTAGCAAACTCGTCCGCAGCGCTCCAGATGCTCCACAAGAAGCGGGAACATCTGAAGTGTGGTTTCAGGCCAACAGTAGGTCGGTTTAACGACTTCAATCATGGATACCAAATCTCCCCGTTGAAAAGTCCTTCAACACCTCCGACATCGGCGTCGATCAAATTGTATTGAACACCGCTACCTTTCAAGATTTCGATGCCAAGTTCAATCTCAGGCATCCACGTCTCGGGAGTCATGTCGTATGTCTTCTTATGCGCATAGACGGCCAAGATTCCAGCGAGAACAATAGCCCGAGCACAATCCGGGCAACAGGCCCACGTTGAAACCATAAGCAAACCATCCGTACAGATACCGTTCCGCGCCGCTTTGAAAATGGAAGCCCGTTCAGCGTGCTCCGTCACCTTGTATTTTCGTGGTCGCTCCCTGTTTCTTGGGTCACGAAGTTGATCTGGATTTGTGAAAGAATTGACACCCCATGCAACAATGTGATTGTTAATGGGATCAATGAGCACTGCTCCGACTTTGGTACTGGTGTCAGTGCTCTCATCAGCAGCGCGTTGATAAGCGTATCTCAGTGCATCAATCACCGCAACTCCCTCCTCGCAGGCTACAGACATTCACCGACTCTTCAACCATCTCTGCACCTTCATGGGCAAGGGCTTCTTCGTAAGATACCGGTGACAAAGGTTGCCCAGTGCGGCTCCCGTCCGGATAGCAAGTCACGCCTCGCATCTCCGGGAGGTGTCGCATGAGCATTGAACCGAAAGGACGAATCGTATTCTGGTTGTTCAATTCACTACCGTAAGCAGGCAAATTGATTGTGCTACTGATGCAGTGATCCACATACCTCTGGACCCACGCTTGGAAAGCCACACGTTTTTCAACATCACGGGCTAACGTGTAGGCGTCTTCAACCTTCGTCGGATCAACGCCATTTTCAATCAGACGCTTGGCGCACGGGTCGATGACATATTGATAGAAGCGCTGCTCACCTTTTAGGTATCGCCGTTTATAGGCGACACAAAAGATCGGCTCAATTCCGCCTGTAGTTTCTGCTACGATGCTCGTGGTTCCATTGGGAGCAATGGCGCGCGTCTTCTTGGGGCGGCTCAACTCCCATTCATCAGCCCACTTATTGGCTGACCGACCAGATTTAGCGTAGGCAGCCAACCAGGTGCCAAGCTCTTCATCGGGAGCGTATGGCTTCCCACGGCAGAGCAACCATTCATGGATGCCCATGAGGCCAAGACCGAGCCGACGATTCTTGCTCCGGATACGATCCACATCACTATATGGAACATCCGAATAGACAGTGCCAGCCAGTAAGAACGCCATCGCCATGTCCATGACCGCCTTGAATTCCTCAATGCTCTCTACGCGAGCAAGATTGATACTTCCAAGGTTACAAATGTCATCGGGGTCCCTGCTGCTAACTTCCCCACATGCGTTTCGATACACCTCACCGCTGTTCTTTCCAACATCAACGGAGAAGCCCGGCTCACCAGTCTTGAGCATCTGTTCAATCGTTGCCCAATAAACACTGTGCGCCAAAGAATGTTGTGGATGTTCATCGTCTCCGTATGCCTCGAAGAAATGGTCGTCGAGTTGCACACTGATATTCGTGCAATCCAAAATAGCCGGGAAACTATGATCCTTCGCTTTGAGGGCGTGAATCTCAGGCGGCCAATTCTTGACCCGAATGAAACGATGCACATCAGGGTGGCTCCACCGCAAACCAGCCCAAATTGCCGAACGCCTATTTCCGCCCTGCATGA